>OKWQ01000051.1_pt1 | contig 159598 bp, 157 predicted proteins | sample 1607071 | NCBI WGS metagenome assembly OKWQ01 (sample SAMN07501039, study PRJEB24779) | human gut metagenome
TTTCTTCCCATAAAATATGCTCCCTTCATAGTGACAGTTTTATTATTTTATCTGTCTACTATAAAGGGAGCATATCAAAATCTACAGTTTTTTAATTAAATATTTAAATTTAATAATGATATACTCTCTCCACTCTACTACCTATACAACTTAATGTTTCATTTGTTATTGTTCCACTTAGTCTGCTCAATTGATTTACTGGTAAATAAAAGTCTCCATCTTGACCAAACAATGTTACAATATCCCCTTCTTTAACATTATCAATATTAGTTACATCTACCATTGTTTGATCCATACAAACATTACCTACTATTTTTCCATATTGACCATTTATTAAGACTTTAAAATCTTTTTTAGATACTGCTCTAGAAAATCCATCTGCGTATCCAATAGTAATAGTAGCTATTTTCATTGGAGTTGATGTAGTAAAGTTATTACCATAACCTATGTTCTCACCAGCTTCTACTTCTTTTACCATAGCTACTCTACATCTTAGTGACATTGTAGGCTTTAATTGTTCATTATCTGGTAATTTACTTAATATAGTGTCACAAGGGTCACATGGTACTCCGTATAATATAATACCTGGTCTAACTAGGTCTCTATGTATTTCTCTATATGATGTTATGCCATAAGAATTTTGTAAATGTACTTTTCCTAAATTGAAATTTTCATCTTTTAATTTATCAATTATATAATCAAAATTTTCAATTTGCTTTCTTGTAAATAATATGTCTTGTTCTGCCTCACTATCAGCTCTGCATAAATGAGAGAATATGCCTGTAATATCAATATTTTTCAAATTGAATATTGACTTAATATCATCTATATTATCTCTATTTTCACCTATTCTGTTCATACCAGTGTTAAGTGCCACATGACATTTAACAATTCCTGGTAACTCACTTAAACTTTTAGCATATTTACTATTTATTAAAGTCTGAGTTAAATTGTATTTTATTAACTCTTCTTTTTGACAAACAGGTGTATAACCCAAAACTATTATTTCACTTTTAATATTTCCTTTTCTTAATTCTATAGCTTCACTAATACATGCCACTGCTAGATATTTTATTCCTATACTTTCAAAATAACTTGCTACTTCTAATGCCCCATGTCCATAAGCGTTTGCCTTTACTACTCCTACAATTTCACAGTTTTTGTCTAACATATTTGAAATCACATCTATATTATGTTTGAAATTAGTTAAATTAATTTCTGCAAAAGCTCTTAATTTAGAAGTATCTATTTCGTTTCTACTCTTATAAATCTTTTTTATCATTGTATTTTCCCCCTAACATACCCTTTAGTAAAAAAATTTATATTATTTTATATATTAATTCTATCTTAATTATAGCATATTTTCTGATTATTAATAATATTCCATCAAATTTATCTTTAAAAATAAGCCATAAAAATGGCTTATTTTTTTATTATCCATCATATTCATTTGTAGTTGTATATGATGTAGTTTTTTCTCTTTTTTACCCTTTATTGGTCTTTGTTCTCTGAACAATGAGGACACTCTTCTCTTTTCAATCTTTTAGAATTAAACTCATCAACCACTTTTTCCAACGCTTCTTTTTCTTCCTCTTCTTGTCTTATAAACTCATCTTCATAAAACTGCATTTTTTCTTTCTCTTGGAAAATTTCTTCTATTTCATCTTCATAATATCTTGCCAATCTTTTATCTTCAATTATTCCTAGCAACTTTCTTGTACCAATATATGCTGCTGCACCTACTCCTGCAGTTACTGCACCAAATATTACGGCTTTTTTTACTTTTTTGTTCATGTTCCTATAGTGTTCAAAATATTCAATACTTTTCATATTAAATTCTCCTTCCTTAAAAGGTTATTATATATAAATAGTATTTGTATTTTTACATAAAAAAGTTATAAATTTTAATATTAATATTTGTAATTAATATGTAAATTTCAAGAATTTAACATTATATAAAATAATTCCATAAAAAAAGCTAAACTAGTAATTAGTTTAGCTTATATTTATTAAAATTAGTTAAGGAAGTGGTTTTACTGTTATCTACCCAAAATTATTTATTTTATACTCTTGAATGGGCTTAAGTTTTAACATACATTGAAAGCTCCTTTGAAGAGTTTCACGTGTTAGTTTGAGATATTACCACTGCCACTTCCTTAATATAATTGTATTTATGTATATACAATTTTGTTCATAATTCTTGATAAATAATAATATTTTATTTTCTTTTTCATAGTTATATTTTATTTATTTTTATCATATATTATTAATTACTATAATTTTATTGTTGTTTTTCATTTACTCCTGAATTTTTATTTTGTATACATTTTTCTGGATTAATATAAATAACTTCCCATTGATTATTCTTATTTTTCTTGTAATCAGCTATTTTTTTATCTACTCCATTAGTTAATTCATAAAAAAGTACATAATATTCATTGTCGTCTTTATCTTTATAGTATGCTCTTTTTTCATATCCATCTTCATTTACAATTACATCTCCATCAATCAATGAACACCAGTTTCCATATTCTATTTCTACAAAAGTTTTAGCATCATATGCCCATCCATGATATGGTGCGCATAAATAATTTTCACTACTATAATTCATTTTAACTATTTTATAACCATCATTTTCCTTATCTAAATATATATATCCATAGTAATATGCAAATACGCCTTTGTCCTCTTTGGATCCTTCAATAACTTCTAGCTCTACAAAGTATTTTAATAAATTTGGATTTTCTTCATCTGCTGCAACGTTATTAACTTTTATCAGATTAATGTGAAGTATATTTTTAAAGGAATCTAAGAAATCATTGTATGGCAGCTCTTTTTGATAAGATTTTGATAAAAAATTATATGCTACTGGATAGGGTCCTTTAGCTTCTCCTAATGAGCCACATCCTGTTTCATTATCTTCTGTTGGATTAGCAGCTTCCCTAAGTATATTAAAGTAGTTTACCACAGTATCCTTTCCTGATCTAAATGGCTTTGATGGTAAGTCCATTTTATATGGATTCTTATTATAGAATTCCTTTAAAATATTAAGATTATCATCATTTAATATGGCCATATCAGATGGTCTAAAAAATTTTTCTAAATCGTAATTTTCTTCTTTACTATCAACAACCTCCAACTCTTCACCTACAACAGATTCATCAACTAATTTTCCACCTAATATATATTTATTTTCCTTCTCTGTTGCATCTATTGTCAGTGTTGTCGTCATAATCATTATTAAACATAATAGTAAATATTTTAGATTTTTCATTTTAATCTCCTTTCTAAAAATAAATAAGACCTTATTTATATCTTTTACATTTTTTTCTAAAATACACTAAAAATGTTTTTAATTTATATAAAAATTTTAAATTTATATTTCCATTTATTTTTATAATGACTTTTATATTTCAATAATCTACAATAATTACTGTAACATAAGATAAAATCAAAAGGGGATGGTTTCATTGGAAAGAATTGATGAAAGGGATACTATGTTCGCAAGAGCTCATTATAAAAAAGACAGTACTGTATATAAAGACTATTATGCAAAAAATCCAGAAAAAAAAGATATTGATGATAGTTTCAGAACTAGACCAGGATTATTAGAAGAAGGTACAACTACATACAATGCTCTTAATTCACCTATTGCAGGAAGTGCCTTTGCTTTTTTAAGAGATATTAAAGATTTATGTGAAGGAGAAGTATCTCCAATAAAAATTGATGGTAATAGTAAAACATTTACGAAAAAGATAAAAGGAATTGCTTCTTTATACGGTGCTTGTATGGTTGGCATAACTAAGTTAGAAAAAAAGCATATTTATACACATAAAGGTAGATCAGAAGAGGATTATGGGCAGGAAGTTAGTCTTGACCACAAATTTGCCATTGCATTTGCCTGTGAAATGGATATAGACATGGTTAACAGAGCGCCTATGATTTCAGAAGTCATTGCCACATCAAAGAGTTATGTAGATGTAGCAGTTATAGGCATGATTATTTCATATTATATTAGAAGTTTAGGTTATGAAGCAAGAAATCATGTTGATGCAAACTATCTTGTTATGCCTGCCCTTATAGCAGAAGATGCAGGACTTGGTCAGATAGGTAGAAATGCCATTCTTACAAATAAAGACTACGGTTCAAGATTTAAATTAGGAGTTGTGACTACAAATTTACCTCTTGATATTGATGAAAAAATAGACTTTGGATTAGAGGATTTTTGTAAAGTATGTAAAAAATGTGCCCTTACATGTCCAACTCAGTCTTTATCTAGAGAAAGCAAAATTAATAAAGATAATAAATATAATTGGACAGTAGATGTTGAAACTTGTTATGAAAAGTGGAGATATTTAGGAACTGACTGCGGTATGTGCATATCAGTATGTCCTTTTAGCCAAAATCTTGAAAGTATAAAAAAATATAGTTCATTTAAAAAAAATGGAGTTGCTATACAAGATGTCTTGGATGAATATAAAAGAAAGTTTGGAACTAGAGTATTTGTTCCAGGAAATCCTTCTTGGCTAAGATAAAAAATTTTATTTCATTTGTATTATTTTAAACTTTCTATCCCCTCCATATAACTGGAGGGGATAGTTTTAATTTACTTTTCTAACTTTGAAAACTTACTCTTTTCATTGTAACATGAATTACCTTAAACACAATTACACCAACTAGTAAGTTAATACCTATCGCTGGAAGTACAACTGCTGCAAATAACATACTTAAGTTCATATCTCCAGGAAGACCTACTAAAATTTGAGCTGATGTTAAAAATATAAATCCACTTATAGCAGTTCCTAAAGACATTAATACATTAGAAACGATAAAGTCTTGATTTTTATCAGCTAATTTTTTCATAAAAGGAATCTTATACATAGCCACCATAACTAAAAAACTTATATTTGTAGTAATAAATTTATCTATAACATTAGGTACTTGACCTCCAGGAAATGACGTTGTCATTCCAGAAAATATACCAGCAATTATACCGCATATTAAACAAGCTTTATAATCGTCTTTATTTATAATCATTATTGTAAATAACATTATTAAAGTCATATCAGGCTTTACACCAAATATAGCAGGCTCTATCTGGTGTAAAACTAAACCAATTCCTAAAAGTACAGCATTTAAAACTAATTTTCTTGTATTCATTTTCATAATAACATCCTCCAAAATATTTTTTAATTTGATCTAAATAAATTAATTCCTCTTTTAACCTCTTAAGAGTTTTAGTTCATACCAAGATTTTCACCTACCTTTCTTTTTTGCAATAAAAAAACTCCGTCCTATACAAATAGGACGAAGTTATACTCCGCGTTGCCACCTAATTTGTGTATTATAAATACACCTCTTAATATTGGTACAATCATACCTCATTTGCTATAACGTGCAAAACCACGGTAAAGTCTACTTTCACAAAGATTTCGATTTACTCCTCAAAGGCCCATTCACCAAATTTCTTCTTGTCGAGATTCCACCATCCTCAACTCTCTATTTTGAACCTAAATTTGACTACTATCCCTTATCAAAGGATTTAATTTATTATTAATAACATAGTATGTAATTTATTTAATTTTGTCAACTAATTTTATAAATATTTTATTTATTAAATTATTTTAAATGGGTTTAAATTTACTGTACTACTTATAATTTCAACACTTTCAATAGTATGTAGAAATCTCTTCATCACATCTTTAAATATATCTTCTGTATCAAAATGACCACAATCAACTATACACATATTCATATCTAAAGCATCTTGAGCCTCATGATATTTCACATCTCCTGTGATTATAACATCACAATTCTTAGATTTCGCTAGTCCTACCATGTCAGAACCTGATCCAGTTACAACTGCAACTTTTTTTATTTTTGTATTTAATTCTCCAACAACTCTTATATGATCCATATTTAATTTTGATTTAATTTTTTCACATAAACCTTTTAAGTCTATTTCACTACTCAGGGTAGAATATCTTCCAAGGCCTACGGATTTGCCTTTATTTTCTAATTTGTAAACATCGTATGCCACTTCTTCATAAGGATGAGCATTAATCATTTTTGAAATTGTCTTTTGTAATATGCTACTTGAAACAATAGTTTCAATTTTAACTTCTTTAACTTCCTCTGTCTTACCTTTTTCACCTATAAAAGGATTTGAATTGTCTTCTGGTCTAAATGTTCCTATTCCAGGGCTGTTAAATGTACAGTTGCTATAATTACCTATATATCCTGCTCCACTTTCTCCTAAAGCCTCTCTGACTATTATTTCATGAGTCATAGGTGCATAAACTGCAAGTTTGTATAAAATTTCACTTGAAGTCACATCAAGTATTTTACTATTTTCAAACCCCATAATTTCCATAAAATAGTCATTAAGGCCATCAAAAGCTATATCAAAATTTGTATGCATAGAATATAGTGCTATATCATTTTTAATTAATTTATGTATAAGTCTTCCTTTTAAATCTTTTGTATTAATTTTGTTCATTTTCCTAAAAATAAAAGGATGATGTGTAACTATTAAATCCACATTTTTTTCTATAGCTTCATCAATAACTTTTTCATTTGCCTCAAGTGAAACTAAGACATTTTTTACTTCACTATGGAAATCTCCCACTAATAATCCTACGTTATCCCAATCATAAGCTAAATTAAGAGGATATTTATTTTCAATTTTTTTTATTAAATCATTTAACTTCATTTTTTCAACCCCTTGTTAAATTAATTTTTTTAATTTTTCTATTTTATCCTTAGCTAAATCTCTTTTAAGTATAACAGCTTCAGTATCTTTATCCCCTAATTTATTTATAATATTATTATATTTTTTTATTTTATTATGAATAAATTCAGTTAATAATTTGTCTTTATTTTCTATTAATTTTTTTCCTACCTCGTAATATATATTATCTTCCACTAATGTATTTTCACCAGTGTATTTTGCTATGATTATTTCATAAAGTCTAAAATCTTCCTTTTCTAAACATTCATCTATGATTTCATATCCATTGTTTAATAAATACTGTCTTAATTCTTCTTGAGCTTGCATAGGTTGTAAAATCAGCTTTTCTACACTATGAGCTACTTCTTTATTAGCTTCAAGTAGCTCACCTATTAATATGCCGCCCATTCCTGCAATTATTACTTCTTCTACTTCACCTTTTTTTAATACTTCTATTCCAGATCCAAGTCTTAATTCTACCTTGTCTTCTAGTTTGTTTCTTCTTACTTCATTTCTTGCATTTTCTAAAGGCCCTTTATTAATATCCGCTAAGATAGCAAAGTCTATTTTATTTTTATTTAAAAGATATACAGGTATATACCCATGATCCGTACCTATATCTGCTAATCTTTTATTTTCACTCACTAAAGATGCTATTTTTAATAATCTATTCGTTAATTTCACTTTATTTCTTCCTTTCATATTCACTTTTTACATTATCTTATATATATATTAACAATTTCTTCAGATTTTATTTCCCCATAATTAAAAATCCACTTTGCTTAAGCTACATGTAGGCGAAATACTTCATGTAACCAACAGGTTGATTGTTAATTTTAAGGATTTTTTATTAAAATTTAATGTGTAAAATCCTTGAAATTAAAAATTCGCCAAAGTTGGCGAATTTTTATTTTATCTATATTAATCTAAGTAGTCTCTAAGTTTTTTTGATCTACTTGGATGTCTTAATTTTCTTAAAGCCTTTGCTTCTATCTGTCTTATTCTTTCACGTGTAACATCAAACTCTTTACCAACCTCTTCAAGAGTTCTTGCTCTACCATCTTCAAGACCAAATCTTAATTTTAATACTTTTTGTTCTCTTTCGTTTAAAGAACCTAAGACTTCTTCTATTTGATCTTTTAGTAAAGAATATGCTGCTGCTTCTGCTGGTGCTAAAGCATCTTCATCTGGTATAAAATCTCCTAAGTGAGAGTCTTCTTCTTCACCAATTGGAGTTTCTAAAGATACTGGATCTTGGGCTATTTTCATTATTTCTCTTACTTTTTCCTCAGACATTTCCATTTCTTTAGCTATTTCTTCTGGTTTAGGGTCTCTTCCTAATTCTTGTAATAATTGTCTTGAAACTCTTATTAATTTGTTTATTGTTTCTACCATGTGCACTGGTATTCTTATAGTTCTTGCTTGGTCTGCTATGGCACGAGTAATTGCTTGTCTAATCCACCATGTTGCATAAGTTGAAAATTTAAATCCTCTTACATAATCAAACTTTTCAACAGCTTTTATTAAACCTAGATTTCCTTCTTGTATTAAATCTAAGAATAACATACCTCTACCAACATATCTCTTTGCTATACTTACAACTAATCTTAAATTGGCTTCAACTAATCTTTGTTTAGCTATTTCGTCTCCTTCTAGCATTCTTTTTGCTAGTTCAACTTCTTCATGAGGTTTAAGCAAAGGAATTTTACCTATTTCCTTTAAATACATTCTTACTGGATCATCTATACTTATACCTTTTGGAAGAGATAAGTCTAGTTTATCCATTTCAACGTCATCTTCTTTTTTGATTTTTTCATCAACATCGTCATCTATGTTTTCCATATCTAAAGTTAAATCGTCATCATCTGCAGAAAAATCAATTGCAACTTTTTCAGTTTTATTTTCTAATATTTCAATTCCTAAATTACCTAAAGTTTCATAAAGATTTTCAACCTTATCTTTATCTAGTTCTGTATCTGAAAAGGCTCCCATTATTTCATCTAATGTAAGAGATCCTTGTTTTTTACCTTTTTCAATAAGACTTTTTGCTGCTAACTTATTAGCTTCTCTATTATTTGCCACACTCAAACCTCCTTTCGCGAATTATAAGCTTTTTAAGCTCTTTTGTATATCTAATATTTTTAAAGTTATATTCATAATTTTTAATTCTACCTCTTTCATGGTGTCTTTATCTATTCTATTGTCACTTAAGCTTAATTCTAAATTTTTTTGTTTTTGAAGTAATTCATCAATTTCTTTGTGACGCTTATTTCTTTTCACATTTTTAATTATTTCATCAACATTTTTAGAATTATAAGTGCTTATGCTATTTAATGATATATTATCCAAATCCTTCAAATATTCTTCAGATATGTTTAAACTTTTGATTTTGTCAATAGTTATTTTGTCCAATTCTTTATTTTTAATTATTAGATTAAAAATTTCTTTACTGTCATTAATTAAGAAATCATTCTCACTAATTTTTAACAATGCAATAAGACGAAGTTCTTTATTTTCCATTAACAGTTTAATAAAGGTTTCTTCTACAAATTTTTCACCGTTTTCGATATTTTTAATCTTTTCTATTGGTTTTTGTTCAGTTTTTTTAAAATTTTTATAATTTTTTTTACTTTTATCAAAGTTTTTCCCAAAAACTTCTTCTTTCATTGCATCCAAACTAATATTAAATTCTTTACTTACATACTTAATGTAATAATCTTTTTCAACGGGAGATGATAAAGTCTTAATTATTAACGCTGCTTCTTTTGCAAATTTTATCAAATGTTCATCCTTATTAAAATCAAATTTTCTTTTTAAGATGTTAATTTGAAATACAATATGAGAAACTGAATTTTCTATAGCTTTTAAGAATCCTTCTTTCTTGTATTTTCTGATAAAGTCATCTGGGTCTTTACAGTCTTTTAAATTCAAGATTTTAACATTTATATTTTGATTTCTTAATATATCTATAGCTCTAAGAGTTGCTTTGACTCCTGCATCATCTGAATCATAGGATATTATGGCAGTAGATGCATATCTTTTGATTAATTTGCCTTGTTCATTTGTTAAGGCTGTACCAAGTGTTGCTACTACGTTTTCTATTCCATATTCATATAATGATATTAAGTCCATGTAACCTTCTACTAATATTAAGATGTCATTGCTTATACTTTTTTTTGCATAGTTTAGCCCATATAGGTTAAATCTCTTATTAAATAGTAAAGAGTCAGGTGAATTAAGATATTTGGGCAATGAGTTGTCAAGAACTCTTCCTCCAAAACCTATAACATTCCCTCTATAGTCAAAGATTGGGAACATTACTCTATTTCTAAATCTATCGTAATATTTATTACCATTTTCCTTATGCGTAACTAGTCCACTTTCAACTAAATCTTTTTTTTCATAACCTATTGATAATAAATAATCCATAAGACTATTCCATGATTCTAGAGAGTATCCTAGGCCAAACTTTTTGATTATTTTATCACTAAGTCCTCTTCTTCTAAGATAATCATACCCTTTGTTTTTTGAGTTAATCAAATTTGCAAAATAGTATCTTGCAGCTTTTAAATGAATATCTTGCATTAATTTAATACTTTCCATTTTTGCCTTATCTGCTTCACTTAAATTTGTCTTAAATTCTATTCCATTTTTTTCTGCTAATAATTTTACAGCTTCTATAAAATCTAAATTTTCTATTTTCATAACAAAATTTATAACATCTCCACCTTCACCACATCCAAAACATTTATAAATTTGTTTTTTCTGATTTACATGAAAAGATCCTGTTTTTTCATTATGAAATGGACATAGACCACTATAATTACTTCCTGAATTTTTTAAGTTTATGTACTGGGATATTACATTTACAATATCGCATCTGTTTTTAACTTCATCTATTAAATCTCTCATATTATTCATATTTTCACCCTCTGGTGTATTATTCGTAACATTTCTATTTTACATTAAAATTTTCATTTGTCAAATACTATTATACATAATTCGACTTTTTTTGTTAATACCCTTCTTTTTTTTATTACTTTTTTTAACTTTTTTCAAGAATATATATTTTTATTTTTACACCTTAATTTCTTTCATTTGTCGAATCACACTGTAATATATGTTTTTTTCAAATATTTCAATTAATGTCTTATAATGTTTAATTTATTTACAATAATTTTGTATTCTTTGTCCTTGACAATTTTAATTATTTTATTATTCGATATTTATAGTATTAAAATAAATCTAAAAATTATGTGATTTTATTAAAAATAAAAGCATTTGATTACAAATCAAATGCTTTTATTTTTAATATTCACTTTTAAAATGTATAATTTTCAAATTCCTCAAAATTATTTAGTATTTTTCCTTCTTCATTAATAAATATATGTGTGGAATTGAAAACCATTTATTTATTCACAGTACACTTTATTACATTCATATTTTTCTTTAAATATTTTTTAAAATCCTTATATAAATCATCATCAATATAATAAATATATACATTTTTAAACTTTTCAAATTTTTTTAATATATGCTTATAATTTCTATATTCAAATGCTGTAAGTATAATATTCCCATCATAAGATAAAGTTTTTGGTATGTCCATTAATCCTGTGGTTACTATATTAACCTCTACTCCCTTTTGTAATGCAAAATTTACTATCTTGTCTAAATCTTCGTAAAAAAATGGATCTCCACCTGTAAAAAATACTTTTTTTATGCCAAGATTAAATAAGGAATCTATTATTCTTAGCCAACTACTACAAATTAGTTCTTTTTTTATATTATTATATGGAGTGCATAAACATAAAGATTTTAAATATTTTCCACAGTTTGTACATCCTCCGCTACAAATATTATTTAACTTAATATGAGCAGTTAAAGTATCTTTGTCATTTAAATTATCATTTAAATATAAATACATATAACCTCCTAGTTTTAATCACATGTCTATTTTATTCTTCTGATAGTACAATTTGTGGCCTAACTAAGTAGTTGTCTTTTTGCTCTAAAATTTGAGAACTTATAATATACTCCGGTCCGTCACTTGTATTAAACGAAAAGTAATTTTCACCTACATTAACTTCATTCATTATATAAGTTGGTGCATATCGAATAATTATTCTAGTGATATATGATGGAGGACAATATAGTGTATCTTTAAACCCTCTTTCATATTTTTGTGGAAATATAGTTGATCCTTCACATACATCATCTATATCAGTAGGTTTTAATATTTTATTTTTTTCATATATTTCTTTACATTTATCTTTGTTAATTTTTTGTCTTTCTACAATTTGAAAATTAGCTAGATGTATATGCAAACATACATCGTCATCACATAAGTTTATAAACTCCCATAAAAAAGTTGAACCAACTCTTACAACAAAATCTGGAGGGTTTGTATATATATTATTATTTATAAAATATCCATCTTTACTTTTTTCTTTTTTTCGTTCATAAAAAAAAGTTGAAATTTTATTAGAGTTAATTTTCATAGGAGGATATTTGATAAAATTTTTAGGGAAATTATACTCTATTTTTTTACTAGTTTTCGCAACAGTAAATCTCATAATATCTTGGCACTCATCTAAGGATAATAAGTTTTTCATTATAATCCTATCATTTTTTTTATATTTGGAAAAATCTATAAGCAAGTCGATTCTTTCTCCTGGGTACAATACAAAATTTAATAATTCTTGAGCTTTATCAAGATATCCACCATCACTACCTATTTGAATCATTTTACTGTTATCAGACAAGGCTATCTTATAGGGTCTGGTGTTAGAACTATTCAATATATGAAATCTGTACAGTTGATTTTTCACATCTAAATCAGGCCATACTTTACCATTAACTAAAATTGTTTCACCATAAAACTCTGATTTCCAATAAGGATGATTTAAATTAGTTTTTTCATCTTCATAATAAAGAGAACCATCTTCATAAAAAGACTTATCCTGAATAATTAATGGAATGTGATACTCATCCTTTGGTAAATTATATTTTTCGTCTTTTATAAAATATAATCCACACAATCCGGAGTAAACTGAATATCTTGATACTCCCGGACTTTGTTCATAGTACCAAAGCATAGCGCCACTTTGGTCATTTGTGTATTTATAATAATTAGTGGAATAAGTTGGGCCCTTAATCCCTGTTGCAGTATACCAAGCTTTAGGATGGCCATCGTAAATAGGAGGTACACACATTCCATGAACATGCACTACTAACGTAGGAGGCCACTGCCCCTCTTTAGAATAATTTTGTGTATCACTAAATGTTATGTTATTAGGATTAGGCCAAGAAAGGGTCGTATCAATTTTAAACATGTATTCTCCTAATATTTTATTATTCCATTGTATATTTGTATTTACATCTCTATCCACTTCAAACGTAGGCCCTGGCGAGTGCTTTACGTATTTCATCCCCTTACTGTTTTCATCTTTACAAAGTCCTCCAAAACCCCATACCTTCGTTTTATTAAATCCTTCTGGTAATATTTGTTGGTTAAATTCACATGCATCTACGCTATAGTGATGATTTATTTTATCTTCTCTTTTATAAAAAGAGGGTACAAAAACAGGTAGTTTATCTAATTTATTTTTGAATTTAGGAATAAAAGATGGATTTAATTTTTTCATAAATATACTATTTTTCACCTACCTTATAATGTTTTATATAAAAAGAGTTATTCTAATTAAATATATGTTTTTTAATTTTTTTAATTCCTGGTAATACATAAGAAAAACTCTCATGAAAGTATTTATTTACCATCATGAGAGTACCTATTAGTTACTATAAAAATTAAGTTTTTTAAATTTTTAATGCTTAAATCATAATATATTATCTACATTTGCAGCATTTATTTTTTTTGCAATGATTATTACAAGTATTTTTTTTATGACAAGTTTGTTCTTCAAAACAAATTTTGACTTTAATTGTGTTTTCCTTGTCTAAGCAACAGCACTCTCTCTCATAACAACAATTATGCTTATTATCACATATACATTCAAAGCAACGTCCACACTGACATTTATAAATAAATTTACAACATTCATTATATTTTTTGAAATAAACTACCTTGCAATGGCCTCCGCATTTACAACAACGTTTACGCATACATGATTGTTCATTGCAATGTCCATGATGATTTTCTTCATGATGACATTTCTTTTCACAGTGACAATGTTTTTTACAATTTTTATCTTCACAGTAACATTTATGCTTTTCTTGACCCATATAATTCACCTCTCATTAAGGATTGTTTTTTGATTTATCCTTGGTATACTATATGTCATTTTCAAAAAATTTGTTACACTATGTAAAATAAATAATTATATTGAATTATAAAGTTGAAATTTGCTTAATCTGCACCGCCTTAAATCACCACAAAATCAAAGCAACAACATTAGTCAGTTTAAGTTATTGGTAATTAAAAAAGGAGCTAATTGCTCCTTTTAAATATTTTAACAGTGTTTTTATTATAATTAGATATATTAAATTTATCTTTTTCATATTTTATTAACTCTTTTATTTTTGAAACATATACCGTATCTTCACTTAATCTAATAAGACTCTTAAGGTAGTATGAATCAGTACTTCTTGGTACTTTTTTTCTTATAACTAAATCAATGGCTGTTTTTGCACTGCCAAAACACCTAAGGTGGGTATGGCCATCTGCAAATGTTTTTTTAGTGTTATAAGCTATATAACCATTTTTAACTTGGAAAATGATAAACTCTCTTTTTTCATACACTTTATTATACATTTAACCAAATCCTTTTAGTTATTGTAATAATACCTCATTAAATTTTATTTATTAATTAATTCTGATACAGTAACAAATTTGTATCCTTTTTTCATCATTTCAGGTATTATTGTATCTAATGCTTTTACAGTGTTTTCTGTTGCATAATCGTGAAGTAAAATTATATCTCCATTTTTAGCTTTGTTAATTATAATATCTGAAATTTGTGATGAAGGTGGATTTTTCCAATCTTTAGCATCAATAGTAGTCCAAAGTATTATTTTGTATCCACATTCCTTTGCAATTTCTCCTAACTTTGTTTCACTATAACTTCCATATGGAGGCCTAAATAAAGTAGGTTTCTTTCCTGTTAATTTGACTAATGTATCTTCACATTCTTTTATTTCTCGTTTTATATCTTCACTACTTAAGTTGCTAATATCAGGATGAGTAAAGGTATGATTACCTATTTCATGTCCTTCTTTAGCTGCTCTTATTAATGGTTTGCTATACCAATTAGCATGCTTTCCTACCACAAAGAAAGTTCCTTTAACATTATACTTATTTAGTACATCTAAAACCTCATGGGTTTCTTTTGGATGTGGCCCATCATCAAAGGTTAGGGCTATTATTTTTTCTTCTCTCGAACCATTTTTGAAAAATATATCGTTGTTTTGTACTAATGAAAATACCTCATGATAATTAGGAATTATAATAAACAAGATTATCATAAATAATAAAATGTTTTTAACTTTAGGTGTCATTATAGTCTTACTTCCTTCCTTGTATTAACCAAAAAAGTTTTCTGTATAGTAAGTTTTATATTTTCCTCCAAATACAACTCCTACACCGATATATTTATAATTCCCCAAAATATTTTTTCTATGACCCTGTGAATTCATCAATCCATTATGAACAAATATTGCACTTGTTTGCCCAGCAGCAATGTTTTCTCCTGCACTTAAATAATCAATACCTTCTTTTTCCATCCTATCAAATGGAGTTTTGTTTTTTAAATTTACATGATCAAAAAAATCATTATTTTTCATATCTTCACTATGTTTTGTGGCACATATAGTTGCCTTTTCATTATAATATAATCCATTTAAATTATATTTATATCGTGTACTATTTACTAAATCTATTATTTGATACATAAAACTTTTTTCTATATCTTTATCTTGTGGTGCATATATATCTTTTATTTCATCTTCACAAGATTTTTCAATTATTTGATAAGCACAAATTTTATTTTTATTAAACTTGTCATAAAATACTGTAATATATTTTTTATTTTTGTATATGACGCTGTACTCATTATTAGAAGATATCTCATATTTTATATTTCCTTTGTTTTTATACTTTAAGGATTCGTAATTTTCTTTTATATATTTTATATCTTTGTTAATATAAATATCTTCATTTTCACAAGAATCTATATTATTTGTAAATAAAGCTACTACTTTGTTATTCTTTATTCCCACCATAACAAAATTTTCTTTATATGCATTGTACACATACCAATTAAAGTTATACTCACTTTTATCTATTCTATTTGGTTTGTTTATTTTTTTTATTACAGAATCCTTTGAGTCACCTATTTTAATTTGCTTAAAATTATAAACTTCTTTAATGTTAGTTTCTTTATTATCAATTGTTTCAACCCTTGTGTCTAAATCGTTTTTTAAAAATTTTTCTTGTATCTCATCTTTAATTTCTATAAAATAACCTGTATTATAAAAAAACACCAAAAATATTACCAGAAATATAGATATTATTTTTTTCAAAATATCACCCTTTCAAATGGAAGCGAAATAAAAATTTTGCTTAAGCTACTTGGTGGCCACTACCACTTCAGGCAACCACTTTGTTCAAAATTCACTAGTATTAAAAAAGCTTTATCCTAAGATAAAGCTATAATTTTACACAAAATAATTCGTCTAAACTTCTTCCAAAAACAGATGGCTTATCAAATTTCCATGTTCCTTCATAAATTAACTCTCCATTTAAATAAAAAGTACCTTGTCCATGTTTTTTTCCATGCACGAATTCTCCCTCATACCTTTTATCTTCGCTCCAAATATAAGTACCAAATCCATGTATTAGATTATTTTTCCACTGACCTTCATAAATAAGATTTCCATCACAATCAAAACATTGACCTTCTCCATCCATCTTTCCTTCTTTAAACTCTCCATTGTATTTTGCACTATCATTCCAGGTGAATATTCCTGTTCCATGTTTTTTTCCATCTTTCCACTCACCTATGTATTCATCTCCATTTGAATAAATCATCTGGCCTATTCCATTCATTAAGTCCTCATTGAACTTGCCTAAATAAAGATTTCCATTTTCAAATTTACATTCACCAATACCTTCTCTTAAATTATTCTCAAATTCACCCAAGTATTCCATGATAACTTTACCATCATCATACATTACATAATAACCCCTACCATGTAGTTCATTTTTTTGTATTTTTCCTATGTACTTATCTCCATTTGAAAAACAGTAAATCTTATCCTTGCTACTTGAAAATTCGTCTTCTTCATTCAATTCCTCTTTTTCTACTAAAGACATTTCTTCCTCAGTTGCTATAGCCTGTTTTTTTTCAGCTTTCCTTTTCATGTTTTCAACTGATCTAATGGTTTTTTTATAAATATTAACTTCTCTTAAATAATCCTTATATATATTAACAAAATCTTTTGATATACTCATCATCATCCCCCATTTTCTATATGGTATTTCTTATATATTATTATAAAGTAATAGAAATTTTTTTTCCATACTTACTTAATTTTATAATTGTACATATTCATTTTATTAATCTTTTGAAGATTATAATATAAACTACATATGAAAATACTCATTTGTATTTTAAATTAATAAAAGCCAGAACATAGTCTGGCTTTAGTTTATAAAAATTTTTCTTTAAATCCTTTACCCTTAACTTCATTTATATCATTAACTGAAATAAAAGCCCTATCATCGTATTTTAATGCTATCTCTTTTATTTTTGGAATTTCTCTAGATAAAACTACACAATAAATAATTTTTTTCTTTTCATGGGTATATCCACCCTCTGCGTCTAAAAATGTTACTCCTCTAACTAAATTATCCATAATCTCATTTGCTATAGGCTCTGAATTGTTAGAAAACACCATCACTGCTTTTTCATCATTTAAAGCATCCTTTATATAGTTCATAACTTGAGCATTTATAAACATTGAAATTAAAGTATATAAAGCTAAATTTGCTCCAAATAATAAAGAACTTACAGATACAATGGCTAAATTTGTTCCGAAACTAGTAGTTTTCATTGCAATATTTAATTTGTTCTTTAGGATTGCTCCTAGTATATCTGTACCTCCAAGAGATGATTTTGTTCTAAATACTAATCCATTACCTATTCCACATAATATTCCACCATACACACTTTGTAGAAGTATATCATCAATTGGAATAATATTTCCTATATCTTGTGTTATACCAATAATTACAGAAAATAGTATCATATTTATTAGACTTGTAATTAAAAAATCTTTGTCTAAAAATATAAATCCTAAAATAAAAATAGGTACATTGATAAGAAACGTAATAAATCCAACATTTATATTGGATAAGTAATTAATTGCTGTTGATACACCAGCTACTCCTCCACTTAACAAATGTGCCTGTCTTAAGAAACCATTTACACCAATGGACATAATTGTAATACCCACTATTATTATTGAGTACCTTACATAAATATTGTCATGCTCCATTGTATTAACCTTACTCATAAAACACCCTCCAAATAAATAAAACGAATTGTAACTTACGTCTTTGTTGTTTTTTTACATTACTATATTATCATACTTCTTATAACTATGCATGATTTATTTCATTTTTTTTTCAAAGGGAAATTTCACTTTCAATCCATTTTGTTCCAAAACCTTTTTAGGAATTTATTTTGTATTTCCATTTATAATAATTTTTCCACTTTTATCAATATAATTATTTTTGCTTTCATTAATTTGCGCATATCCTTCTAAAAAATCAGATACTGATTTAAACACTGGTTGAATTACCATTTCACCTTCTTTATTTATAAAACCCCAGTGCCCTTGTGAAAAGTGCCCTTTTTTTATATTAACCCTTGCCAGCCCTTCATTAAAACTGCATGCATAATCAAATTTTGTATCAATAACTAATTTTCCACTTTTGTCTATATAACCCCACTTATTATCAATACATACTGGTGCCAAATCTTCTTTAAAGCTTTTTGCTTTGTCGTATGAATAGTCAATAACTAGATTTCCATTCTTATCAATATAGCCCCACTTATTCTCTTTTCTAACGCTTGCTAAATTTTGAGAAAAGTCAGAACCCATAATAAAGTCACCATCTATTATTATCTTTCCACTTTTATCTATATAGCCATATCTATTTTTAATCTCTATTAGAGCCCTTTCATCATAAAAGTTATTTACATAAGAAAAAATAGGGTCTATAACCATTTCTCCTTTGTTATTTATAAACCCCCACTTTTTATTTAATCTAACACCACAAAGCTCTTCATTAAAGTTTAAAGCTGCTCTATATAAAGGTTTTATCTCTTGTTCTAAATTCACATTAAAAAAGCCATACTTACCGTCTATTCTGACTTTTGATAAACCTTCACAAAATTGATTTGCACTTTCAAGTTGCAAAAAGAAATGTGTAACTCCTTTATGGTCTATATATCCAAAAACCCACTTTGTATTTTTTCTTATTTTTTTTATATAAGTGACAATGCAGTAGCCTTCTTTAAACCTACTAGAAACATAGTTATACTTGGGTTTAATAGCCATTTTATACTCATTATCAATAAACCCATATTTACCATCTATTAATATTGGCAAAATCAACTCCCTACTCATATAATCTCTCCTAAAATAATAATCTTTCTATATCTTATTATTTTTTTAACTTACATATACTAAAATTAAATTACTCCTACATAAAAAAGATATAGATTGAAATTTCAATCTATATCTTTTTATATCTTATTATTTTTTTAAAATATCTTTTACTTTTTCAGTCGTAAGGTAACTACTATCTGGATCTTCATATCTTAGGGAATAGAAAGAATCCTTTGCTTTTTGCAATTGATTATTTTCATAGTATAAGATTCCCATTCTATAATAAGAATCATCGAAATATTCATAAGATTTCGGGAATGTATTAACATATCTTTGATAATAAGAAATAGCTTCATCATATTTGTTTAATTTTTCGTAGCATAAACCTGACTGATAAATAGATGATGATTTGAAAGTAGGATTTTTACCATTTTCAATTGCTAGCTTAAAATACTTCAAGGCAGCTTTGTAATCTCCAACTTTTTCATAGGAAATACCTTTCATAAATAAAGCTTCTTCACCTTGTTTGATTAATTTGGCATCTTCAGCCTTTTGTTTTGCATCATCTAATTCACTATTTGTTTTATCTAAATCTTCTTCTTTTTTAGATATTTCATTTTTTTTCTTTTGCAGCTCTTTATCTTTAGCACTTAACTCATTTTCTTTTTCAGAAATAGCTTCCTGCTTTTTACTTAATTCATCGTGCATCTTGTCTAATCTATTCTTACTGTATATTGCTGTGCCTCCTATGACTACTATTAATAATCCAACTATAATATAAGCCATATTTTTCTTTTTACTAAGTACATTTTTATGTTCTTTAAGTTTTTCTATTTGTTTATTTTCTTTTTTAGCAACTGCCACAGAAAATTCTTCTTCATTTATAGGATCATGATCTTTATCAAATAAATGATTATCCGCATCTACAAATCTAAGTCTGTCTAATAACTCTTCCTTTTCTTTAACTTTACCCATCTTCTCATATAATAATATTAATATTACATATGGTTCAATAAGTTCAGGATCTTCTAATATTAAAGAATCAAATATCTCCATAGATTCTTCATTCATCTCTTCGTTAATGAATCTGATAGAGTGATTATATCTTTCTAAGAACACTTTAAATTTTCTTGAAGATAGTTTATCTACATACTTCCTTGATAATTCATTATTTCCATAACATTGAGCTGTGTAAAAACTTTCAAAGGCTTTTGCAAAGTCACATTTTAATAATTTTAAAAGTCCTCTTAAATTTAAGATATCTTCGTCTTTAGGATTAATTTGTAATGCCTCATCTACCAATTTAATAGCTGTTGTTATATAACTTTTTTGTGCCAATTCTAGTGCATTATTATATTTATTATAAGACTCTAGCTTTATTTCCTTTGGCAATACATTTGTATGTGATTTTAACTCTTGTTGTAAATTAAGTATTGTTTCATCTTTATAGTTTGATGTAACATAAGACTGTTTTAGCGCCTTTAATGTTTCATTATTTTCATCTTCATCTATCTCAAAGAAAGTAAAGTCACTATTTTTTTCTTCAATTAAATCTATATTTAGAATTTTTCTAGGCATATTATCTATGTCTATTCTAATTTCTTCTCCTAAAATTTTAATCTCCTCCCTTACATTGCATATACTATAAGATATCATATTTGTTATATTAAGTCAAAAAATAATATATCTACATGTATTTTGTATAATTATATTTTTAAATATATTATACATTTGAAAAACAAAAAGACCTAAATTAAACTAGGTCTATAATTTACTCTTTTTCTACAGATATATCTTCTTCCTTTAAATCATTATCATTGTTATTACTGTTACTTTCTTTTTCACTGTTGTTTTCTTTATTATCCTTTTCTTCATTCTTATCTTCATTTTTATTTGAATCCTTATTAGAGTTATCCGTAGTAGTAGAATCATTTTTTTCTTTTTCAGATGAATTCGCTTCTTTTTTTGCTGGTTTTTCTTCTTTTTTCGTTCCTATTGCCACAACTTTTTGTTTTGATGGATAAAAAGAAGATGCTACTTTTTCCTTATTCACTTCTTTTCCATTCTCATCATAATAAATTCTATAAGTTGATACAGAATAAGAATCTCGTCCAAACTCTAATATTTTTTCTTTTCCTTTTTCTAGTGTTGGATCTTTTTCTTCTTTAGTTGGAGCTTTAGTTACTTTATCTATACTTGTGCTAATTTTTATATTTTGTTTTTCTTTGTTGTTTCCATAAACCTGACAAGTAATTGTTCCATTATTGTAGTAATTCTTAATATATACTGGTTTATCATAGTCATTTTTGAAAACAAAATCTAACCCACTATCAGATACAACAGCATCCCTACCCTTATCTACATAATTTGATGGTATAGAATGATTAGATACATTTACTATATCAAGACCTGCATATAAAACTGCATTATATAAAGTTGTTGAAACTTGGCATACTCCACCACCTACACCTTGTACAGCTTCTCCTCTAACAATTACCGTTGCATTTTTATATCCATTTTTTACTGTTCTTAATCCTGTATGCTTATTATAAGAGAACTCTTCTCCAGGCATTAACAATACACCACTTGTTCTCTGTGTTGCTATTTTAATGTTTTCGATTCTGCCAGGACTTACATCAACTAAAACTGTTTGATAACTTCCAAGTAAAGTATTTATATCTTTTAAATCTTCTTTTTTAATTTTAGGTTCAACTTTTATAATTACTAAACTTTCTTCAAATATTCCTTTTTGCAAAGATTTTTTTAAATTAGAAATTGTAGCGCTAATATCAACTTGTAAACCAGCTTTATCTTGGCTAATTTCAATATTATTACCTGATACATCTAACTTCGCATCTTTCATACTTACACTAACTTCTTGTGATATTTTTTCGAGTTGTGAAGTTACTTTAGCTTCATCACAATCAACAATTAGACTTATCTGATTTTTAATGCCGAAAGTAGATTTTAACGTATCTACAATATTCGAAAAAATATTTTTACTTCTATTAACTTTATAAGCATTATCTATTGTTTGTTCTATATCGTAATTTGTATCTATATCATTAGGATTAATATGCCATGTTTTATCATTATATTTAAATGTTATTGTATTCATTTTGTATTCATTTAATATTTTCTCTTTTGCATCTTCCTTACTTAAATTTCCCACATTAACATCTTTAATATAAGTATTTTTAGCTATTTTGTCATTATTTATTTGCATATAACAAAATCCGAAAGTCAAAATTAAGATACTACTTAGTATAATAATAGCTAAATTTATTCCTTTTAAATTCTTCATTATGTATCTCCTTGTTGTGTTACTTATGTTTAAACATGTTGTACTTTGTCATTTTCCAGATTATAAACAGTTTTGTCATAAATATTAATCATATATATTTCTTTAGGTTTAAACCAATTAAACCAACCTGTTTTAATCGTAAAATAATAGTATATATTGCCATTTTCTTTTATCATATTTTTCACTTCATCATTACTATATTTTTCTTGTTTGTCTTCATCTAGCAATTCTATGCTATTATAGTCTTTTGCATTTTCTTTTAGTTTGTCCTCTAATATTGATTTAGCCTCGTCTTTACTTATAGAAAAAATTATTTGGCCACTATCTTCATCTATTTTAAAGTATGCGTCACAATAATTACAATTATAATCTTTTTTGTCTGATTTATATGAGTAAAGTTTTTTAGTATCAGTATCAATCAACACTTCATTAATTACTTTATCGTTTTTCATTACCTCTCCATAGTAATATCTTTTTCCATTTACTGTTTGTAAATAAGATACTACGGATAAATCGTCTTTATTTTCATTACTTCTTCTTGATATTAAATTTATAATATCACTACTTGTCATAGTGTAATTAGAAACGTATTTATTATACTGCTCCATTAGGTTATTTATTTCCTCTTCATCATAGTATGGACTTAGGTAGCTTAAATATTTTAATGCTTCCTCATACTTTCCTTCACTTGCTAGACTTTTGGCTTGACTAATATAATAATCATGCATAACCTTTATACATTCTTTTTTTGCATTTTCTGCTAAAGAATAATATTTTTCATCTTCTTTAAGTACTTTATCGTAAAGCTCTATTGCTTCATGATATTTTTTTATAGACTGATTTTTAGTTCCTTCTTTATATATTTGCCTTGATTCATAAATAGATTCTATATTTTGTTTATACTCTTCTAGACCTTCATTAACACCAGTTAAAGATGAAGTTATTTGCAAAAACGAAGATGCTGATTCATAGGTGATATTTTCCTCTTTGTACATTTCGTCTACTCTTTTTCCCAAATCCATTAAATTTTCAGGATCAATACTTATAGGATTTAATACATTTACTATATTTACAAGTCCCATATATTGTTCTTTTGTTACCTGATTATTGATATACATATCCGCATTGTTAATAAGTAATGCAGACAACTTTTTAGATACTTTTTTATTAAATCTACCCATCTTAGAATCAGAAAATTCTTTTTCTACATCATCATAGTAATTTTCTGCCATAGTATATTGTCTGTCTTCTATATATGTAATTAAAGTATTAACCTCATTATTTATGTTAAAATTATCACTACTAAAATAAAGAACTATGAGTAAAAGTAATAATGCCAATGCTGAGAACGAAATTCTAACTATGTTTCGTCTATTATCATATATTAAATTAACAACTTTATCATAAAATGCCTTAAAATTCATTATTTCTTCCTTTCCTAAATTAATTTTTCCATAAACAAACTTTTATTAATTATAACATAAATGTACATATTTTTCATTTTTTCATTCTTATTACCCTATTACTTAAGAAGAAAACATATCACATCAATACTCTAAACTTACATATTTACAATAATGCATTAACAAAAACTATACTTATATCATCTAAACTTCCACTTTTACTTAAATCACTTAATTCCTTATCATATTTTTTTTCTAACTTCATTTTTGAAAATATATTTTTATTATACTTTATTAAAGTATTGTCTATATTCTTCAACATGCTTTTATATGAAACAAAGCTATTTTCAAATCCATCAGAATAGATTATTATGCTGTTTATATTCATTTCATTAATTCCAGCTTTATAAATTATTTTATCATAAGCCTTATCCTCTGCTAAACAGTCAACTATATTTTTATTATACGAAGGTAATACTTTTTTAAATTCATTATCTTGCTTAATTATAATATCACCATCACCAAGCTTCAAATAAATAATATAATTTTTAGTAATCATAACTACTAGCAATGTAGTCCCATATATAAAGTAGTTGTATCTAAATGCCCTTGGGAGCCTATTTTGAATATCTTGTTCAACTAATATTCTCCATCTATTACAAATTTCTCTTTGTAATATTTTATTATCTAATAAAGTTTTGATTTTCCCAATATCTTCACCTTCATATTTTTTTAAAGTTTCAATGGCCACTTCACACGCAAATTTAGATCCTAAGTGACTATAAGTAAAAAAGTCACCACTATGACCATCTGCTACAGCACATATTAAGCCATCATCTACATAATCAAATTTTAAATAATCCTGTGATGATTTATTTTTAATTATATTTTTATATCCTACTACACTTTTACTAAAAACTGAAAATTTCATATTAACCTCCTAGTCAATTTACTCTTATAAAATAATATGTTTTAAATATAAAAAAACCGCAAATTTATTAAAAATAAATTTGCGGTTTATTCAAAGTACATTGACTATGATATTCTTTTTCTCTTTCTATGTATAGCTCTTTGTGTTTTTCTATCAGTTTTAGCAGGAACAGTTCTTTTTGATACCTTAATAGGTTTTGCAATAATTTGTTCCCATTTAAACGCACATAATATTATAGATGAACATACTATAGCTAATCCAGCCAATATTAAATAATAACTAAACCTTATATTTACACCTAGTATTGCGTTAATTATAACTAGTACGAATACTACAGGACAACAAATTGCCGCCGACTGTACTGTAACCTTTAATATTCTCTCTCCTATTTTTCTTATGTGGTTAAACATATTTATGCCTTTTCCTATTAACCTCTTAAATATTTTCTTCATGCCCCTCACCTCAACTTTGTATATATTTATAAAAATAACATTATATCTATAATAATAACAAACTTATACAATATTGGCAATGTTTATAAATTATATTGTTGAAAAAAAAGTTATTTTATAACCTTATGAAAACCGATTATTTAAACATAAGCTTTTAGTAGTAAATAACTTAAATTCAGTAACATTAAATCTCAATAATTAATAAAATAAATAGATATATAATTTTTTTAAACGAGGTGATTTTATGGCATGTCTTCCAAATTTAGGAGAAAAAGCCCCTAATTTTAAAGCTAACACTACCTTTGGTCCCATAGAACTTTCTGATTATGCTGGAAGTTGGCTAGTACTATTTTCTCATCCAGGAGATTTTACTCCTGTATGTACTACTGAATTTATAGCATTTACAAACTTAGCTCCAGAGTTTGAAAAAAGAAATACTAAATTATTAGGACTTAGTGTTGATAGCAATACTTCTCATTTAGCTTGGGTATATAATATTCTACAAATTACAGGAATAACTATACCTTTCCCAATAATAGAAGATAGAGATATGAAAATATCAAAACAATACGGAATGATTTCCGAAGAGATGAGTTCTACATCAACTGTAAGAACAGTATTCATAATAGATGATAAGCAAATTCTAAGAACAATACTCTATTATCCATTAACTACTGGTAGAAATATACCTGAAATACTTAGAATTGTAGATGCTTTACAAACTTCTGATAAATGTAAAGTTAATACTCCTGCTAACTGGCTACCAGGAACTCCCGTTTTACTTCCAACGCCTAAAACTTTTGATGAGTTGCTAGAAAGAGTTAATAGCTGTAACGAAAAATATAAATGCTTAGATTGGTATATTTGTTTTATTGAAGATGAGTGCAATAGATGTAAAAAAAGAATAAAATCTTCAAAAAAAGCAATCGAAAAAAATTCTACATTCATGAGACCTCCAATAGATGTTCAATTAAAACCCGACACATTAAATCCTAAGTGTCCTGATTTAGCGCCCATAGTTGGAGAATATGTTCTTGGGAACCCTAAAAATATAGATCCTACTTTTTTAGATTTTATAATTTATGCATTTGTTGAAATTAGCCCTAGTGGCGAACTAGTTGTCCCAGCTCCAACTTATTTAAAATCTTTAGTAAAACTAAGAGATACAAATCCAGATCTTCAAGTAATAGCTGCCATTGGGGGATGGGCAGCAGAAGGCTTTTCTGATGCCGCTTTAACACCAGCATCTAGATATGCTTTTGCAAGAAATGCAAAAAAACTTATTAATGATTATAAATTAGATGGAATAGATATTGATTGGGAGTACCCTGGAAGTAGTGCTTCTGGCATTAAATCAAGACCTGAAGATAAAGAAAACTTTACACTTTTATTAACTGCTTTAAGGGATGTTCTAGGGCCTGAAACTTGGTTAAGTGTTGCTGGAACAGGGGATCGTGGATATATAACAAGAAGTGCAGAAATAGATAAAATAGCCCCAATAATTACTCATTTCAATCTAATGAGTTATGATTTTACTGCAGGAGAAACTGGTGAGAATGCAAAAAAACATCAAGCCAACTTATTTCCTTCTGACTTATCAATACCTGGATATAGTGTAGATAATATGGTAAACAACTTAATTGATGCAGGTATGCCATCTGAAAAAATTCTACTTGGCCTACCATTTTACGGAAGATTTGGCGCTACAATAACTAGATCTTTTGATGAGCTTAGAAAATCTTATATAAATAGAAATGGATATATGTACAAATTTGATAAGGATGCAAAGGTTCCTTATTTAGTAAAAGATGACCAATTTGCCATGTCTTTTGATAACGAAGTATCAATTTTTATAAAAGCACAATATGCACGACAAAATTGTTTAGGTGGAATATTTGCTTGGCAGTCAACATTCGATCAAGCTAACATACTTGCAAGATCTATGTATGAATCAATAAATAATCCTACTGTATTTGAAAAAGAACTGTTGGATACTTTTGGTCAAGTACCATCTTTATAAAAACTAGCAAAAGCTATGAACTAGATTATTCTAGTTCATAGCTTTTTAAATTAATAATATATAAACCAGGGCAGGTATTGTTACTATACTACATAAAGTAGTGATAAAAATAGTTTTAGATGCAAGGCTTATATTCCCTTCATACTCATTACAAAACATAATGGTTATAGTTGCTACAGGCATTGCTGAAACAATTATTATAATTCCAAGTATTAATTCATTTGTAACAAAAGGTTTTAATATTAAGAAAAAAATTATAGGCATTATTATTTGTTTTATAAAAGTATAGGGATATAATCTTTTTTCTAAAAATACTTCTTTTATTGGTATTTCTCCTAAAGATGACCCTATTAACATCATTGCAAGAGGCGTAGTAATTCCCCCTATCATGGATGTTGTCTCTTTTATTACTAAAGGTACTTCTATATTTGTTACATATATTATAATAGCAATTATTGATACTATAATCCCTGGATTAATTAAAGTTTTAATATCAAAAGATAATTTGTTACTTTCAGATATTAAATAAATGCCATAACTATAACAAAAAACATTGAACACTAAGTTGATGATTGCTGCAAAAAACACAGCTTCACTACCAAATATTGATTCAATCACTGGAAATCCTACAAAACCAACATTTGAAAATATGGTCATAAATTGATATAAATTTTCATCTTCTTTTGGTACTTTTAAAATTTTCGCCAAAACTATGCCTAAAAAAGGCAAGATTGCATATAAAATGATCGCTAGCACAGCAATATCTACGACTAACTTTGGATCCCCTGCTTTATCCCTATTTACTACTGATGATAAGATCAGTGCTGGTGCAGTAATATTTAAAAGCAGTGAGGATATTTTTTTATTCACATTTACATCTAAAATATTCTTTTTATTAGTAATATAACCTATTATCATCACTATAAATAAGACTAGCATTTGATTAACAATTACTCCAATATCCATTACCATCCCCCAATATAATAAAAATTTATTGTCTATAAATTATAAAAACAAAATAAGCAATATATAGTAAACTAATAATCATACCCTCTACTTTATTTATCTTTCTATTTGAGATAGCAAGAACATATACTATTATTGTAGATACTATCATTACAAACATATCTGTAAAGGCTTCAGCTTGCACAGGAACATTACTAATACAAGAGGATACTCCAAGAACAAACAATATATTAAATATATTGGATCCTACAGCATTTCCAATAGCAATATCGCTTTCACCCTTTTTCGCTGCAACTATACTTGTTGCTAGCTCAGGCAGAGAAGTTCCAATGGCAACTATAGTAAGTCCTACTAGGTTTTCACTCATTCCCAAAGACATAGCTATATCTGATGCACTATTTACTACAAAATTACCTCCTATTATAATACCTAAAAGACCACCTATACTCAACAAAATACTTTTTGAAAGTGGCATTACTTTATAATTTTCTTCACTTGTTTCATCATTGCTATTTATAGCCATATCAATTAAATAGTAAATGAATATAATAAATAAGGCTATAAATATTAACCCATCTGCTCTGGTTAAAATATTTTCGTTATATCCTTGAAACCATACATCATAAGCTAAGATTGCCAGAACTATAGATGACAATAGTAAAAATGGAAACTCTTTAAGAATCGTTGATTTTTGTACATATATTGGTTTTATCATTGCCGTTACCCCAACAACAAACAATATATTAAAAATGTTAGAGCCAACAACATTTGCTATAGCCATTTCATTTTGTCCTCTTATGGCAGCTGTTATACTTACAGCAGCCTCTGGTGCACTAGTTCCAAATGCTACTATTGTAAGACCTATTATAAGGCTTGGTATATTAAATTTTTTTGCAATGGAAGATGATCCCTCTACAAAAAAATCTGCTCCTTTAATTAATAATAAAAATCCAATTAATAAAATTATGTATGTCATTTTTGTCCTCCTAAAAGTCTTTTTTATTAGTTTGTATTAATACTTTTATGTTATGCAGAGTATATTTTTTAAACAAAAATAGATAATATTTGTATAAATACTTAGGAGATGTGAAATGAAGAAAAAATTTATAATTATATTTTTATTATTTAATGCTTTAATATGTTTTGGTTGTGAAATGAACAACTTGAATAATAGTAAAAATCAAACAAAATTAACTACTTCAGATATAAAACAATTGGTTGGTGTTACATATGATGATGTGGAAAAGATCTATGGTTCACCAGAAAAATCTACTTATTATCTAAATATAAAAGACTTATCTTTTCTTCATCATAACTATATTAGTCTTAGAGATTTTAATCATTATGCCATTATAAAAGCTTATTATGATATTAATAATGATGACTCTTATGTGATACTTTGGTACAAAGATAATAAAGTTATAAAATCTTCATTTAATGATTCAAACACAGTTAATGAAGATTATTTTGAGGCAAATATAAACAATGTGAATATAAAAATAGATTATAACAAGAATTATTCAACTTTAAATGAAAATTTTATTACTGAAAAATATAGAAATTATATTGGCAATAATATTAAAGAGTTTAATACAACATATAACTTAACCTGTCCACAAGTAGCAGTTAACTTGTTAAATGAAAATAAGATACTTTATTTTTATAATATTAAAAGCAATGGACATTTAAATAAACATTCATTATTTATAATTTGTCATAATAACGTAATAGATGAGATTAGCATTATCCATTCATCTAAAATATGTGAAACTATTATTGATTATATAAAATAAAATTTGAGTATTAAAAAAGTACATGAGTAATTCATGTACTTTTTATAGGTTCCATTATTTATCAATATTATCTTTATTGATTAAATACTTTAAGTCAAAATACTTTAGCAAGTAGTTTTTTTCATCTTTTATTTTAATCTTTGCATTTATTGATCTGTTGTTTATTTCTTCATTAAAATATTCTTCAATTTTCATTTTACTATCCATATCTCTAATTAATTCACTATTACTAATATCCCCGATTAAATCTCTTATTACTTCTTTTCTGCATAGAGTTAAATGATGATTCACAATAAGTGGTAAATTAAAGTAGTTGGTATTTATTATATCACAATGATGTAAATCCTTTTTTAGCCTATATAAGTTTTCTTTTCTTCCCATATCAAATATAATAAAACATCCATAGTCGTATTTACTTCTAAGTATTCTTCCCATGGCTTGTTTCAATTTAATTATCATTTGAGGTTGGTTTACATCATAATAAGTTTTATTAAATTTATTCATTATTGTTGAATAAAGAGGGTCTTTAGGATTTAAGTTGGGAATTTTGTCTAAGGTCACACAAGTTAGTCCATCCCCTGGCACATCCACCCCTTCAAAACAACCTTTTGATCCTAAAATAACACATTTTTTATTAAAATCTTTTAGTAATTTTATATGCTTTTTGTTCATGTATATTTCTATATCTTTTTCATGGAGAAATTCTTTCAAAATCTCATAAGTTTTTTCTTGCCTATCCTTCGAATTGAACAAAGATAACATGTGACCATTGGTGTAGGGTGATAAGTTGCTTATTACCCTACTCATATCTTCTATAAATTCTTTGTTTTTGTAAGAAGATATATCATCTAAAGTAATAATTTTTATTCTTTTTTTATAATCAAATAAGGGTTCAATTACTTTTTCTTTATGAATAAATCTATCTATTCCTAGAGTATTGACAAAGTGCTTCATATTCTTATTTACTGTTAAAGTTGCTGATAAAAATATGCCACAGTTTAAAGAAGACAATATTTTTTCTTCAAATAAATCAGCTATATTTAAAGGAACAACTTGAAATAAAAAGTTATCGAAATCCTTGTGTAGGGTAACAATTCTTGCATACAAATCAGCTTCATTATACTCTAGGAACACTTCTATTGTATTTTTTAAAGCTTCCAAGTCTTTTACCTTACTTTCACCTTGTTTGTAAGTATCATTTTCTTTGTCCAAATTATCATCATCCATTTGTCTATCCAAAATATATAAAATAGATTTTAAATTGGAGAGAATTTTATCTAGAGAAGTTTTTATACAGTCTCCGTATTTGCTATATGTAACATCTACTAGTCTTTTGTCTTTGTATAAAGATCCAGCTTTTTCTTCACTTTGAAGATTTATCTCCCAACTTAAATTATAGTTTGAAAAACTTGAGTAGTTGTTCATTTTCCCGTAATCTAAAATATACTCAGCTTCTTCAATTATAAGATTGATTTCTCTGCTTATTTTGGACTTATTCTTTGCTTCCATTTTTATATAATTATAAAATCTATCAAAGGGTTTAAGGGACCTTTTTTTTCTACTAATATATGCAAAAGGACTGTTATGTACTAATTCAAAAGGATAAATTTCTTGTAAAAAATACTTCAAACTTCTGTATTCTACTTCTGAAGCAAAAAACTCATAACCTTTTTCCACCAAATTATGTGCCTCATCTACAATTAAATTTTCTATAGGCTTTTCATCTTTGTAAGGCCATCTAGCAAGAAGAGAGTGATTAACTACAGTTATATCTTCTTCTTTTAGTTCTTCTACTCTTTTTTTGTAAAGACATTCTTTGTAACATTTCTTTGGTTTACAAAGATTCGGGTCACAAGAAACTTGTCTTAAATGAGTGATTATATCTGGAAAATGATTTACAATCCAATAATTTATCTCTTCAATATCTCCATAAATTCCTTCTTTCACAAGTCTTTCTAATATGATTAAAGATAATATTTCATTAGCACTACATTTATTGTTATCGTATTCATTAATATATTTTTCTAATTTTTCCACACAAATATAATTACTTTTTCCCTTAATATATCCAAAGGATATTTTCTCCTCCAAGCCAAGAGATTGTATTACATTTGGAATATCTTTTTTTATAAGTTGTGTTTGCAGCTCCTTTGTATCTGTGGAAATAATTATCCTTTTATGATTTAGGTAACTCTCCATTATACTTGGGAGTAAATACCCCACACTTTTTCCTATACCTGTTGGAGCTTCTATACAAGCAATATTCTCTCCTCTAGTATTCATAGTTTCTCGTATGATTTTGCTTAGTTCAAATTGGCCTGGCCTAAATTCATAATTAAAGCCTTTTTTACTTTGCCAAATTTCACTTTTCTTTAATAAATATTCATAGCAAAATCTATTATCTATAAGAGTATTTTTCATATCCTTTTTATTTTCAACAATGATTTCATCGTCTTCATAAATCACATCTAGGTCTTCTAAATTGTGATTTCCCTCATCAATAATGAGACTCCAAACCCATTTGTCTAATCCAAATCTATTTAAAGTAGAATTTATTTTAAAAGTTAAATTTTCCAAAGTCCCACTTTTACTTTCTTCATTTTTTAGTCTTAAAAGCAAAGCATTTACTACTTTTATTGTATCTATAACATCATCTAAAGCTCTATGTTTCTCACAAGACAAATCCTTTGTCAAAGTATTTTTCAAATATTCTAAGCTGTACTCTTTATGATAAGGCTCTAATATTGCAGCCAGTTCCATAGAGTCTAAAATCTCATTTTTTATTTCAGGAATATAATGTTCTAAAAATTTTTTTTCAAATTCACCATTATGGCAAATTATTTTTTTATTCCCTAAAAATTCCTTTAACTTATTTTTTATATCATATAAATTTGGTGCTTTACTTAATTCCTCTTTTTTTAAGTTCGTACAAAGAGAAAAAATTTCAATAGGAACTTCTTTTTTATTTTTTATTAAAGTATGAAAAGAAGTTACTTTATTATTTTCTATTTTAATAGCTCCAATTTCTAATATTTCAGCTTTAAAAGGATTTAGTCCACTAGTTTCTAAATCAAGAAAAACCACATCTTGTACTATACTTTTAATTTCATTTATATTCATGACTCATCCTTTCATAGTTTATTAAAGAATTTTTTACTTAACCTTATTATATTACCACGAAAGTAATTTAGTTTAATCATAAATTTATTATATTCCTTTTGGCAATAATATGTATAGCTAAATTTCAATAAGACAGAAATGGAGGTTTAGATTTGAAAAAAAACAGCATAAATAAATTAATAATTATCGGTGCATTTTTATTAGTTTTTGCATTTGTCATTGCTAATAACAATGCAATATTCACCAAAATAAAAACTCAAATTTATTCCAAAGATATTAGTACTCAGGAATATAACTGGTATTTTAACCCACGACAAGATGGTAAACAACCTTTACCAATAAAAGAAGCCGATTTTTTTAGAAACTACAATACTTATTATGTTGGAAAACCAGAGGAAAAAGTAATATATTTAACTTTTGACTCTGGTTATGAAAATGGATTTACTAACCATATGTTAGATGTATTGAAAAAACACAACGCTCCAGGTAATTTCTTTGTAGTGGAAAGTTATATCAAAAACAATCCAGACATAATAAAAAGAATGGAAAAAGAAGGTCATTTAGTATGTAACCACTCAGTAAGTCATGTTTCCATGGCATCAATTCATGACGAAGAAAAGTTCAAAAAAGAAATTTTAGATGTGGCCAAAACATATAAAGACGTAACAGGAAAAGAAATGCCTAAATATTTTAGACCACCAATGGGAAAATTTAGCGAAGAATCATTAAAAATGACTAATGATTTAGGTTACGCTTCAATCTTTTGGAGTTTTGCTTATGTTGATTGGTATAACAACCAACAACCTACCCATGAATTTGCAAAAAATAAAATATATTCTAGAACTCATCCTGGTGCCATAGTTTTACTTCACTCAAATTCAAAAACAAATAGCGAGATCTTAGATGAAGTAATCACACACTGGGAAGAAGAGGGATATACTTTGAAATCTTTAGATTACTTAAACAACAAAAGGTAAATGTTTAAAAAGCTGTAAGATTTTTACTTACAGCTTTTTCTATGCATCCACAAAAACTTCTTTACCATTATAATCCCCTATCCAATAGGGTTTATATATACTTCTAACTTCTAAAAGCCTAATATTTTTTATTATATGTTTATCTATGGAATTATTTTTAATCTTACTATCAAAATAATTTAAAATTTCATTTTTTACTTTTTCAACTATATAGTCTTCTTTAATATTAGATTTTTTAATACAACTTCTAGCAATATACCTTTTAACCGTTTGGGGCACACTGTCAATTGACTTAGAATGACCATTATAAGTATTTACCATCATAATTATGTTATCGTTTATATCATCATTTCTAAAGTTATTCTTATTTTTTCTTCTACTAATAATTTCATATTTTAGTATTTTATATTCCACATATTCTAAATGTATATTGTCTACTTTTCTATTAAATTGGTCAATTTTGCTTATTAGGGGCGTCTTTCTAAATATATGTTTCATTGCATCTTTTTTTCTTACTTTTATCTCAATAGAATCTGCTAACATATTTATCCTCCTTTAATAAGAAGATGATTCAATAAAAATCAAGAATCCTTCTATATTATATTATTTAATCTTGTCCTCTTATGTTTGTACAAATTAAATAAATTCCAATATACTTAATTTTCCTTTATTGCATAAAAATTAGTACTTTGTTAAAACTAAATTCGTCATATAAATATATTTGGGAGGAAAATATGAAAAAAATAACTACTATTACTTTAATATTTTTTATTTTTTTTACATTCTATATAGAGACAGATGGAAATATTTATATTGAAAGTAATGCTAATGATAATAGATCCATAACTATTGATAGTCTGGTTCCTAAAAGAGGAGAGCAAAATATAATCTCCACTCCTGAAATTATAATTAACTACAATAGTGAATTTGTTTTAGATAATTATAAACTCTATCTAAACTATAAAGATGTAACTAATAAAACCATACTTACATCTAAACATATTTACTATAAATGCAACACAAAACTCAAAAGAGGTGTACAGGTTGTAAAAATTGAAATTCCTACTAAGGATAATAAAGTAGAAGAGATAGAATGGTATTTCACCGTTGGAACGCCTTTTTATAATAATTATAAGGGGATTTTTTTTAACAATACTAAGGAACTAAATATGCTTACTTCATATGATGATTTGAATAATCTATGCAAAAACACAAATCATTTAGATTATGTTTTTATTACTGAAAAAATAAATAACAAAGAAAATAATAAATCTGATATTCATGTAGATAGTAAAAAGTACAAAAAATTAATTGATTCATGCAATAAATTTACTAATAATAATGATTTTATTTCCATACCCGGCTTCGAATTAAGCACCAAGCTAAAAGACGAAAAAAATAAAACTGAAATTAATACATTTAACTGTGAATATCCCTTTTTATTTAAAGACAATATAAGTCTTCCGTTGCTTTATAAAAAATTATTTTACTATGAAGGTGATTTAATCTGTCAATTTAAAGCAAATAACAATTTAAGCAATATAGATTACTTTAAATATTCACCTTATGGTGACCAAGTTATAACCTTACTTGAACTAAATAAAAAAACAAATCCTAAAGAAAACAGAGATGTATTAAATATAGATGCATATAAGGAAGCCTTAAATAACGGCTGGCACGTAAGCCCTATAACATGCCAGTATAACGACTACCCCAATTGGAATATTTCAAAAGATCTTAGAACTACTATACTGTGTGAAGATTTAAGTAAAAGTAAGATCCTAGATGCAATAAAAAACAGAAGAATATATGTAAGTGAAGATAATAATTTAGATATATTTTTTTCATTGAATAAAATGCCTATGGGAAGTATAGTAAAATCTCCTTCTTACATTAGGCTTATTGTAAGTGCAATTAATAATGACGACTATGATAAAATAAAAAAAATAGAAGTGTTTAGCAATAATAACGAAATAGTCTATACAAAAGAATTTAATTCTAATTATGCAAAAGTTGATTTTACTTTAAAACTACCAAAGGAAAATACTTATTATTTTGCATTAATAACTGAAGATAGCAATAAAAAATCTATAACCTCTCCAGTTTGGGTTGAACCATAACACAAAAAGATGATGTTTTTCTTGTAACATCATCTTTAACATTTGATAGGTATTTGAATTTCAGTGATAAACTCATCTTTATTTTCCGTTTCATGTATGTCTATTTTGTATATCTCCATTGGATTACCTGTAATTATTAATTTATTTTCTTCAATAAAGTCAAACATATTCTTTATGTGTACTTTGTTGTTTACATAGTCTCCGCTATAAGTCAATGTTACATAGTAGCCTTCTTCAAATACTATATTGTAGTCTTTGGCATTATCTTTTAGTAAACAAAATACAGATTCAAAATCTGTAGTTATACCATTTCTAAGTGAGTCTACCTTAAATACTGACCCTACATTGTTATTTCCTAAAATACCAAATTTATTATTATGATCTTTTTGAAGCTTTTGTATTAATAAGTCAAAATCTGCATCTCTTTTAATTTGACCATTTAATATGAGACCTTTTCGTCTTTTTAAGTAAGATAATTCCACACTATTTAAGCTAGAACTATTTGCAGTATTTTCTATAGATTCCATTCTCTTTCTCATATTTTCTTTTTGTTTTAATAATTTTAGAATTTGATCATCTAGTAATGTTATGCCGTTTTGTAGTAATTTATTAGTAGAATTCAAATCTCTATTTTCTAAATACTCTTTAATCATTTTAAAAGAGAAACCTAAATTTTTTAATTCTTTTATTAAATTAAGTCTCCATATATCAGAAACACTGTAAAGCCTATATCCATTGTCGTCCCTAGTAGGTTTTATTATTCCTATCTTTTCATAATACATAAGTGAATCTCTACTCATGTCGTACATTTCAGATATTTCTCCAATTTTATAATAATCTTTCATTTTTGCTCCTTTTTAATATATACTGAAATATATTATTTCACAAAGAAAAATATTTTTCAATAAATTTAAAAATATTTACTGATTTTTATTGACCTTGGTATTATACCAAGGATTATGATATAAGCATAAGGAGTGATACAATGACAAAAAATTTATTTAAACAATTTCTAAGGTACTTGGGCCCTTCTGTTGTTGCCATGTGGGTTTTTTCACTATACACAATAGTTGATGGAATATTTGTTAGTAAAGGGGTTGGGGAGTTGGCCCTAGCTTCAGTAAATATTTCTATGCCTTTTATTAATTTAGTATTTGCAATATCTGTGTTATTTTCTACGGGTGCTTCTACAGTTATAGCAATGTATCTTGGGAAAAAAGATTTAGAAAATGCTAATAAAGCTTTTTCACTTAATTTAGTTACTATTACAGTTCTTGCAATTATAATAACAGTTACATCTATTTTGGGTCTTGATTATTTAGCTAAAATTTTAGGTGCAACTCCAGATACTATAGGTTATGTTAAGGATTACTTATTTGTAATATCTTTATTTAACATATTCTTTATTGTTTCTTATTCTTTAGAAGTTATTGTAAAAGCTGACGGATTTCCATTCTTAGCAACTATTGGTGTGGTAATTTCAGCTATAACTAACATAGTTTTAGATTATATTTTTGTTATAGAACTTGGATATGGTGTAAAAGGTGCTGCCTTTGCCACAGGCATAGCTCAAGTACTTTCAACTATATTTTTCTTAAGTCATTTTATAAGAAAAAAATCGAATTTAAGATTTACTAAATTCAAATTTAGTTTCCATACTATTAAAAGAATAGTTTGCTTAGGTTTCCCTGATTGTACTTCAGAATTAAGTGTGGGAATAGTTACAATATTATTTAACCAAACCTTACTAAGATTAATAGGTCAAGATGCATTAATATCTTATAGTGTAATTTGCTATGTTAATACTCTTATATTAATGACTATGATTGGAATAACTCAAGGTGCTCAGCCTTTAATAAGTTACTACTTTGGTGCAGGTGAAATAGACAAAGTAAATCATTTATTTAAAATGGGCCTTAAAACAGTTTTGATAACTTCTGTTGCAGTATTCGCCTCATCTATTTTATTTGCAGGTAATATTACAAGTTTATTTATTAATCCTGAGGAAACTCAGTTATTTAATTCAACAGTTTCTGTGTTTAAGTTATATTCAATTTCTTTCTTATTTGTAGGATTTAACTTAATTATTTCTGGATTCTTTGTAGCCATAGAACAACCTTTGTATTCTTCTATAATTTCTCTTGGAAGAAGTTTAGTGTTAGTAACAATAAGTTTATTCTTATTAACTACAATATTTGGTAGTAATGCCATATGGATTACAACTGGAGTGTCTGAATTTGTATGTTTAGTTATTGCACTATCTTTATTATTCAACTTTTTTAGAAAGAAAAAGTTAAATTCTGAAAATGAACCATCGCCTAAAATTATGAAAGATTCCATAATTTTATAAATCTATACTCCAATATAGATAAAAGGCATGTTATTAAATATAATAACATGCCTTTTTTATTTAGTCATCAATATCAATTGCATCAACTGGACAACTATCACAAGCCTCTTTTGCATTTCCAAGTACATCTTCTGGTATATCAGTATTTATTGCATGAGCTATTCCATCATCAGTCATATGAAAAACCTCAGGGCATACTTCTGGGCATGTTCCACATCCTATACATAAATCATCATCAACATAAGCTTTCATAGCTATACCTCCATATTTTTCTATAATATGCTTTTATAATTCCCAATTATGTTTAATATATTACATTTTTTACAATTTTTTCTTAATACTGGCCTTAATAAATCCTATGATTATTGGATTTGCTCTCCTAAGTCTACTTTTAGATTCTCAGTAACTTTAATATTCATAAGTTTTCAAAATGTTTTTAGCAACTTCAACCTTTGTAATTCTTAAATCCATTGCTTGCTTTTCAATATATTTATGTGATTGCTCTTCACTCATTTTTAAATACTGAATCAAAGTTAGTTTAGCTCTTTCTATTAATTTTATATCATTTACTTTTTTCTTTAACTTTTCATTTTCCTTAATAATAGAATTAAATCGCCTTCTATGAATAATATAAGAATTAATCATATTAATAAGTATAAGTTTATTCAATGGTTTTTCCATTATATAAATTCCTTTACTCTCAATAATATTTCTACTCTCTTTAGGTGAATTATTTTTTACTATTAGTATTATAGAGCTATTAGTATTTTCATTTACAAATACTGATAAGTTTTCTTCAATATCATCACTTAAAGGTGAATTAATTATTATTAAGTCAAAGTTCATTTTTTTTATTATTTCTCTACCACGAAAACTATTTTCCACAGCTAAAACGTTATAATCGCCACTTTCCTTTGCAATATTAACTAATAGTTCTTTACTTTTATTAGAACTAGATACAATTAGAATATTTTCCATAAGAATCACCCTTTAAATTAAAAATAACCTATTAAAATTTTATTTAGTACACTGTGGCAAAATGCAAGTTCAATACCTTTTGTTTCATTTTTCATATTAAAAAAAGAGTCCCTCACAAAAGAATGAAATTACTCCTCCTTCACATCCCTTTATAAATACTCTTACTTTCACATAAAATTCAAAGTTATTTTTTGTACTATTTTATAAATTTTCATTATATTTAGTAAAATTCTACATCTTCTTAGAATATATGTCAAATTTTTTTTCCAATATTTCGTCTTCTCATAAAAATTTTCTTTTTCAAATTTTTTTTAGATTTTTAGTTGACATTTTTTTTAAATATGCATACAATATATTCTATAATTATTTAACAGCAAAGGCGCTGTAGGTACTTTTACCTACTGCGCCTTTTTTTATTTTGAAACAACCCTATGTTTCAATTCAATATTCTGACAATATTATAAGGAGGGTGTATTATGGAAAGATTATCTAAAACTTTTGGGAGTTTGGTATTCAATGACAATGTAATGAAAGAAAGATTGCCAAGGGATATATATTTAGTTTTAAAAAATACTATACATCAAGGTAAACCACTTGATATTAAAATTGCAAATGTAGTTGCAAACACTATGAAAGATTGGGCAATAGAAAAAGGTGCAACTCATTATACTCATTGGTTCCAACCAATGACTGGGATCACTGCCGAAAAACATGATAGCTTTATCTCACCTACTGGTGACGGTAATATTGCAATGGAGTTTTCTGGCAAAGAGTTAATAAAAGGAGAACCTGATGGATCATCATTTCCATCTGGAGGGCTTAGAAGTACTTTTGAGGCAAGAGGATATACTGTGTGGGATCCAACATCTTATGCTTTTATAAGAGATACAACCTTATGTATACCAACTGCTTTTTGTTCTTATTCTGGTCAATCTTTAGACAAAAAGACACCTTTATTAAAATCTATGGAAGCTATTGATAAAGCTGCAGTAAGATTATTAAACATTTTAGGTTACAATGAGGTAACTAGAGTAGTAACTACTGTTGGAGCAGAACAAGAATATTTTTTAATAGATAAAAAACTATTTGAAAAAAGAATGGATTTAAAATTCTGCCAAAGAACTTTATTTGGAGCAAAACCACCAAAAGGTCAAGAAATGGAAGATCATTACTTTGGTTCAATCAAACCAAGGGTGGCAGAATTTATGAAAGAATTAGATATGGAACTTTGGAAACTTGGTGTTTTGTCAAAAACTAAGCATAATGAAGTTGCTCCATCTCAACATGAATTAGCTCCTATTTTCACAGTTACTAATATAGCAACAGATCACAACCAAATTGCAATGGACTTAATGAAAAGAATTGCTGATAAACATGGTCTTGTTTGTTTATTGCACGAAAAGCCTTTTGCAGGTGTAAATGGTAGTGGAAAACATAACAACTGGTCACTTTCTACTAGCAAAGGAAAAAATCTATTGGAACCAGGTAAAAAACCTTATGAAAATAGAACATTCTTATTATTATTCTCTGCAATTATTAAAGCAGTAGATGAATATCAAGACCTACTTCGATTATCAGTAGCAAGTGCGGGAAATGATCATAGATTAGGTGGTAACGAAGCTCCCCCTGCTATAATTTCCATGTTTATAGGTTCAGACTTAAAGAAAATACTAAAGTGTATTGAAAATGATTTGCCTTATAGCGAAAATTTCCTAAATACAATGGATATAGATGTTGATGTTCTTCCATCTTTTATGAAGGATACTACAGATAGAAACCGTACTTCCCCTTTAGCTTTTACAGGAAATAAATTTGAATTTAGAATGCTTGGTTCTACTTGTAATATTGCATGTCCTAACACTATTTTAAATACAATTGTAGCAAATAGTTTATGTGAGTATGCAGATATATTAGAAAAAAGTACAAATACAGAGGATACGATTTTTGACATAATTAAAGATACAATGAAAAAACATTCAAGAATAATATTTAATGGAAATAACTATGCAAATGAGTGGGTTATTGAAGCTGAAAGAAGAGGCCTTTCTAATTTCAAGACTGCTGTTGATGCTCTTCCTCATTATGTGGACGAGAAAAACGTTAATCTATTTGAAAAATTTAATGTTTATACAAAAGAAGAACTTCAATCAAGATGCGATATTTTACTAGAAGAATATTCTAAAACTTTAAATATTGAAGCTTTAACAATGATAGATATGGCAAAAAAAGATATAATACCATCAGTATGTGCTTATTCAAAATCCTTAACTGATACTGCGTTAAACAAGAAATCATTAAGCTGTGATATTGATTGTAACTTAGAAATTTCTTTAGTGAAAAAACTTTCTTCTTTAAATTCTTGTTTAGACATGAAAATCGAAAAGCTAAACAACTCATTATTAGAGAGTAAAGATTTCACTAATCCTAAAGAAAATGCTGAATTTTATAGAGATAATATTAAAGTACAAATGCAAGAACTTCGCGCTATTGCAGATGAGTTAGAAACAATAGTTGGCAAGGAATTTTGGCCATTCCCTACTTATGCAGACTTATTGTTTAGCATATAATTAAACTATAATTTCCTGACATTAAAAAAGAAAGCCTTACTATAAATTTTTATAGAAGGATTTCTTTTTTATACTTTAACCCAAGAATTTTTTATACTTGTAAACAACTTAATATTCATAAATCATAGTCAATAATTATAATACTGATCATATCAAAAACCTAAGTTTAAATTAGTTATAACTTATTTTATTGATAAAGTTATTAATTCTAATATATACATACTAGTTTTTCTATCAGTTTTTTTCAATAAATTAAAACAAATTTTTAACTTTTCATACTTTTCATCTAAACTTATATCTTTATTATTTATATCTTCAATTAAATTAATTATTTCTTCTAAATCATTTTGATATTTCACATTATTTTCTTTAATAAATAGTTTAAAATCTTTCAACTTTTCTTCAATATTTTTTAATTTTTCTTCTTTAATCATTTCTTTTTTATAATCAAATAAACATGTTTTGATTTTTTCTAAATCCTTTTTGCTATAATTCCAAACAACATTATTCTCATTTTCACTTATATTATTAATCTTATTTCTATATTTATCTTGTAGCTCTTCTATAGCTATTACTACTTCCATATAATCATTATTTTTTAATACTTCTTCACATCTATTCAAATCAAATTCTACTTCTTCAATACTCAACAATTTACTATCTCCTTTTATCATTTTCTATATTATATCATTACCTTACCTCAATTCATAAAAAATTCGCCACCACTCAGCCACTGGATGGACCTAATGTAAAAATAAGATTGCTCCAGGAACAATCTTATTATATATTTTTCTATTCAATTATATTATTTTTGTATAAAGTTTTATTTTCTTTAAATAATAAAACAGCAATACCTATAAACAAAATTCCTAATGATATAAAAACAAGTAATTGATTAAATGGCAAGTAATTAACAGTATTCATTTCAACATTTTTAAGAACATTGGAAGAAACATAACTTACAACAACTGCGAATCCGTTATTTATAAAATGCATAAACATACTTACGCCAATAGAATTAGTTTTACATACTGCATATGCAAAAGATATGCCTAGAATTGATGTAGGTATAATTCTGATAAAATCCATATGCATAATGCCAAATAATATTCCAGAGGCAATCACAGCTCCTCTATAGGATTTTTTATTGTATTTAAAAGATGTTAGTATGAAACCTCTAAAAAATAATTCTTCACAAATTGCTGGCATTACGGCCACCAAGCATAGATTTAAAAACAAGTTATCTTTCATAAACAAGGCATTATTTAATCCTTCTATAATCTCTTGGTTTTGTGGAAAATAGTATAAAATTATATTAGTTATTACAAATACAATTAAATAGGTTCCAATCCAAAGACTAAATGCTCCAACTAAATGTTTAAACTTAGGTAGTTTTAAAGAAAATACCTTTTTAAAATCACTTTTTATATAGTAAGCAAATAAAAGAGGCAATGCTAAGATCATAATTTGGGTCAAAGCAATACCAGTCATTTTAAATTTCAACTGAACATAACTTCCTACATAAATTAAAAGTACCAATCCAACAGCATATAAAACAACCCCATCACTTACACCTGGCATAGTATGCTTTTGTATATTACTTCTTTTTTCTAAGAAGGAAAAACTCTTTCCATTTCCAAACAATATTTCTTCAGAATTAAACATTTTTGAAAGCAAAATAACTGCCAAAATTACAAAGGCAAAGTTTGATATAAATACCAATGCTATTAATCCTAAACTAGACTTAAATGTAAGTACACTCTTTATTAATAAAGATATGTTTACAACAGGTATTACAGCAGTAGTTCTATCTAAGTTTATGTTTGGCACCATAGATGCATAAGAAGGTATAAGGACCAACAACATAATTGGTGTAATATAGTTTTGTGCATCTTTGAAGCTTTTTGCCAATGAACAAACACACATACTTACGGCTGACACTACCATGGCAAATAAACAAATACAAATTATTGTTATAAGTAATGGCGCTGCCAAGGCTGAAATGCTCAAACTATTAGAAAACATCTGTCCTGTCATGTTTCCAGTTGCTAAAATATACATTAATGTCATTAAAATAGATACAACATTTATAATTGCCGTTACAATTGCACAAATAGATACTGCCATATACTTACCCATAACAAGTTCTAGGTTAGTAATAGGCAAGGTAAATAAAGTTTCTAGTGTGCCTCTTTCTTTTTCTCCTGCCATAGAATCAATCGCTGGATAAATAGCTCCAAGAAGCACTCCCATAATCAAAATCAGTGGAAGTATTTGACCAAGAACAAACCCTGCCAACTCTTCATTTTTAGCCACATCAACAGTTTCATATGCTACTGGTTCAAGGGTTTCTTTCACATCTAAGTTGGACTGCTTTATTTTGTTTTTAACTTTACTATCTTTGTATGATGAAAAAACACCTTCTAATTTACTATTTATATTTGATGAATTGTCTTTTGATGAATTTATATATATCTTATAGTTTTCTATTTTGTTTTCACCTTTTACACTTATGTATGCATCAATAGATCCTTTTTCCAAATCTTTTTTATAATTATTAGTATTTACTATATTAATATTTCCACTACTTTCATCCCTAAAGTTTTCAATTGTAGATATAAGCTCTTTGTTAGGATGTTTTTCAAAAGCTATATTAATATCTTCATTTTTTATACTATTCATAGACATGGTCATAACTTGAGTCATTATTAACATGAGAACAGGATATAAAATTAAAGGAAGTATAATTCCCATAAATAGAGTTTTCTTATCTCTAAGAATATCTATCATTTCTTTCTTAAAAATGGCTTTTACCATTTTACTCCTCATTTAAGCCCCCCCTTTCACTTGCCAAGTTTATAAATATGTCCCTAAGGCTACTTGTATTATACTTAGACTTAAGTTCTTCACAACTGCCTTCAGCTATAAATTCACCCTTATGTATCATATAAATCTTGTCACATAGGATTTCTGCTTCCTCCATGTAGTGAGTTGAATATAATACAGTCTTCCCTCTATTTTTTTCTCTTTTCATAAAATCTATAATAGATTTGCTACTTATTACATCTAAGCCTAATGTGGGCTCATCAAATATGTATATGTTTGGATTATGTATAAGGCATCTTGCAATAGAGGTTCTTTGTGTTTGTCCTGTAGATAAGTTTTCTATTCTATTATCAATAAAGCTTTCCATATCCATAATTTCGATTATACTATTTATAGATTTTTCTATTTCTTCTTTTGACATATCATATAGACTTCCAAATGTAGTTAAAAGTTCCCTAGGAGAGAGTCTATTATATAGTTTTGTATTACCTGAGAGATATCCTATTTCTTTTTTAGCTGCATTTTTATCTTCCTCATAGTTGTAGTTTCCTATTTTAATTTGTCCAGAAGTTGGAGTTAAAATCCCTCCAAGCATTCTAAGTAGCGTAGTTTTTCCTGCTCCATTTGGTCCTAATATTCCAATAATCTCTCCTTTTCCTATTTTAAAAGATAAATTATTTACTGCTAGAAACTCTTCTTTTTTTGTTTTAAGCTTTTTCTTATTACTTTTATCTTTTACTTGTCTAGTAAAGGATTTGCACAAATTTTCTACCTCAATCATTAATAAACCCCTTTTCTTCTTCCCCTTAATAAATACTTTTTATATAATTATATCATTTCCATTTACTGTAAATCTATATTGTTTCTTCATTAAAAAATAAAGGCCGCCTCCAAAATGAATTTTAGGGCAACCTTTGCTTATTATTTTTTATATATACAGTTTTATTTTAAAATATTTTTAGGATCCATAAATACTAATCCATTACCTTGAAGTGTTCTGAGTATTGGTAAAGTATTAGTATTTTTTATTAACTGACCATATAACTCAGCTTCACTTAATTTTCTTCCAAATTCTTTTTTGGACCATTCTATTAAAAGAGCTAGAGATCCTGTTACATGAGGCGTTGCCATGCTTGTTCCTGACAAAGTTTCATATTTTCCATTTAAGAAAGTAGATACTATATTTACACCTGGTGCTACCAAATCTACTTCTTTATTAGAGTCACTAAATCTTGCAGCAGATTTAGAAAAATCAACAGCCCCTACGCTAATTACTTCGTTGTATCCTGCTGGATAAGAAAATTCATCTGTATTTCCACTACCATCCCCTTCATTACCTGCTGCGCATACAACTAATATGTTACTATCAACTGCTTTTTTTATAACTTGATGTAACTGAGGAATGTCTTTAGATGTGCCCAAAGACATGGATATTATATCTACTTTTTCACTTATTGCAAAATTTATAGCATCTATAATACTATTCATACTTCCTGAACCGTTTTTGTCCAAGGCTTTTAAAATTAATAATTTTGCATCTGGAGCCACACCTGTTACACCCTGATTATTATTAGATGCTGCTATAGTTCCACATACATGTGTTCCATGACCATTGTAATCTTCATATTTATTTATATTGCCATTGTCTTCAGTAGTAAAGTTTCTACCACCTATTATTCTATTTTGTAGGTCTTTGTGAGTTGTATCACACCCAGAATCGATTACAGCAATTTTCACATTTTTACCTGTGATTCCTTTACTCCACATAAAAGGTGCATTTATCATTACTACACCATCTGTAATATAATCTTTGTCAGAAGTTATGGAAATATTTACTCTTTGAACCACATCTTTATAATTAATAACTGGAATTTGTTTTACGATTATATTTTCTAAGTTTTCCAATATTTTCACCACCCCAATATTATTTAATATAGAAAACAGACATTTTTCTACATTAAATAATATTCATATTCATGTGAAAATGTTCTTTGCATGTAAAAAATAGCCTCAACATATGTTGAGGCTACTTTATATAAAAGTATATATTTACTTATTATGCGTTTAAAGCTTCTTCTTCTTTTTCGTCTTCAACAAGAGTCTTTAACTTGTTATCCATTGACCAAAGAACTACACCACAAGCTATAACTATTCCACCAACTACAGCATAAGCTGGAGCAAATGAATATTTTGATAAGAATTCATATAAGTATCCATAAGATTTACCAGCTATGAATATTGCAAATGGCCAAACACCCATCATAAGTCCTAAAACTTTTGCTGGAGAGAATTTAGATATAAATGAGTTTCCAAGTGGTGAGAATACCATTTCACCAACTGACATTAATACACCTACCATTATTATCCACATTAAGTTAGCTTGTCCATCTCCTCTAACTATTTCAGCAAGAGCCATAACACCAAATGCAGCACCAAGAAGTAACATACCTAAAGCAGTTTTCTTGAACATACTTAAGTCACCTTTTGGTGAATTAGCACGTTTAGTCCAATAAGCTGCAAGAACTGGTCCAAGAGCTATACAGCAAAATGCATTTAATGAATCAAACCAAGCAGAAGGAACAGTAAAGTTTCCAATTACCCAGTTAGCTTTATTAGCTGTTTCAACATCTGGTCCCCAGTGATATAATACTGGCATATAAGTTAAGTACCAAACTATCCAGAATACTATTGAGAATATAGTTACAAGAACTATAGCTCCAATTCTTTTCTTTTCTAGTACAGTAAGAGGTACATTATCTTCTGCTTTCTTATCAGCGCTTTCTTTAACTTCGTCAGCTTTGAAAGGTTTCTTACCTATTTCACCCCATGAAGCATTACCAGCAAATAGTAACCATAGAGCATCTAAGAATAATAATCCAGCACATACTAAGAAAGTAATTCCATATCCGTATGCTGCAACTATAAATGCAACAAAAGTTGTTCCTATGAAAGAACCTATATTAACAAATGAATACTGAACTGAGAATGCAGAATCAAGTTGATCTGGATCATCAAATAATTTACCATTTATTCCTGAAATATTTCCTTTAAAGAAACCTGTTCCTACAGATACAAGTGCTATCATTCCCCATAATAATCCAGTAGATGATTGAACAGCTGATTGCCATCCACAAGCATATCCAAGTCCCATCAATATTGTACCTAACACAACACATAATCTAGGGCTTACCCATCTATCTGCTATCCATCCACCAAGTATTGGTGTTAAATATGTGAATGCAACTAAGTTTGCAGTCATTTTTGCCCCTTCTGTAGCATCTAGTCCAAGACCACCTTTTGCTGCTGTAGCAACTATAAATACCGCGATTAACCATTTTGATGAATAAAATGCCATTCTTTCAAGAGTGAAAGATAAAGCACATACATAAAATCCAAAAGGGTATTTCTTTTTAGTTTTTACTGTGTTTTCCATGTACTACCTCCAATATAGTTTATGTTTTTTTTATTAGAGATTTCCCTTTGCTTCGTCACCATTAGTCATGTGCCTAAAATAATGTATCTTATTTATTTACTTATTTGCATGATTCCATTTTTTTGACTGGTGCATTCGGAAAATTCTAAATACGTAATGCTTATTTACCATACATAAATCTAATGATAGTCCTTGATGTCAAATATGGTTTAAACATATTCTAGGAATGCAAAAACTAATTTTACTCCCCATACAAAATGTACCAAAAATCGTTATCATAGTCAACTTAAAAAAAGTATTTTTTTGTCATAATTATTTTTTTAATATAAATATCATTTAAAACATTCCGACTATTTGAAATTTTATCGTATTATGATAATAATTGCCTTAATAAAGAAAGCTATGGTGAAAAATGTCAACCATTTTTTACCATAGCTTTTAATTATATTATTATAAATATTTTTATTATTTCAATTACTAGCACTAGTACTGTAACCAAAACCATAAATGGATAAACCAGTATAGACACAAGTGTTGTACTAGTCAACATCCAAATTATTAAAATGCAACATAAAATGCTTATTATAAAGTCAAATAAAATATGAGTTTTTTTCTTTTTAAAGATATAATAAATCAATGCTATGAGTAATAAAATCATTACTATTCCAATAATCAATTTGAAAATAGGAATATTAGATGTTGTAAAGATTTCATTGTTATATTTTGATTTATAAAATCTTAGATGATGATTTACTCCTGCTTTTTTACTAGACAAGTCATGAACCACTTTTAGTCCAACTATCATTGCTATTTGAACAAAAGTAAATATACAATAAAATATTTTTTTTACGGTTTTACTCATATTATTTTGTAGGATCTCCTGTTACATACTTATTTCCTTCATTACTCCATGCAATCCATCCATCTGAATATAGCGATGTATTATCAAGTCCCATTACCATAGCATCCCAGTAAGTTTCAGCAGCTCTCCATCCACTTCCACACATAAATGCTAAATGATTATTTAAATCTATTTTACAATCATCTTTCCACATAGATAGTATTTCATATCCATTTCTCATTGTTTTATTTGCATTTCTATAATAATCCATTGAACTTGAATCAGTTTTTCCTGCATATCCATACACAGCACCTTCTATACGGCCTTTTATTTTATGGTAGCTATATCCACTTTCTTTTCCTATATATTCATTCCAAGTACGATTATCTACAAGTGTATAATCATCTTTTTTCAAGAATTCTTTTGTTTCTTTTATTGTGTCTATCATATCTGGATTTGCTGGTGCATCTACTCCAAAATCTTTTTCAGCTTTTGCTTTTACACCTTCTTTTTCTAATGCATATCCTTTTTCATTCCATACATCAAATCCACCACTCATTACACGAACATCTTTTACACCTAAATATTTAAGTATAACAGCATATCTGCAAGCTGCAAGTGGTTCTGGACTTGTAACTATTACACAATCCTTAGAAGTTATTCCACTTTTTAAAGCTAGGTTTACTAGAGCTTTGTCCCCATTTAATCTCCACTCTTCTATATTATTAACATATACTTTTGGAGTCTCAAAGTCATCTGTATTTACATGAACTGCAGATGGTATATGTCCATCTAAATATCCTGATTCTTTATCATTTCCCCATCTAACATCTACAATTTTTATATTTTTACTATCTGTAAAGTTTTCTGGAGTTTTTCCATCTACTATTTCTTTTACCATATCTGCTGGAACATACATATCATAATTTTTATATGATTCTAGTTCTAAAGATTTATCTTTAATCCATTCATTAGCATCGTAAGTTGATACATTTTTTATTCCATTAGAAGATAAATAACTTGCAACTTTACTTGCATCTTCTCCATTTGTATCATATACAATTACGTTTTCATAAGACTTTAACTTTTTATTTTCTATAGCATCTGATAAATAGTCGTCTTTATTTTCTGCCTTAGATTCTAACCAATCTGCAGAAAAATCTGTAGCTCCTGGTATATGACCACCCCTAGTTGCACCTTCAATAGCCCAACCGCTATATACGTCATTTCCCCTTGCATCTACAATTATTGTTTTTTCATCTTTTAATGATTTTTTTACATCATCTGTTGCTACTACTTTTGTCTTATTTTCTTCACTAGTTTTACTTTTGTCATTACTTGCACAACCTACAACAAACATTGCTGATAGGGCAGCACAACAAACTAGACTTAATAATTTTTTTTGCATGTTTTCTTCCTCCATTATTCTGATATGTAGCACTTGTATTATATCTTTCCCAATAATATATGGTCAAATTAATTTTTTCTATAAAACATATGTTAATATAGAAAAATTCTATAAATAGTAAATATTGTAAATAAACAAAAACCACATGCTTATTTATTAGCATATGGTTTCCCAAAATCATTAGTTTAATTAGAATATTTTTGCCCAAGTGATGTTAATTCTTTTAAAACATCTTCTTGGGGAGATTCATTGCATATTATGCTTTCTTCAACTATTGTTCCTCCACAATTTTTAATTCTTTGCTCCCAGTCTTGCATCCACTCTCCATCGCCCCATCCATAAGATCCAAATAGAATAATCTTTTTGCCATCTATATCATTTGAGATGCTTTCCATAAATGGTTCCATCTCACTTTCTTCTAATTCCTCCACTCCCATAGACGGACAACCTAAAAATAATATATCTGCTTCTACTACATCATCTAGTGTGGCTTTATCAACAGTTAGTAATTTTGAATTTCCGCCTTTTTTGCTACCTTCATGTATGGCTTGTGCCATAGATTCTGTATTTCCTGTTCCACTCCAAAATATTATATTTATTTTATTATTCATAATTATTCCTCCTTGAGATTTATTTAATATAATAATATCATCATTATATCGTTTTGTAAATGAGAATAATTATCATTATTATGTTATTTTTATTACTAAATTAAAAAAGTCTGAACTAAAATTTTTAGATTCAGACTTTTTATATGTTAACTTACATGTAATTTACTATAAACCCCACCATTATTAATAAGTTCACTGTGGGTTCCTCTTTCAACTATACCACTATCTGATAATACTACAATTTCATCAGCATTTTTTATTGTAGATAGTCTGTGGGCTACAACTAAATTAGTTCTGTCTTTGCTTAGCTCTTCTAAAGATTTTTGAATTTCTCTTTCTGTTACATTATCAAGAGCTGATGTAGCTTCATCAAGAATTATTATTGGAGGGTTTTTCAGAAATACTCTACATATAGATATTCTTTGTTTTTGTCCTCCAGAAAGCTTAACTCCACGTTCTCCTATATAAGTATCATAACCTTGTGGTAAACTTTCTATAAAATCATGTATTCTTGCTTTTTTAGCCGCAGCTATTACATCTTTGTCACTAGCATCTGGTTTAGCACATAATATATTTTCTTTTATGGTTCCTGTAAATAAAAATACATCTTGTTGAACAACACCAATATTTTTTCTTAATGATTTTAAACTTACATTTTTTACACTTTTACCATCTATTCTTATATCACCTTCTTCAAAATCATAAAATCTAGGTATAAGGTTGCAAAGGGTAGTCTTACCTCCTCCAGATGGTCCAACTAAAGCTACTGTTTTACCCGCTTCAATTGATAAATCTAAGTTTTTTAATACTTGTTTTTTGTCTTCATAAGTAAATGAAACATTATTTATTTCAATATTTCCTTTAATATCTTTTAACTCCACAGGATTTTTCACTTCTTTTTCAACATCTTCTTCAATTATTTCCATAAACCTTTCAAAACCAGTCATACCATTTTGATATTGTTCTGTAAAGTTTATTAACTTTTTAATTGGCTCTATAAACATTTTTACATATAATATATAGGCTGCAAAATCACCTAAATTGATTTCACCTAAATAAGTAAAATATCCTCCAGCAACTAGTGCTACTAATTCTAATAGATCCATAAATAAATTCATTCCTGAAAAATAGTCAGCCATAACTCTATAAGCTTTTTGTCTAGCTGATTTAAAAATATTATTTCTATGATTAAATTTATTTAATTCTTCTTCTTCGTTACAAAAAGATTTTGTAACCTTCATTCCAGCAATAGAATTTTCTAATGTAGCATTTACTTCACCTGTAGTTACTCTCGTTTCCATAAAAGCATTTTGCATTCTTTTTCTTTGTTTTGCCGCAAATATTATTACAAAAGGTAGTATGGCAAAAATTATTATGGTAAGTGGTATGTTTATGTTTAATAAAATAATGAATGAACCTATAAACATAACTATTGACACAAATAAATCCTCTGGCCCATGGTGAGCAAGCTCAGAAATATCCATTAAATCGTTTATTATTCTAGACATGGTTACTCCGGTCTTATGATTGTCAAAGTATGAATTAGGCAGTTTTTGAAGATGAGTAAACACTTCACTTCTCATATCAGCTTGCATTCTAACACCTACCACATGGCCCCAATATTGCATAAAGTGATTTAAGAATGCCTTTATTATAAATATAAATAATAAGGTAAACCCAAAAATCACAAGCATTCTTAAATCCTTATTTGGTACAACCTCATTCATTATATCCCTTGTGATCATGGGATATACTAAGTTACATATAGCAAATAATAATGCTGCTAATAAGTCCATAAAGAAAAGTTTCTTATATGGTTTATAATAATTTATAAATTCTTTTATCATGTATTCCTCCTAAATTTGATAGTAATATAAAGTTTACTATATATTTATACACCTTGCATACAGTATTCAATCAAAAAAATCACTCCAAAAGGAATGATTGTTCTAAAATATATGTTTATACTAAACTTTTTAGCTTATTCCTTTCTCATTTTTATGCTCCTTTTTTCTATAAACTTCCACATATTATATTCTACAAATTACATTATTTACCTCTTTTTGTTCTTTTAAAAATTAATTTTTAGGGCCTATATTTTTTATTTTAAAATTTATTTCCAATTTTTCAAAAATAATATAAATTTTTTTACGAAAATGTTAAACACTATATAAGAACAAATGATTTTATTAATAAAATAGAAAGGAAGATGACATAATGAGTAACAAATTACCTAAAGAGGCCTATGGAGGTGTATCAGGTAAGGATTATGTACCTTATATAACTGATAAATCCAATAAAGGCGCAAATATCCCCGTACTGATAATAGGGATAATACTTTCTACTGTATTTGCAGCATCAACTGCATATTCTGGTATGAAATCAGGTTTAACAGTAGCAGCAGGAATTCCGGGAGCAATAATTGGTTCCATGTTTGTAGGAGTTTTTGCAAAAGATAAAGGAATACTTGGCAAAAATATTATACAAGGTATGTCTAGTGGTGGTGAATCTATAGCTAGTGGATTAATTTTTGTACTGCCAGCAATTATTTTAATAGGAAGCGACCTTACTTTTTTAGAAGGTTTGACAACAGGTGTGGCAGGAAGTTTATTTGGTATAGGTTGTTCTGCTCTAGTTTATAATTACTTAATAATAGAGGAACATGGAAAACTTATGTATCCTGAATCTATGGCTATTTCTGAAACATTAGTAGCTTCACAAGGTGGCGGAGACGCCATAAAATACATGGGTATCGGATTTGGAATAAGTGGTATCATAAACGTTCTAACTGGTTCATTTTTAAATGTAATCAACAATGTTATGACTTATTTAGGTACTCCATTTTATAAGTGGAAATTTTCTTTAGAAGTAAACCCACTTTTACTAGGTATAGGGTTCATAGTTGGATTAGAGGTTTCATTAACAATGTTTGCTGGTTCTATACTATCAAACTTTGCAGTAGCTCCACTAATAGGTTACTTCTCTGATATGGCTCGTGAGGGAATGTTCATATGGAATGACCCTGCTGTTGCCATAAATACTATGGATGTAAATGCTATATCAGGCAGTTATGTAAAATATATTGGTGCTGGTATGATGCTTTGTGGTGGTATAATCGGTGCTATAAAACTTATACCAACAATAGTAGTTTCTATAAGAGAAACTTTAAACGCTAAAAAAGGTAATAATGAAGATGATAAAGGTGGTTCTTCTGAAATGTTAATATTAATAGGTGGTATAGTTGTTGGTTTAATTGCCGCTTATTTAGTATCTCAAAGTATTACAATGGCAGCTGTTGCTATTATAGTTTCATTCATATTATCATTTTTATTTGTTATAGTTTCTGGACGTTTAACAGGTACAATAGGAACATCAAACCTTCCTGTATCAGGTATGACTATTGCATCTTTAGTAATATTGACTCTTGTTTTCGTCGTGTCTGGCTGGACAGGACTTGCAGATAACAAATCATTGCTTTTATTTGCTGGCTTTATGGTTACTGCCATATCTGTTGCTGGTGGATATAATCAATCTCAAAAGGTAACTTATATAATTGGTGGTAGTAAAAAAGAAATGCAAAATAGCTTTACACTAGCTTCTATAGTAGGTGTTGCTGTAGTTTGTGGAACAATAGTTGTACTTTCTAGCCAGTTGGCAATTACAGGTGCTGACGCTCCTTTTGCACTACCTCAAGCTAACTTAATGTCTACATTAACATCAGGTATAATGTCTGGTAACTTACCTTGGGTTATGGTTATTGCTGGTGTAGTTATGGCTTTAGTACTATTTATGTTAAATTTACCAATAATGACTGTTGCTATAGGATTTTATTTACCAATCTCTACTACTTCAATCATATTAGTAGGAGCCCTAGTTCGTTTATTTGTAGAAAAAACTGCTAAAAATGATTTGGAAAGAGAAGCTAAGGTTTCAAATGGTATCAGTTTATCATCAGGATTAGTTGCTGGTGGATCTATAATAGGCTTAATAGGTATAATACTACAAGTTTCTGGTATAATTACACCTATGGTACCTGCTGGATTTGCCGCATCAAATTCAATGGCATTGCTTCTACTAGTTATCCTTGTTGTAGCAACAACTATTCCGATTGCATTTGCAAAGGTTAAACATAATGAAGACTAATGAAGAAGTTTTAAATTTAAGATTTAAAATTTGCGAAAATGTGGATTATTTTATAGACGATAATGGAATAGTTACTTTGTTTGAAAAACAAGACCATAAAGTACAAAATATTTTAAGAAAACTTAAATTTAAAATACCAATGTACAAAAAAATTGAACTTGATGAATATTGTAGTTCTGTATTTATCTTGCTAAATGGTAAAAATACTGTAGAAGAAATAGGCGAAAATTTAGAATTGAAATATGGCCAAAAGGTTCACCCTTTATATGAAAGATTATTACTTTTTATAAACCATATATATACAGATTGTAAATATGTTGAAATAATTAATTAAAATAAAAAACTATACTGGCTAATTTGCCAGTATAGTTTTTTCTCTATATTTTCTTTTTTGATCAACAATAACAACAATCCATAGTATTATAGCCATAAAAATATTCATAACATTGCATATACCAGCTGCCATAGATACTTTCAGCTGTAAACTTTGGGATGCCATTAATATGAAATTCCAAATAGAATGGAATATAATTAAAGGCCATATATTTTTCATCTTCATTGCAAGACCAACAAAGGCAAAACCTAATAAAGATGAGTAAAATACTGTGGCAAGTGCCTCAAGTAAAGAATTTCCCATTACTATAGTTGTTATATGTACTATGGAAAAACCTAAACTACTTATTATCATAGCTAATAGATAGGATTTTTCACTTTTAAATGAATTTAATATTATACCTCTAAAAATAACTTCCTCACAAAAACCTGCCATGGCTGTTCCTATAAAAATAATTATTATAAGCAAATAAATTGAACTATCATAAGTTGATACATGTTTACTTAACTCAGTTATAAATTTCCCTACCATAAATACTAAAACTATTAAATATGGAACAAACCATATAAATTTCTTTAAATCTTTTGATGGAAAACTTAAATCTTCCCAAGGATAATATTTTTTTAGAAAATACATAATAAATACTGTTGGTGGTATTTGAATTATGAGTTTATAAATAATATTATTTCCATTCATATTCATTGTTCCTAGCACATTTTCACCCAATATATTAGATACTACATTTCCTATTAAAATCCCAATGCCCATAGTTCCTAAATATCCTATTAATGCTAAAATACCAGCTTTTTTCTTACTCATAAAATCTCCCTCTTATTTTTTATTTTTATTATAACTTAATAATTTGTATATTATAAAATAAGTTTTTCCTTCAATCTCTTATTTTTAATAATACCTTAAATTAAAATTAGTTTGATATATTAATAGTAATTGGATAAAATAGTTTTATCAATAACAATATAAATAATAAGAGGAGCCTATAATGATAATAAACATAACTGATTTGGCAAAAGCCGCTCTTGATGACATGTTTAAAAACTACGAAATGGATGAATTAGATAATGAAAAGTATATTCGTATTTATTTGAAAGAAATTGCATGACATGGACCTGTTTTTAATGTAGCTCAGGATGAGCCTACTTCAAAGGATAATATATATGTTGTGGACAACAAATATCATGTGATTATAGATAAGGATTTGTCTTCTAAGTTTTCTGTAGTAAATATTTTTTATAAATCAACAAGAAGTTATGGTGATTTCCACATTACTACTGATTTGCAATGGAAAGATGAGTATCACTACTGTAACTGGAGTAAACCTTGGTAAGGTTTGCTCTAAATAAGGAGGTTCTCTTTCAATCTTCTTGAGTATTTGCACTTTCTATTCCTAATGTATTTAGTAATTTATCTTCATTAATGTCTGTTATTATTCCACTTTCATGCCAGTGACTTTTGCATCCACAATAATCTAAAAATACACATTGAGGAACAAATCCTAAATTTTTTGCCTTAAGTCCACCTGATATTAAATTAAGAACACAGGCAACACCGATTATTCCTATATCTCCATATTGAAACTTTCTTTTAATAGTAATATTTGATTCATGAGGAATTATATAAACTTTAAAATTATAATCTTTACCTAACTTATCATATTTATTTATATGGCATGATTTTGTACAGTTTGCACATATATATCCTTCTTTCGTTTTTATTGACTTACAATAATTTTCATTTTGAGCCTTCATACATGATGGAAGCAATAATCTTTTTTCCTTTGACTTAATAAACATATCCCTATAGGACTTATTCATTATTTCTGCTCCTACCATGTTTAGATGGTATTCTACTTCTTTTTTTGTACATGTAATATAGTCTTCTCTATATTTATATTTTTCTTTTGCTAAAATCAAAAACTTATCTACATTTTCTGTATAAGGACCTAATTCTATTTTAGCTTTATTCTCAAATATATCTTCTATTTCTAAAGAAGACAAAATTATTTTCTTAGCTTCCTCTTCTCCACTAGTTATAAAATATTTTTCCCATGATTTTAACCTTTTAACTTCTTCCCTAAAATCTCCAATTGCATCTAGATACCCAATTAACTTGCCAAAATTATTTATATTAGGATCAATTATTTTTTCATCCTCTATACTAAAAAAATTTGTTTCTATCATTCCTCTTTTTTTATCAACCCTATTTTTTATAATCTCATATTTTCTTAAATAAGATAAAATTATTAAAATCTCCTTAGGTATTTGCTGAAGATTTACTGCTCTGTTTATATAATTTTTCCACAAAACCCCTATGATTAATATTTCCAAATAATACTGTGAAGTTGTTCTTATATTTTCAATATGATTTTTTTCTAAAAAGTTAATAAAATCTTTTACATACTTTTCACAAGTACAAAATATTGTTTTTTCAATATCTAATGTAAAACTTGATAATTTTTTATAAAACAAATTTGAATTATAATTTTCTTTACACAAAGAATATGTTATTTCTTTCATATGCAGTTTTACCTTCCTTTTAAAAATATTATTCTTTAGTATAATCATAGTAATGTTCTTATTCTTTTATGCAAGACTTTAATTAAAAAAAACTCATGAAATTACATTACTAATTCCATGAGTTTTTTATTTATTTATTTCCGAAAGCATCTTCCCAGTCTTTTTTAAACTTTTCAATTCCTTGATCTGTTAAAGGATGATTTAACATTTGGTATACTAACTTAGCTGGTACTGTTGCTATATGAGCTCCTGCTAATGCTGCATCAGTAACATGAACTGGATGTCTAACACTTGCAGCTATTATTTCTGTTTCTATTCCATGTATATCAAACATTTCTGCCACAGTTCTAACTAAATCCATTCCATTAGTTGATATATCATCAAGTCTTCCTAAGAAAGGTGATACATAAGTTGCTCCAGCTCTTGCAGCAAGTAGTGCTTGGTTTGCTGAGAATATTAAAGTAACATTAGTTTTTATTCCCTTTGCAGCTAATACTTTTACAGCTTTTAACCCTTGTGCAGTCATTGGTATTTTAACAACCATGTTTTTGTGGATTTTTACTATTTCCATTGCTTCTGCTATCATACCTTCAGCATCGTCACTATTTACTTCTCCACTTATTGGTCCGTCAACTATTGAAGCAATTTCTCTAACTACTTCTGTAAAATCTCTTCCTTCTTTTGCTATTAGAGATGGATTTGTAGTTACACCACATATTACACCCATATCATTAACTTTTTTAATATCTTCCACATTTGCTGTGTCTAAAAATAATTTCATTTTTATAATCTCCTTTGCTCGCTTTTCTTTTGTATGTAGGTTATCTTTGAAAATTAATATATTTTATTTATAAATACTTGTGTCGATGTATTTTTTATATATTAATTCTCCCTTATTATTATACCCATAAAGATAAGTATTTGCCACATTTCCTTTCACAAAACTTACAGGAGTATATTTTTTTCCATCCAAAACACTTTTATTTGACCAAAACTCCACTGTAATTTGTCCTCCAACTGCATAAGCATGAATATAAATTGGATAATCATAAGGATTTTTGAATCTTAAGTTTTTACTTCCTGTTGCTAATGTGGCATCTAATCCTCGTTGTACATAGGCTACAGATTTTGAGTGATTATATCTTTCTGTTGGTAGAATTCCTGCTTTTAATTGTGTATTATACAATGTTGTAGAAACCTGACAAACTCCACCTCCTGGGGCATTCTTATGAGTTCCATTTATTATAACTGGCGCCATGTAATAACCATTACTAAGGTCTACTGGACTAACTTTGTCTTCGTATGAAAACTCCTGCCCAGGCATTAATAATGTTTTATCAATTTTCCTTGCTGCATTAGATATATTCAGTCCCCTATTGTAACCTGTTCCACCATAGTATGTTGTTGCAGAAGAAATTTTGTAGTCTACACCTTCAAGATCTTTATTATCTATTTTAGGTTTGATTTGTTTATATTCTTCTTTAATAATTATATTACTTTTTCCCACTTCATTACTATTTATTTTTTCTATTATTTTATTTTCTAAATTTTTATCATTAATACTTTTGCCATTTTTACCTTCTATTATATTTAATTTATCCCCATTCATCTCAAGTGTTGGTTCAATAGGAGATAGATGAGTATCATCATAAATTTTATTAACTTCTTTTTCTAAGGCTTCATTATTAAGGTTAATATTAAAGTTATAATTCCTTTTCACGCCTAAATATATTAAACCAAATTGTTCTAAAAATGTTTTGTCTTTACCATAACTCATTATTTCATTTTCAACTTTTACTACATCTAATTTATCAATTATATTAGATAGTAAAATTTCATAATCTTTATCATCTAATTTTATAATTATTTTATTATTATTAATATTATTTGCCAAATCACTTACCTTTTCGTTTAATTGTTTTTCATTTAGTTTTGAAACATCTTCTTCATATAAGGTTATATCTGGGTAAACTAGAGAGTCATATCTTTTGGCACCAAAATACATTACTGTAATTAATAAAAGAAAACACCCAATTTTAATATAAGTTTTCTTTTTCTTTTTAACGTCTTTTTTTGTATGTTCATCCTCCTTGATTATTTCTTCTTTTATGATTTGTAAGTCTTCACTATTTACATATTCTTTATTATTAAAATCTTCATCTTCTTCATTATTATTTTCTTCAACTTTATTTTCTAGTTGTTCATTATTTTCTTCATCAGTATTTTCTATATTAATATTATTTTCTAACTTATTTTCATCTGGATTTTCTTTTGTTAAACTTTCCTTTTCTTCTTTTTCTTGCTTTGCCTTTTGGCGAGCTTTTCTTATAATATCATTATTGTCATCCTTTCTCTCCACACTACCCCTCCTTTGATTTCACCACTAGTAAATTGTATTAATAAACTTAAACTTTATTCGCTTTAAAAAATTTCATTTTCGTAATCATTTTATTTATAGGAATTTGTATATAATAAAAATTTATGTTAATATAACTAGGTATAAATCATAAGAAAAAGGTGATAAAATGACAAAGTTCAAATATGCATTTGATGACAATAAAAGATATCATACTTGGAATTACTATCTTAGAAATACATTTGGTGAAAAAATATTTAAGGTTTCTATAAATGCAGGATTTACTTGTCCAAATATAGATGGAAAAGTATCTTATGGGGGATGTACCTACTGCTCCAAAGAAGGTTCTGGAGATTTTGCTGGTAATCCAAAAGATGATTTAATAAAACAGTTTAAAGAAATTAAAGAGATGATGCTAAAAAAATGGCCCAGCGCTAAGTATATTGGCTATTTCCAAGCATACACAAATACCTATGCTCCTTTAGAGGTTTTAAAGGAAAAATATGAAACTATCTTAGAACAAGATGATGTAGTAGGACTTTCTATTTCTACTCGTCCAGACTGTTTGGAAGATGATGTAGTTGAATACTTAGGTGAGTTAAACAAAAGAACTAATCTATGGGTAGAGTTAGGTCTTCAAACTATTCATGACTCAACTTCAAAAATTATAAATAGAGGTCATGATTATAAGGCCTTTGTAGAAGGCGTAGAAAAGTTAAAAGCTAAAAATATAAAAATTGTTGTTCATATTATTAATGGACTTCCTGGAGAAGATTATAATATGATGATGGAGACAGCTAAGGCTGTGGCTGATTTAAATGTTCATGGAGTAAAAATTCATTTACTTCATGTTATAAAAGATACTCCAATGGCCAAAATGTTAGAAAAGAATATGATGACTTTAATGACACAAGAAGATTATGTAAATCTAGTTTGTGATCAGTTAGAAATTCTTCCACCTGAAATGGTAATCCATAGATTAACAGGTGATGGTAAAAAAGAAGATTTGGTAGGTCCTCTTTGGTCTTTGAAAAAGTGGGAAGTACTAAATGCCATTGATGATACTCTAAAATCAAGAGATTCTTATCAAGGTATAAAATATTTATCTTCAAAATAATAAACTTCACATTAAAAATTCGCTTCGCTTGAGCAACGTGTTGGCAAATCATTTTGCTATTCACTGCGTGGGCGCTATGAAATTTCAGGCAACAACCTTGCTCAAAAATACATTTTTATAGGTTATCTTAACTGACACCCCGCAGGTGTCAGTTTTTTTGTGTTTAAAAATAAATTATAGAAATATGATAAAAACGTAAAAAAATAAGGTTTATTTAAGGTTAAGTTTAATTTTATTTAAGATTGAATATATAAAATAGAGTTAAATAAAGCACAGTTCAAGAAAAGGAGAGCGTATGATAAAGTTAAAAAATATTAATAAATATTATGGCAAATTCCATGTAACTAAAAACTTGAGTTTGAATGTTAATAGTGGTGAAATATATGGGCTTGTAGGAAAAAATGGTGCGGGAAAAACAACCATATTTAAAATTATACTAGGCTTATCAGAATTTAGTAGTGGAGAATTATCAATAAAAGGTAGTAAAGATAAAAATCAGTTACTTACAAATAGAAAAGAAATAGGGTTTTTTATAGGAAAAAACTTCTTTGATTATTTAGATGCTAGAGAAAACCTAAACTATTATAGACAATTAAAAGGAATAAGAGATAAGGGAGAAATTGATAGAGTATTAAAAATAGTAAACTTGCATGAAACAAAAGCAAAGTATAAAAACTTTTCTATGGGAATGAAGCAAAGATTAGGAATAGCTAACGCCATACTTGGTAACCCAGAAATACTAATATTAGACGAACCTACAAATGGATTAGATCCACAAGGTATAGCCGATATTAGAAAATTGATAAAGAAATTAAATGAAGAATATAAAATGACAATAATAGTATCATCTCATATTCTTGGAGAATTAGAACATACTGCAAATAGATTTGGTATTGTTCACGAAGGAAAAATACTTAAAGAAATAGACAAAAATAATCTGGAAAGTGAATCGGATACTATAGAGATTAAAGTAAGTGATATTGAGAAAACAAAGAAAATTTTAAAGGAAAATCAAATAGAAATTTTACAAGAAAAATCATCTAAAAAGACTTTAGAAGATTATTATTTTGAATTAGTAGAGGGGGCGAAGAAATGCTAAATTATTTAATAGCTGATTTAAATAGAATGAGTCGTAAGAAGTCTTTGGTATACACATTAGCAGCTTATGTAGGATTATTTTTTATTATGGTATATATGATATATAATCCAAATTTAGATGCAGGAGGATATGCTTCAAAAACAGATATGTTTTTAGAATTCTATCCTTTAGTAGTAGGAATACCAATATTTTTATCAATATATTCAGATGATTTTAAAAGTAAAGCAATGCAAATAGCTATAGGATATGGTATTGATAGAAATAAAATTATATTAACAAAAGCAATAGAAACAGTAATATTATCAGTAATTTCAGGTGTGTTGTTAGGTGCACTTGCAATAGTTATGCCAAAAATCATAGGACTTGCACTTAGCCATGAGCAGTTTTTAGGACTAGCTTTTAGCTCAGTAATAGGAATGCTTAAGATTATTGTATATGTAAATATATCTACAATATTAGTTTATCATTATCAAAATGCAATGTATGGAACAATATCATTTGTACTTTTATGTTCAGGAACAATACGAATTATACTAAGTCTTATATTTTCTCAAAAGTTTGTAGTAGACATAATAGGAAATTTAACTGAGCATTTGTTTACAACATTGCTAGCTATAGAAAAGCTAAACTATATAACAACAGGAAGTTTTAATATAAATTCTATAATAGAGATTGTACTATACATGGTAATTCCAGTCATAGTTTCAATGATTATATTTAGAAAAAAAGAACTTGAATTTTAAAAAAATAACTTAAATTTTAGGAGGCAGAATATGAAAAAAACATTAGGAATTTTAATAGTTTTATCTATAATTGTAGGTGGAGCAGTTTGGGCAAAAGGATATTATAATAATAGGTATGTAGCATCAGAAACTTATTATACTCAAGTACCATTAGATGAAGTGATTAAAGACTCTTGGTTAGTAGATGATAAAGGTGAAAAACAAGATAAAGGAAAATCATATGATTTAATTGGTTATGATAAAGAGGGAAAGAAAAAAGACGTGCATTTTCTTCAAAGAGGTACTTCAAAAGATTATTACGCTCCTGGAACTTACGTTAAGGTAAAATCAAGTAAAACATTAGATCTTAGTCAAGTTCCAGTTAAAAAAGACCAAGTACCAAAGAAAGCTTTAGAAAAGATAGAAAAAGAAGGAACTAGAAAATAAAATAGTGTAAATTAAAAAAGTCCTTCGTAAAATTTTTTACGAAGGACTTTTTTATAATTTATAATTATAAATTTTAAAGGGCAATTTTATGCTTGACCTGCAACCTTTCTAAGGTCTAAATCAAGACTTTCTTCACTTTCAGATGGTACTTTAGTAACACTTTTTAGAGCTACTGTAGCAGAAACCATCATTAAGCAAACTCCAATTATTTTTACAGTGTTGAATGGTTCTCCCATGATAGTCCATCCAATAACTTGTGCAAATACTAATTCTATTGATGCTATTACACCAGCAACAGAAAGTTCTATTCCACTTTTCACACCACTTGTATAACAAATATAAGCAAGAGCTCCTGAGAATAATCCAAATCCTATTATATTTAAAACTACAGGCATATGTCCTATACTAGCTCCAACTTTAACAAAATTCACTCTCCCTACAAGAATCAATGCTCCTGTTAAAAATGAATAAATCATCATAGTTAAATTGTTTACTTCATCTAATATATTTTTACTTATTATTGGCATTAAAGAATAAAGAATGGCTGCCATAATTCCACTTATAATTCCAAATGTACTTATACTTTGTAAATCTAAACTTCCTCCTGTAACTGCAAGTATGGCTGCAACTACACATATAGCTAAAGATAATAACTTCATTTTATTAATTTTCTCTTTGTATATAATCTTAGAAAAAATTGTAATAAATACTGGTGAAGTATAAAGTAATACTGCTGCTACTGCGCTTCCTGCACTTTTTATGGAATTTACATAGCAGTAGTTAAATAATCCTTGGCAAAGTAATCCTATAATTACTGAATAAATAAGTCCTTTTTTTGATATTTTTAATAAACTTGGATTTTTTATAATTGCATAAAAAACTAATATAATACACCCCATTGAAAGCCTTAAAAAACTTATTTCTTCTGTTGATAATCCTATATTACTTAGGTTTGTTGTGAATAATCCTATACTAGACCAAAAAAGACCTGCTAGTAATATGTATAAATAACCCATTCTTGTGTCCTCCATTTGAAACATTATAATCTGTCTTTTCATTCTACTATTTGTTATAGCAAATAGTATGCCAACTTTTATATTCTGAATTTTTTAAACAAAGTTGTTGAAATTAAGCCATTTTTTTTATTATACTTATTAAAGCTTATATTTTTTTATATTTAAAATAAGTAATTTAACAAAATAAGTTGATTTTGACTTATTATTCCAATATAATTAAGTTATTTATGACTTATTTGCACCATAGGGAAATTTAGTTAATATATTAAGTCTAAAATGACTTGTTTTGGATAAAAGGGGGATAATTTTGAAGTTTAAAGAAGATTTTTATAAAAAAATTATGGATGCATCCCATGATGAGATTTGTGTTGCTGACAATAAGGGTAATCTAATTTATTGTAATAAAGCATTTGAAAAAAACTATGGAATAAAAAAAGAAGAGATGCTTGGTAAAAATGTTAAGCTATTATCTGAAAAAGGCTATTCTACAGTAGGTGCCATACCTCATGTTTTGATAACAAAGAAAACTAGCTCTATGGAACAGTTTACTAATACAGGAAAAAAACTTGTATTAACAGCCACTCCCCTATTTGATGATAAGGGTGAGATTGAATTTATAGTTGAAAACACTAGAGACATTACAGAACTTAATCAAATAAAAAATAAATTAACAGATACACAAAATGAAGTTAATAAATATAAAAACGAAATTGAAAATATATATAGAACTACTCTGAAAATAGAAACTGATATTATTCTTACAGGAAATGTTATGAAACCCATAATCAATACAGTAAATCAAATTTCAAAAACAAATGTTATAGTTTTACTTCTTGGGGAATCAGGTACTGGAAAAAGTTCATTAGCCAGATATATACACAAAAATAGTAGAAGATCAGATAAACCATTTATAACTATTAACTGTGCAACAATATCACCAGAACTTCTTGAGTCGGAATTATTTGGATATGTGCCAGGTGCTTTTACTGGGGCTTCAACTAAAGGAAAGGCTGGTCTTGTGGAGCTTGCTCATGAGGGGACTTTATTTTTAGATGAAATTGGAGAGATTCCTCCAAGCCTTCAAGCAAAGTTTCTTCAGTTAATTCAAGAAAAAACCTTTACTCCAGTAGGTGGCATGAAAGAAAAAAAGGTAGATATTCGAATTATATCTGCTACAAACTGTGATTTATTAAAAAAGGTAGAAGAAAAAACATTTAGAGAGGACCTTTACTATAGATTAAATGTTATTCAATTAAAAATACCTCCACTAAGAGATAGAAAGGATAACCTTATTGAATTAATAAAACATTACTTTAATAAGTATTGCTTTGAATTTAATATAAATAAAATAATTACTAAGGATGCCATAAAATTAATTTCTTGTTATGATTTCCCTGGTAACATTAGAGAACTCCAAAATATTATACAAAAACTTGTTTTAACATCTACTAATCATGTAATTACTGAAAAAAACCTTCCAAAAGATATTTTCAACTATAACTTTGATTATAATATAGACGATAAGGAAGACTTTTTTAATGGACATGATTTTGATACTTTAATGGAGTCCTACGAAAAAGAGATTATTTCTAAAACCTATAAGCATTATAAAAGTTCCTATAAGGTGGCCAAATGCCTAAATATATCTCAATCAAAGGCTAGCAGACTTATTAGAAAGTATAATTTATAATAATTTAATTTCAGAAATTATCAACATCGTAAGTAGAACTATAATTTCCTAACATGTAAAAAATGCCAGTCTAAGCTGGCATTTTTTATTTATTCCTCCCAGTGAGAAGGCCTTTTTATAAATAGGGGCAATTTTGTTTTAGAGTTTCCTCTTGCACTATTTATTTGGGATTGAGTAAGGTACATTGTATTTTCCGCGTTACAACCTCTAATATCTGCATCTCTCATATCTGCTCCAATAACAATTGCACCACTTAAATCCCTGTGTTGTAGATTGGATCCTATTAATAAAGCTCCTACTAAGTTTGCTCCTATTAAGTCTTTATTTCTAAGGTCCTTTCCTATAAAATCAAAACCTAAAGGTTCATCATTTTTTCTTTTAGGATTTATTTTTTTTATTACATTTGCTATAACTTCTTTTAATAAGTAATTTACTTTTGTTCTATGTTCTTCCACATTGATTTCTAATATTTTCTTTGCACAAAGATTTGTAAGACTCTGGGTTTCTATTATCATTTCATTTATTCTTTTTCTCAAATCTTCACTTTCTGTAAAAGTAAAACTGTCACACAAATACCATATCATTTCTTGCAAGTTTTTTACTACTACAAAAACATCATACATTTCCTGTGCTTTTTCTTGTGAATTTTTCCAACTTACATTTTTATATATGTTTTGGGCCACCTTTTGACCTGCTCCAAAACAGTCATAATTAATACATCCCTTAAGATTCTTTTTCCTTAGATCTTTATGTATCTTGCAAGTAAAGTCATCTTTAAGGTTTTTGCAAGGTTGTCCTGCAATCTTATCTTGTGGAAAATTATCTATTGTAGAAAAATACAAGGCCACACAACAAAAACCAAAGCATTTACTACAGTCTATTTCTAAATTCTTATAAGAACTTGTTTCATTATAATTTCTATACATCATTTTGACTCCTATTATTTAGCAAATTTATTATAAAAATTCACTAGCATTCCTTCCTTTATATCTTCCATTTCATTCATACATCCTAGCTCTTCTAATATTGTTAGAGCAAAAGACAGGGCAGTTGCTGGCCCTCTACTAGTTATTATATTATCATCTATTACTACAGCCTCATCTTCTATATAACTAACTTTTTCTTTTTCTTGGATAAAACCAGGATAAGACGTACATTTTTTACCTTCAAGTATATTAAAATATTCTAATGTTTCTGGTGCAGCACAAATTGCAGCAATTATTTTTTTACTTTCATTCATTTTAGTAATTAATTCTTTTACACAGTTGGCTTTTAGGTTTTCTGCTCCTGGTAACCCCCCAGGAAGTACCACTGCGTCATAATCACCAGAATTAATATCTTTAATACTACAATCAGATTGTACTACTATATTGTGAGTTCCTCTCACGTACTCACCTTCTATAGAGCACATTTTACAATCAATATTACCTCTTCTAAGCACATCCACTACTGAAAGTGCTTCTATCTCTTCAAATCCATCTGCTAATAATACTAATACTTTTTTCATTTCTTACTCTCCTTAATTTCCAGTTATAATTTGAAATTGGAATCATTATCATCTTGAATTTTTTTTTCATTCTTGCTATTATTTATATAGATAGTTATTATAAGCAAAAATTAAGAAAATTCAAATATATACTTTAGCTATACACAAAACTTAAGAGGTGAATCAATGTTAATTAACACACATTTTATTATATCTAAATCTGTATTAGATAAATTAGAATCAAATAAATCTTTCTTTTTAAGTGAAAAGAATTTTATTTACGGTAACATTAAGCCAGATATCTCTTCCAAATATGTGCTGAATAAGCATTATTTAGATGAGTCTTTGTCTATGGTTCTTGAGAAAATAAAATATCTATGTCACTTAACTTTAGATTCTTTAAAAAGATATTTTTCCATAAGTAAGCTAAGTCAAGAGTTAGGTGTTATCTGTCATTTTTTATGTGACTTTTTCACTACTCCTCATAGCGAACGTTGGGAATTTTCTCATAGCATGAATAAGCATGTTACCTATGAAAAGGAGCTAGCCTCTTATGCTAAAGACATGGATTTTTCAAATTGTGATTTAAATTGCCAAATCGAGTATAATGTGGAAGAATTTTTCCATAGCTTATATAAAAAATATAAATCTAGTCAAACTAGCTATGAAAATGATTTAAAGTTTTCAGCTTATATTTGTGGAATGGTTGTAAATCATGTTCTTGACTCAATTTTAGCTAACACAGCAAATTCTTACACATTAGAAAATTGTGTATAAAACAAATAGGACTATTTAGTCCTATTTATTTTTTTGATTTTTTCTATTGCCTCTCTAACACTACTAACTACATAAGATGCACTTTCTTTAACATCTTTGTTTGATTTATCCATTGCAAAACTATGTTTTATATCTTTTAACATACATATATCATTTGGTGAATCTCCCATAGTTGCAACTTCATCCAAGTTTATATTATATTTTTTGCAAATATGTTCTATTCCATGGCGTTTAGATACATGGTTAGGAACTATATTTAGGGTATAAGGCCCAGATAAGTAAATATCACAAACATCACTAAATTCACTTTTGTAATAATACTCCAATCTTTTAAGTTCATCCATATTATTTGATACTATACCTACATTACCAACTAGGTTATCAAAATTCTCTTTTTTAAACATTTCTTTATCTAATATGTAATCCTTAGTATAATTACTAAAAGCTTCTTCTCCTCCACTCAAAATAATATCACCGTTATATTTTAGGTAAAGATGAGCTAAGTCTGATTCAAATCTATTTATAATTTTTCTCACTAAATAATCATCTATAGGTTCTTTAAATATTAAATTTTTATCTTTATCAAAAATAAATGAACCATTTTCGCAAATAAAATATCCATTTAACTGAGTTTTATCACTTAACATTTTATATGCTTGTTTAAAGACCCTTCCTGTTGCCACATGGAATATTACACCTTCTTTTTCTATTTCCTCTATGGCTTTTATGTCTTCATCACTAATTCCATTGTTATAAAGTGTTCCATCTAAGTCACAAAATATATGTCTTATCATTTTGCCTCCTAAAAATCTATATTATATTTAATAATTCTAGTCTTAAGTCGTTTAACAAAGTTTTACATGCTCTGTATCTAATTTGTTGTCTATCTCCATTGAATATGTATTTTTTTACAATAGTTTTGTCATTTATTTTAATTCCCATATATACAAGTCCTACAGGTTTTTCTTCACTTCCACCCTCTGGACCTGCTATACCTGTTGTAGATAACCCAATATTTGTGTTATGTCTTGCGGCAACGCCTTCTGCCATTTCTTTTGCACACTGCTCACTAACTGCACCTACTGAGTTTAGAGTTTCTTCTTTCACATTTAAACTCTTCATTTTTGCTTGATTTGAATAAGTTACGCAACCTTCCATAAACACAGAAGATATACCAGGATAATTTATTAAATAGGAAGATACCATTCCTCCTGTACAAGATTCTGCCACTGATATAGTTAAGTTGTTTTTTACTAGAATTTTTGCAACTTCATCTTCTATTGTAGTTTCATCTTCACCATATACAGTTTCTTTAAATCTATTTTTAATTTCTTTTACTACTGGTAAAATTGATTTTTCTACTTCTTCAACAGTTTTTCCTTTTGCTGTTATTCTTACAGTACACTCTCCATCTTTTGCATAAGTGGCTATAGTAGGATTTACTTGTTTTTGGATTAAATCTAGTAAATCATTTTCTACCTTAGATTCTCCCACACCAATTATTCTAATAACTTTTGACTTAAGTATGTCTTCACTATTTTTTTGTAAAAATGGTTTTACAAAGTTATCAAACATAGGCTTCATTTCTCTTGGAGGTCCTGGCATTACTATTATAGTTTTATTATCTTTTTCCATAATGCATCCTGGTGCTGTACCATATTCATTTGGTAGTATGATAGAATCTACTGGAAAATAAGCCTGCTTTTTATTATTTTCAGTAGGTGTTCTTTTCATTTTATTATGTATTTCTATAATTTTGTCCCATGAAGGCTGGTGAAATTCCATATTTAAGTTAAAATATTTAGCACAGACTTCTTTTGTAAGATCGTCCTGCGTTGGCCCTAGCCCCCCAGTTAATACTACCAAGTCACTTCTTCTAAAACTTTCTTCCAACTGATTTAACAGCCTATTTTCATTATCCCCTACAGTTATTTGATAATATACATCAACTCCCATATTTGCTAATTCATTTGATAAATAATGAGTATTTGTGTTTATTATATCTCCTAAAAGTATTTCAGTACCTACAGTAATAATTTCTGCTTTCATTAATATCACCTTCTTAATTTATTTTAGAATGATGGTGGTGTCATAGCACAAACTAAGACACATGTTTCATCACCATAATTTTCATACACATGAGGAATTTTACTATCAAAATAGAAACTATCACCTTTTTCTAAAATGTATTCCTTATTTTCTAGTATTATTTTCATTTTCCCTTCAATTATATATCCACATTCTTCTCCTTTATGAGAAACTAGCTCTTTATTTATTTTAGTCTCTTTGTCTAATGTAATCAAAATAAATTCTATACTTTTATTATTCAAGTTTGGCATTAATAACTCATAAGACTTTGTAGAATCATTAGTGTTAATAGATCTTCTATGATCTTTTCTGACTACTATCTTCTCCTCTATATTTTCATCATCTTCATCAAAGAAGTAGCCAATATTAACTTCTAGCACATTGGCAATCTTCCACATAACTTTTATTGATGGTACTACCATGTTTCTTTCGATTTGACTTATAAGTCCTGTGCTAAGGCCACTTTCCCTAGACAAATCTATAATACTAAAGTTCTTACTTTTTCTTAATTCTCTAATTTTTTTCCCAATGTCTATATTCATATCAAGATCTTTTTTCATATATTCACATCCTTAAATACCATTGAATACTTATAATCTTTTTTTCAATATATTAAATTTTCCAATTTATTTATATGTGGTATTTTTTATATTTTCTTAAATATAATACTGCATATATTTCCAATTTATATTAAAGATAGTAAAAATTCAAGTAAACTTAAAAAGTATTTATAATATTTAACAAATAAATTTGAAAAAAACATAATTTTTAATATATTTTCAGTATTTTATTAATATTCTTAATATTTTTTCAATATATTGAAATTTGGTAAATTATGTATTACAATTAAATTAATTTCAATATGTTGAAATTTTGAAAAAATTTATGGGAGGTTATTATGAAAACATTAATTAGTTCGGAAAATATATGGGTATTATGGGCTTTTATTACAGGTTGGGCAGCTTTTAGTATTTATTTAGAACAAAAGTATGAATGGGCTTCCAAAGTTTCCGGCGCTATCATCGCTCTTATTGGAGCATTAATTTTATCTAATTTGAAAGTTATACCAACGGAGTCTGTGGTATATGATCAAGTGTGGACTTATGTTGTTCCCTTAGCAATCACTTTACTTCTTTATCAATGTAATATTACAAAAATTTGGAAAGAAAGTGGGAAAATACTTGTATTATTTTTAATTAGCTCTATAGGTACTATGCTTGGATCTATTTTAGGATTTTTACTTTTAAATAAACATATTCCTGAATTAGGACAGTTAGCTGGTATGATGACTGGGTCATACATAGGTGGTGGTGCAAATTTCGCTGCCATGGCAAGTGCTTTTGACATTCCAGGAGATTTAGTTTCAGCTGCAGTAGTTTCTGATAATTTATTAATGGCTCTTTATTTCTTTGTACTAATATCTATTCCATCTATTGCTTTCTTTAGAAAAAAGTTTAAGCATCCTCATATAGACGAAGTTGAAAAAGTAGGAATAAAAGAAGGTGAAACAGCTGCTTCTTCATATTGGAAAAGTAAAGAAGTATCTCTAAAGGATATTGGGTTTTGTATAGGTTCTGCTTTTATAATAGTTGCCCTATCTGTAAGTTTAGCAGATTTTCTAGCTTCTGTAATACCAACATCTAATGCTTTTCTAAAAATAATTAATACTTTGTTTGGAAACCAGTATTTAATAATAACAACTGTAACTATGCTTTGCGCTACTATTAAGTCAGACTTTTTTGGAAATCTAGGTGGAGCTCAAGAAATAGGAACATTTTTAATTTATCTTTTCTTTGTAGTTATAGGTGTTCCTGCATCTATATCATCTATAATTAATAATTCTCCACTATTGCTAGTATTTTGCTTAATAATAGTTTTAGTAAATATGTTAGTAACATTTGGTGCAGCAAAATTATTTAAATTTAATTTGGAAGATGCAATTTTGGCTTCTAACGCATGTATCGGTGGACCTACAACTGCAGCAGCTATGGCTGTTTCTAAATCTTGGTCTAAACTTATAGCTCCAATTATGCTAATTGGGACCTTAGGATATGTAATAGGAAATTACTGCGGTATAATAGTTGGAAACTTTTTAATATAGAATGAAAGAAGGGGTATTATGATATTTGATTGCCACTCTGATACTTTCACTCATATTACTTTGAAAAGAGAGAAAAAGGAAAATAATATTTTTAAAAATTATCACTTAAACAATTTTAAAAAAGGTAATGTTTGTGGCAGTATATTTGTTATATGGATAGACCCACCCTATGATAATAATCCTTCTCTTAGGGCACAGGAAATTGTAAATGCTTTAAAGGATGAAATTAATGAGAGTAAAGATATTATAAATGTGGTGAAGTCATACAAAGATATAGGAAAAGGATTTTCAAAGAGCAAAGTGGATATTGTAATTGGTATGGAAGGTTTAAGTCATATATGTAGTGATATAGACAAAATTAATTATTATCATGATGAAGTTTATGTGCGACATGCCTCTCTTACTTGGAATGAGGAAAACAAACTTGCTACTGGTGTTTGTGGTGATGAAAACAGGGGATTAACACTAGATGGTAAAAATGCTGTTAAAAGATTGGAAGATCTAAACATGTTAGTAGATGTATCTCATCTAAACGAAAAATCTTTTTGGGACTTGGTAAATGTGGCTTCAAGACCAATAATAGCATCTCATTCCAATGCAAAATCATTATGTGATGTTAAAAGAAATCTAACTGACCAGCAATTAAAGGCTGTTGCAAATAGCGGTGGTGTAGTTGGTCTTAATGGCTTTAGTGGCTTTGTAAGTCATGATAAAGATAAGCAAAACCTGCAAGGATTTGTTGATCATATTGATTATATGGCAGATTTAATAGGTATCGATCATATTTGTTTAGGTTTTGATTATTGTGATTATTTAGACAGCGATACACTTTCTTCCTTTTCAGAAAATGTGAATAATCCTAATGTGAAAAATCTTCAAAGTGCTTCTCATTCTTACAATGTTACTAGAGAACTTAGAAAAAGAGGTTATCTTGAGGATGAGATAGATAAAATAACTCATAGAAATATATTTAGAGTTATGGAAGATGTTTTAAGGTAAAAAATTCGCTTCGCTCATGTCGCCAACGAGATGCCTTTGAGCAACGTGTTGGCGAATCATTTCGCTATCGCTTCAGGCAACTCCGTTGCTCAAAAGTACATTTTTTACATTTCCTAAATGATTTGATATAACTTAATTCCAGAGTTTATCAACAGCGTAAATTCAAGTATAATTCCTAACATGTAAAAAAAAGGATGTCTCAAAATGATTTTTCCAATCATTAAAGAGACATCCTTTTTTAATTTAAATATACTAGTGTATATTGTTATTATATTTTTAAATTATCAAGTCTTTCATTTGCTTCTTCTAAGCCATAAGCTGCTGACTCTTCATATAATTCCTTGGCTTTTTTAAGATCAGTTTCTGTACCATATCCTATTTCATGTACTTCCGCCATATTAAATAAAACTATTGATATTTCTTCTTTATCGCCTATTTCTTTGGCATCAATTAATGCATCTTCATAAAGAGATAAAGCTTTTTCTAAATCTACTTCTACTCCATGTCCAAAAATATACATCTCTGCCAAATTACTTTTTGCAAGATATTCACCTTGTTCTATGGCTTTTTCATACCATATTTTAGCCTTTTCGTAATCTTGCTCTATTCCTAGTCCCTCTTGATAAAAATATCCTAAGTTACACTGAGCATCAGCGCATCCTAAATCTGCAGAGTGTTCATACCATATTCTGGCTTGCTCCAAGTCCTCATCTACGCCTATGCCTTCGTTATACATATAGCCAAGTTGATACATGGCTAATTCACTTGCATACTCGGCAGCTTCTTCAAAAAGGTCAATAGCTTTTTTATAATCTATTTCTACACCATCACCACTGCAATACATAAGTCCCAAATTATAAAGGGCGCTTATATTGTTTAGCTCACATGCTTTTTTATACCACTTTACGGCTTTATTATAATCTATATTACACCCTTGCCCCATTTTATACATAACACCTAAATTGTAGGCAGCGTTGGAATTTCCAAGTTGTGCAGCTTTTTCATACCACTTAATAGCAGCTTTATAATTTTGCTTTACACCTATACCATTTTCATAGAAGCAGCCCACATTAAAACAAGCAAACTCTGTCTTAGAACTTTTGAACCAATAAATGGCCTTTTCATAATCAACTTCAGTGCCATTCCCTTTATAATACATATTACCAAGGGCGTACTGGGCATCTTTGTATCCTTGATCAGCTGCTTTTTTATAAAACTCTAAGGCTTTTTTATAATTTTTCATTTTATAGTATTTTTCATCGGCTTCTATATCTATTTCAAAAAAACGTTCCAAACCGTCCATTCCATATTCATAAAAAATCCCAATTATGTATTGGCTATAATCATTGCCTTGAAGTGCTGACATTTTGCTCAAAAGGAAAAATTCCTCAAAATTTTGTTCTCCATTTAATCCAAAAAGAGAATCATTTGCATCTTTTAATTTCTTGTACGCATCTAGTTCATTGTACTCCAGTAAATCTTCTTCAAAGTTACTCATATATTCCCCCTATATATTATTTTCCTTACTAAATTTGTTTTTAGTATTGTTTATACTTAGGTAATTATAACATAAAGTTAAGAAGGCCTACACATTTTTGTGTATGCCTTCTCTTATTTATAACTAAAACTACTATAAACTCTCTTGCCATTTATAAGATAAGTTACAACTAGTCATTACTTTTAATATAAAACTTTAGTGCTTCTCCAATAAATTTAGATGAACCATTTCCATATTTATTATCCATTAATTTTATTATATTAGAATCCAAACAATATTGTTCTGATTGATATGTCCAATAGTTTTCTCCAATTTCTATTTTTAAACAGTCATGTTGCTTTTGTGTTTCGTCTACTATTTCTACGATTATTTCTTGAATTTCCTCACATGATGGAGACTTGCTTAAATCAGAGGTAAGTTTTTTATATAGAGTTTCTAGTTTAGGCTCATAATCATCCAAATTATATTTTAGGGCTTTACCTATAAATTTGGATGCACCAGAGCCATAGATATTGTCAACTTTTTCTATCCAATCTGGTAATACCAAATAAAGTTGTACCATTGAGTGCCAATAACTGTCTCCCATATCTCCCCTAAAAATTTCATAATTATCTTTGGCCATATTAGTTATGTCAGTGGCAATTTGCTGAATCTCCTTTGATGAAATATCCTTGCTTAAATCAGCTGTAAGTTCTTTATATAATTCTTTTAATTTAGGATTATTATCACTAATACAATCTTCTTTAAACCTATCCATCTCTTCTGCTTTAGTTAACATTAAACTGTTATTCAAATTTTCCTTAAGTGCTTTAGCATACTTTTCTATGCTGCCATATTGTTTTATTGCCATAGTGGCAAACTTTTCTTCTTCAGATTTTACCTTTGAAATTATTTCATCATACTTATCTATACTTCCCCACATTTTAATAACTTTCTCAGTATTTTCTTTTTTAAATTCTTCTAAAACATTATAATACTCAGTCATATCAAATTCATTAAAGCTCATAGTGTTTGCTCCTTCTAATGTATTATTTATTAGTTCTATCAAACCATTTAGTCTATCTCTTTTTAAAATAATTAACTTTTTATGGTTTTCTAGAGCTTTCATCTTATCAAAGTGAGGATTAGTTATGATATCTTTAATTTCGTTTAATTGAAAATCAAGTTCTTTAAAAAATAGAATCTGTTGCAAAGTTTCAAGGGCTTCATCATCATAAAGTCTATAACCTGCTTGTGTTAATTTAGTTGGTTTTAATAATCCGATTTTGTCGTAGTGATGTAGCATTCTCACACTTATTTTTGTTAAATCTGAAACTTGTTTTACTGTTCTCATAATTTTATCTCCTACCTTGGTTTTAAATCTCAATAACACATACACTCTGCCGGCATGAATTTTACTTGTGTACTGGACCTGTAATTTTAGAGTACACTATTACACAATGTTAGGGTCAATACTTTTTTCAATTTAATTTTTATATTCTTTTTGTTTAATTGTAACATATTTTATTTATACTATATTAAATGTAAAACTTTTTTTCATATAAATAACTACAAAACTTAGATACTGTGGAATAAATACACTTAGTAATTTATATAAATAATAACCTGCAATGGCTACAATGCAGATAACTAGAAGTTTCAATAGAATATTACTTACTCCAAAGTTTACTGGTAAACTAGGAATAAATATCTTTAAAACACCTAAAACAAAGGCTATAAATAGTGCTATATTTACTAAACATAATGCTAAAATTACAAGGCCAAAAGCCAATACTAAAGGCATTATTACAATTATATTTAGTATACCAATTATAAAATTAATACTTGTATATATCAGTTTTTTATCTATCATGACATACCTCTCTATAAATATCAGTTTTTTTCAAACTACTAAAAATTTTCTTAGACATAAATCCTATTAAACCAGAAAGTAGCGCCGCAACGAATATAATTATATGTGTTTGATTATTAAGAGCTTCAAATAAATATCCGTATATTATTTGACCAATAGGCGTAGAACACATTGTCATAGCCAAACAAAATGAAATAACTTTTCCAGTAAGGTGGTTAGGTGTTTCACATTGAATAAAAGTTAAAATTTGAATACTAAATAAAGTAGATACTGCCATTATTAAAAAGCAACAAACTGTAACAACAATATATGAAATCATAGGAGTTACATTAAACATAAGCACAACACCTATTGGAGTCAAAGCTAATATAGCAATTAATAAAATTATATGACTGTGGTAAATCTTAATTTTATTTGCTAAAATCCCTGTCATAATTCCACCACATAATCCACCAAGGGCTAACATACCTTGAGTTACCCCATATGACTGACTAGACATATTCAATGTTTGAGTAATAATAACTGGTATACCAATCATTATCAAAGAACTTAAGAATAAATTAAAACAAGAGATTATAACAATAGTTTTTAAAATTACTGGATTTTCTTTAAATATAAAATTTAAACTGGTTAAAAGATCTTCTTTTACAATGGAAAAAGCATTTAATGTAGTTTCTTGCTTTTTATAAGGTATTTTTATAAATATCTCCATAATGGCTGATACAAAGAAGCAAATTATACTTGCTACTAATATAGGCATTAATCCATAAAAACCATATAAAACACCACCAATAACAGGACCTAATAATCCTGCAAGTGAGCTAACTTGATTTATAACAGCATTGCCAGGCAATAAATTATCTTTATCTACTAAAATTGGTATACTTGCTTGAACAGTTGGTTGGTAAGCACCTTGTATTCCATATAAAGCCATTAATGTGACTATAAGAGTTATTACTAAGTCAAATGTTTGTATAGACAGTGCAAATACAGTAATCAATAATGCAGTTAGAAAATCTAAAAACACCATAATATTTCTTTTATTAGCTCTATCTGCAATAATTCCTCCAAAAGGAGTTATTGTAATCATAGGTATTAAGGAAAAAGCAGACACAGCTCCAAATAAAGCCGCAGAGTTTGTTGTGTCCAAAAGATAAAGTGGTAATGCAAACCTGAGTATTGAATTGCCAAAGAGAGAAATTATTTGACCTACTACCAATAAGCTAAAATCTTTGTTAAAAAGTTTTGCCTTGTTATTCATTAATAAACCTCCATATATAAATATTATTTTTCTTTTAATTTTTAAACATACATTCGTTTGGTATGTATGTCTTAAAAATTAAACTGCCACATTGGGCAGTATTTTTATTTTCTTTCTTTTTCGATAATAGCTCTATATTTTTCTAACACATGAAGAACATTATCGTCTAATACAGGTATACCTAAATCGTCAACTAACTTCCTAAAGAAGTTAAACTTATTCTTAAATTCTTCTTCTGTAGAATGAAATATAGCTGGATTTAACCATATATTCATTAAAATCATAAATGTCTCTGCAACCTCTTTTGGATTATCAGTTACTATTGATCCATCTTCTATACCTTCTCTAATAATTGGCTCTACAAGATTAGGTACAATATTTTCTATGGTATTATAAAGTTGCTGAGTTAAAAATCTAGGATTTTTCATTAAATTAGGCGCTGCAGTAGCTAATTTTTCTTGCCCAGGGTTTTTTAATGAAATAAGTAAAGTCCTATTAAGTTTTTCTAACCCTGTATATGAAGTAGATTCTTTTAATGATTGAATTTGACTATCAGATGAATCATAAAGCCTAGGTATAACAGATTCTATTATTTCTTCTTTAGACTTAAAGTGATGATAAATCGCTCCTTTACTTAAATCTCCTAAAGCATCTACTATATCCTGAATAGTAGTATTATCATAGCCTTTTTCTAAAAATAAATCCATAGCTGCATCTAGAATACGGTTTATAGTAATCTCAGGATTTTTATTTCTCGCCATTATATCCTCCTTTACATACTTTCGTTCGGTATGTAAAAAGCTTAGCAATTATTTTTGTCTATGTCAACTAAAACTCAATATTTATAAAAAGGCGTCACCTAAAAAAATAGTCTTAGCCATCTACTATTAATGGCTAAGACTATTTATTTACTTATTAATTTAATTACTGTATATTATTTAAAATTTATAAGCTTATTTTTTAATTGATTTTCTATATTTCTTAATTCCACTTCTGCTTCCCTACGTTTTTCGCGTCCCTCTGTTTGTATATTAAGTATTTCATCAAGAGTTGAAATCAATGATTCGTTGGTAGCTCTAAGTGTTTCAATATCAACAATTCCTCTTTCAGATTCTTTTGCAGTTTCTATAGTAGAAGTTTTTAATATTTCTGCATTCTTACGTAAAAGTTCATTTGTCATATCTGTTACTTCTCTTTGTACTCTGGCAGCATCAGTAGCATGAGCAACTCCAAGGGCTAACACAATTTGACTTTTCCAAAGTGGAATAGTATTTATAATTGTAGATTGTATTTTTTCTGACATTAGGGTGTCATTATTTTGAATTAAACGAATTTGAGGAGCCATTTGCAAAGAAATCATTTTAGTTAATTCTAAATCGTGAATTTTCTTTTCAAATCTATTACAAAGAGCAATAAAATCATTTAATTCTTGAGCATCCTGAGGATTACCGCTTTTTTTTGCTTTTTCTTGCAGTTTAGGAAGTTCTTCCTTTTCTAATTTTTGAAGTTTCTTTTTCCCAGCTAAAATATACATATAAAGTTCTTTAAAATATACTTTATTTATTTCATACATTCTATCAAGCATGGCAATATCTTTTAAAAGCTGTATTTGATGCTTTTCAAGAACGTTACACATTTTAGTAATATTGTTTTCTACGTTTTCATAATTTACTTTCATTTTAGAAATCTTGTCTTTGCCTTTTTTAAATAAACCGAAAATCCCTTTTTTCTCTTCACCTTCTTCAAAGTTCTTTAGCTCAAGAACTACACTAGATAGCATTTCTCCGATTTCTCCTAAATCTTTAGTTCTCACATCATTTAATGCAGCTTGTGAAAAATCAGAAATTTTCTTTTGAGCACCTACACCATATTGTAAGATAGAATTTGAATTATTTATTTCTATTTTATCTACAAATTGATCTACCATTTTTTTTTCTTCTTCTGTCAGTTGTATCTCATCAATTATTTGTTCTTCTACTTTTTCTTCTTTTATTTTTATAGGAGGAGCTTCCTCCTCAAATGATTGAAAATTTAATTCTGGTTTTATATCAATAGCCTTTTCTTTGAATTCATCACTCATTGTTAGTGCCTCCCTTTTTAAAATTCGCTTCGCTCATGTCGTCAACGATATATCTTCGCTGTGCTTCAGATAAATCCGTTACTTAAAATTTACTTCTTAAAGTCTTCTTCTCCTAATCCTTCTTGTTTGAATAGTGTTTTAAGAACAGAAATATCTGTAGAAATGTCTAATACAACATCTTCAAATAAATCATCTAATAAATTTTCAAAAGCATTATTAATAAGATCAATACTCTTTTCAATTTCAATTTTAGCATTTTTTATATTATCACCTTGAACTACTTGATCATTTAACTCTTTGTATGAATTTATTAATTTTATAGTAATAGGAAGATAATGATTTATAAATTTATTAACTTCTTGTGTTTTACTAGGATTTTTTTCAACTTGATTAAGGATTTGATCTCCAATGTTCCCTAATTTATATAACTTTATAGCTATTTCTTCTCTACAAAGCTCATCTTTTACAGCCTTTATTTGTTCAATATAGTCTCTACCTATTTTAATAGTAGATTCTATTTCTTCTTTTCCTGAATTATCTATTTCTTCTTTCAATTTTTCCTTGTTAATTTCTTTAGCCATTTGTTCTTTTTTTAGATTTAAATAGTCATTATAGACTTCATCATTTAACATAAAATAAGTTTTTTCTTCATCTATATGTCCTTCTAAAAACATGCCTAAATCAATCATTTTACGTAAGTCTTTAAGTACAAAACTTTTTTTCTCTTTTACAAATCTTGCCAAGTCATCAATTAAAAAATAACTATTGTCGTCAATAAATCTTACATAAGTTTTAAAACGCTTTACTCTTTTTCTTACATTTATTCCTTTTAATAATAAACCTACACTTCCCACAAAAAATAAAACTAAAACTCCCATAACAACTTGACTGCCTACAATAATACCACTAAATAGTGAATTAGCTATTAGATATAGCCCTACTGAAGAACCATAAATTACACTTCCACCAGCTCCAAACACTATATAAAGTATTCCTGATATACTTCCGGCTGGTCTTTTACTAATGTATTTTGATATATCATTTTTAGATTTTTTATTTAAACCCATGTATTTTGCACCATATTCATTGAACTTTGATTTAAATTGATTTAGTGTGTCCTCAGTTTTATAGTTAATATCCCTTTTTAAATTAGCAACATCTATTGCTTTTAGTGCACTGTTAACTGTAGACATAATTTGATCTTCTAAATTAGAAAAGTCTTTTTTATTCATTATATTGCCTCCAGATTATTTTTCTTATTATTAACATAAATCTAGATATATACTATATCCTTGTGATAATATTTTAAGTTTATTATATATTATAAGTTAACTAATTGTAACTGATAACCTAAAATTTACTTTTAGTTAATATTATTAGTGTTGGTATAGTTAGGATTATCATCCAGATTTAGTCAAAATAACAAATTAAGCAATCCTCGGTCTCTACAAATACTAAACTTTTGATATAATATATTTGAGAGATAAAAACACAGTTTCGGTTGGTAGTCCGAACCTATTTGTAAAATAGCAGTAACCTGCCCTCCTGGGTTGTCCATTCTTTTGTAATAAAATTACAGGAGGAGTTATTTATGATACAAAGTCGTTGCAAATTAACAGTATTATTTCAAAATCAATTTTGGGTTGGTATTTTTGAAGATGAGTGTGAAAATGAATATAGTGTGGCAAGAGTAGTCTTAGGCTCAGAACCTACAGAAGCTCAATTATATGAATTTATACTAAAAAATTATAATAAGATTCCATTTAAAAAAATTCAATCTGAAACATTCTCTACTCAAAAGAAAACTAATTACAAGAGATTACAAAGAGAAGTAAAGAAACAACAAAAAGAAATAGGTGTGGGTACAAAAGCTCAAAACGCTATTAAACTTCAACATGAATCAGCTAAAGTTCAGCGAAGAAGAAAAAGAAAAGAAATAAAAGAATCTAAGCGCGACAAAATGTATGAATTAAAACAGATGAAGAAAAAAGAAAAACATAAAGGTCATTAATGAAAAATGTAATGTTTTAATTGCTATTATTTGTTTAACAAATTAAAGCTCCCTACAAAAATAGGGAGCTTTATTATTCGTTACATAAAGTATTTTTTTTCTAAATGTTCTATATGCATAGGTTTTTCGTAATAAAAGCCTTGAATAGTATTACATCCAAGATTTCTTAGTACTGAAAGTTGAGTGTCACTGTCTACACCTTCTGCTACTATACTCAACCCTAATCCTTTTGCCATATTTATTACAGCTTTTACTATTTCATAATCTTCCTTAGACCTATCTATTCCTCTAATAAGGGATATATCGATTTTTAGGGTATCTACAGCAAAACTTTTTGCATACTTAAAAGAAGAGTAGCCACTTCCAAAGTCATCTATGGATACTTTTATTCCTAAATCTCGTATTATTTTTAGTTTTTCTATTACTATTTCACTATCATCAATAGCTATTCTTTCAGTTATCTCTAAATTTATAAGTGAAGGATTTATATTTGTATTTTTAAGATTAGAAACTATTGTATCTAAAAATCTTTTGTCTGAAAGCTGGATAGGCGATACATTTATTCCAACTTCTATGTCTATATTGTATAATTCTTGCCATTTCTTTATTTGTAAGAATGTTGACTCTATAATCCAATTTCCTATATCAATAATTAAACCAGTTTCTTCTGCAAGTGGTATAAACTCTGAAGGATATACAAATCCTAATTCATCATTTTCCCATCTAATTAGGGCTTCAATACCTACTATTTTATTGTTGTCTATATTAAATTGTGGCTGATAGTATAGAATAAATTCTTTATTTTTTATTGCTTTTTCCATAAGTTTTTCCATTTTTAATTTGTTATACATATTGTTTTCTTTATATAGTGAAAACATACTAGAGGCATTTTTCTTTGAAGCGTACATAGCCATATCTGCCTTTTTCATAAGAGTCAATTTATCCTCTCCATCAGTTGGATAAATTACTCCACCTATACTAAAATTAACCTTAAAGTCAATTTTTTCTATACATATGCCTTTATCAAATTCACTTATTATTTGATTAGCAAAGGATTTTAAATCTTCTTCACTATCTATATCTGTATAAATTATTACAAACTCATCTCCACCTTGTCTAATAATAATACTATTTTTACTAGAGTGTTTTTGTAACTTGTTACCTATTTCATTTAAAAGTAAATCTCCCACTTCATGACCATATAAATCATTTATATTTTTAAATTTGTCTAAATCTAAAAATAGTATTCCAAACTTACTATTATCTTTGGATGATTTTACTATTAGCTCGTCTAGCTTATGTAGAAGGTACCTTCTATTATAAAGATCTGTTAGTGTATCTTTATTAGATAAATAATTTAACTCTATATTTTTTTCATGAAGCTCTTTAGTTCTTGCTAGAACAGCACTTTCAAGTCCTTCATTTATCATTTTATATTTTTCAACTAGTATTTTATTTTCATTTAACACCTTTATTTGTCTTATTACTATAATAGATATAAAAATGCCTATTATAGCTTGATGTTGATTTTTTATATCTAATACAAATAAAATTGGTATAGGTACTATAGCTAAATAAGACATAAAATCCTTATTTTCACATTCATCAATATTTTTAAAATTATATTTACTATCCACTGTAAATAAGTATTCAATTGCCGATAATCCTATTAATAAAAAACTTATTATCCAAAGTGAATCTAGTACTGTATTTGAAACATAAGTATTTTCTAATATTTGGTACATATATACCATATCTGATAAAGAAAATATTAATATTCCTAAAAAATTTATTACAAAAAAATTGCCTTTTATAATATTTTCATTACTGTATATATATATAATACTTAAATTTATCAAGGTCATAAAATCTAATATATTATATAAAATCAGATAAATATTAGTATTAAATAACAATTTGGTATGATTTAATATAGGCATAATAGATGCAATCAAAATGGATATATACATAATAAAAATTATAACAATATCCAAAGATAGTTTAGTTTTTTTCCTTTTATATGTTTTTTTAATTAAAACTAAACTACTTAAAAATATGAATATGTTACTAGGTAAGTAAAATGAAATTGTTAAACTTGGCATTATAAGTTTTTCATTTAGAAAGATTTCTTTTATTCCCCAAATAATTTCGCCAATTCCAAAGCTTGTTATAGCCAATAAATTTAATAACCAATAATATTTTAATTTATTTTTTTCTGTATTTTTAAATGTAATATATACAAGCACAATAGAAGTAATACATCCTAGTATGCCAATAGCATTAGTTATCATTTCATAGTATATATTTGTAGAAGGATAACTAAATAATATTACTAAAAATACTATAACCCCTATATAAATCTTATAAAATTTTATTTTGTCTATTTTCTTCTCCATTTCATCCCCACTTTTTTATTTTTTCCACACTTAATTATACGGTTTTGTTTTATATTTATTAATAATAGAATAAAAAATTTTAAATAAAAAACTAATAATATAAACTCATCCAAATAATAAGGTTTGAATTTATCTGACATTCTTCTCTTTAGAATTTTAGAACACTAAGTTAATTTTAAGTTAAATATAATACTATTTGCAAATTTCATGTATAACAAAGTTTTTTTGTGTAGTATAATGTAAAAATAAAATACTCAGGTTATATAATCTATAACATGGGTATTTTATTTTTAGAACCATTGAGAAAGGAGTTTTGTTTTATGGGCAAAAAAAAGCGGAATATCATTATAGCAATAATGGTTTCTATGTTTCTTGCTGCATTTGAAGGTACTGTTGTGACTACAGCTATGCCTACAATAGCAAAAAGTTTGAATGGATATAGTCTTATGAGCTGGGTTTTTTCTTCATATCTTTTAACTTCAGCTGTGTCCACTCCTATTTACGGAAAATTATCTGACCTTTATGGAAGAAAAAAAATGCTTTCTATAGGTATAGTAATCTTTTTAGTAGGTAGCGCATTATGTGGATTTTCCCAAAGTATGATTCAGTTAATAGCATTTAGAGCAATACAAGGTATAGGTGCAGGTTCTATACTTACTGTAACGTATACAATTGTTGGAGATGTATTTGAGTTAGAGGAGCGTTCTAAAGTTCAAGGCTGTCTAAGCACAGTATGGGGTGTTTCTAGTCTACTTGGTCCCTTTATAGGGGGATTTTTCATAGACTACTTGTCTTGGCATTGGATATTTTTTATTAATATACCTTTTGGTATTTTATCTATTTTCCTTCTTAATAAAAACTTTGAGGAAAAGCTATCAAATAGTAATCCTAAAATTGACTACCTTGGATCAATATTTCTAACAATATCTATCGTTTCAATATTATTAGGTGTGTTTACTACATCTAGTTCCATAAAAATGGTATATGCTATATTAACCATAATTTCACTAGTAATTTTCTACTTAATTGAAAAAAAATCTAAAGAACCCATCGTTCCTTTTGACATATTTTCAAAAGATACAATTTTACTAAATATAATAGGTTTCCTTGTAGCTATTATACTTATGGTTATAGAGGTGTACATGCCATTGTTTACTCAAAATGTTATGGGTTATAGTGCCAAAATTTCTGGACTTTTAATGGCTCCAATGTCTATAACTTGGCTTTTAAGTTCATTTATTTTAATAAAATTATTTGAAAAATTTGGAGAAAAAAAAGTTATTCTAGGTTCTATTTTAATATTAGCAATAAACTGTTACTTACTTAGATTTACCACTCCAGATACAAATTTAATTTATATAATTCTTATAGTTTTTGTTATGGGAGCAGGTTTTGGAGGTGTACTTAATACACTTATAATTCTTATACAAAATGCCGTTTCTTATGAAAAAAGAGGTGCTGCTACATCAACAAATGCATTAATTCGTACACTTGGTCAAACAATAGGAGTTAGTGTTTTTGGTGGACTGATGAACTCAAGTATATCTTCTTACTTTAAAAATTCAGATATATCAAATGTAACTGCAGATAATATATATTTTTCTGGAGCTAGTACTCATCAAATAATGGAAGCATTCTTTGATGGTATTCATAATATATTTTATGCCTTAATATTTGTTGCTATAATTTGCTTTGTTGCTGGAATATTTATAAGTAAAAAGTCCATATTAGAAAAAAATAATCCTGAAGTATAAAGCTTTATAAAATATAATAGAAAAAAAGAAACTCTATATAGAGTTTCTTTTTTAATTGTAAAGTTAAATACTAGTTCAAATTTTTTCATAATAGACTTCTCCCCAATCACACATCATTGTAAGAATGGGAATCAAACTCTCTCCTAATTCTCCTAGTGAATATTCTACCTTTGGAGGAACTTGAGGGTACACTTTCTAAATAAGTTGATATAACTATTATTCTCTAGATTAAACAATTGATTTAAGTTTTAAAATACTATTGAATAATATAAGAGCTAATAATTTCACCATAGTAAGCTGTGTGAAAATCTCTGTTTGCTCCATGGAATGAACTATCTACATCTTGTGGGTAGAATGTTAAATTTTCTTGTGAAATAGCATTCTTATCTTGTTTTTGTTTATATATAACTCTACATTCAAGTGTTAGAGGTAGCTCTTTTATCCCTGGAACTGAAATGCTTTCAGGTTCTTCAAGTGATAAGTTAAGTTCACTAACTTTATCAGTAGTACTCCCTGATTTCGTTCCACATATTCCTAGTATTTTTCTGTTAAACTCACCAAGTGGTATATTTACAGTGAATTCAGGATTTTCTTCAAGTTGCTGTTTTGTAAAACGGTTCTCTCTTATAAAAATTGTGAAGATAGGTTTTCCCCATTCTATTCCAAGTGTCCCCCAAGAAGCAGTCATTGAATTAACTTTATTTCCTACTTTTGTTGTTATCAAAACACCTTTTTCAACAGCTTTCATGATTTCGCTAGCATAATCTAGTGGGTTTATTTCTTTTTTCATAATATTATTCTCCTCCAAACCTTCTATCATTTTAGATAATACTAAATTCCTATCTTCTTAAGGATTTTAGTATCTCTAGATTTATTATATAGTTTGTTTATTTTTAAATAAAGTAGGCACTTTTTGGTTACTTACTAACCAAAATGTGAGTATCTTATGTCTGTTTTACAAGCTCTTTATCATTGGGGTAATGAAGATTTTAAAGAAGACGCTACTAATTAAAATAAGCTAGCCAAAGCCATTTTTCATAACTTTAACTAGCTTATTTTAATACTGCTATTAATTTTTCTATAGTCAGCAATAATTTTTATTCAAGTACTTTCATTCAAACTTAGTTGTCATAAAAATATATTCATAAATCTACCTTACTTGTGATACGGTTCCCCGTATCAGTATCAAGTGAGATTTTTCCATATAATTACTTTTTGTTTTTCTTAAAATCATATCTCAATAATAACCTTCTTAAATTTGTTTATACTATTATTTCACCATTGTCCTTACTCTTTTTAATCTCATCCAAAATATAATCTTTTATTTTTTCAATACCTATTTTATCAAAATTATATGCTACCAATGAGTATTCTTTGTATTTAGCAAAATTCTCATTTATTATATCCTCAAGATTATCATACTCTGTCTTATATGATAAAGCTTCCATCTGCACACCTAAATTAGCTTGTTTTCTTAATCTATCTCTTAATTTTTTCTTTTCAGTTTCATGTAAGTTACTTATATATTAATTATTTTCTTAATAGTATTGACAGTCTCAATAGTAAATGATATTATTCAGTTAGTGGTTAATGACATACACCATTAACCTTGTAATAATGAGAGGATGTGATTCTTTGCGAGAAGACAAACCCATATATCAGCAGATTATATCAATCATTGAGGATGATATATTGAATGGGACATATCAAACTAATAGTATTATTATATCTACCACACAAATATCTAAGATATATTCTATCAACCCAACTACTGCGGTAAAGGCTGTCAGTATACTAACTGATAAAGGAATATTGTATAAGAAGCGAGGAATCGGAATGGCTGTGACTGAAGAAGCAAAAGACATTATATTATCTGAGCGTCAGGAGTTATTTTTTAATAAGCAGGTAAAAAATTTTATTTCTTCTGCTGAAAAGCTAGGAATTGACCGTAAGAAGTTGGCAGATATTATCTTAAATGAAGAATCTGAAAGGAGTATAGAAAGTGATTGAAATAAAAAATGTTAACAAGCAGTATGGAACTGCAAAAGTATTAAAAGATTTTAATTTGACCATTGAGGAAGATGGAATCTACTGTCTACTTGGAAGAAACGGTGCTGGTAAAACTACACTTCTTAAATCTATTGCCGGACATCAGAACATTACAGATGGAGAAATACGAATATATGGAAAAATAATTAGCACGAGTTCTATGGAAACAAATGTCAGCTATATTGAGAACTTTGCAAAACATTTTAATCTTCCAGTTATAAAACTAATCCAAACAGCTTATGAACTAGATTCTAGCTTTGATTATGAATTCGCCATTGAAATGGTGGAGCGATTTGATTTGGATCAAAAAAAGAAATTCAAGAAGCTGTCCTTAGGAATGAAAACAATGGTTTCCACTATTATCTGTCTGGCAAGCAATAAAAAAGTTATTCTGCTAGATGAACCCGTATTAGGATTTGATGCAATCATGCGTTCAGAGTTTTATGATTTATTACTTGAGAGCTTTGAAAGACATCCACGTATTATCATAATATCTACACACATAATTGACGAGATTGCAAAAACAATCCAAAAGCTGATTATCATTGATAGAGGATCATTAAAATTCTATGATGATATTAACATAATTGATGAATGCGCATACAGCGTCAGTGGAATAAAAAAGGAAGTAGATAAGGTTACAGAATCTTTAAATATCATTGGAGAATTAGAAACTGGAGGGTTTACTACTAAATATATTTTTGATGAAAGAATTCCCAAAACAGATAAAATCACAATACAGTCTATATCTTTACAGGATTTCTTCATTAATCTTGTTGAAAAAAAAGGAGGTAAAAGAAATTGAAATCTATATGGGCAGTAGCAAAAAGAAATTTTTCAAGTACGCTTGTAGCATTGATTATCACAATGGTTGTTGTTTTACTAGCTACCACTTCTCCTGACTCAGAATTTGTAGTCAGCAAAGGTAATTATACATGGCTGTATATTATTATGATTCCATTTTTTGTAGTATTTAGTAGTTTTAAAAAGCTGATTAATCTGAATGCAAGCAAAAAAGCCTATTATCTAGGTTCTATACTTACCTACATAGTATCAGCATTAGGTGTTTCAGCAGTCAATATATTGATTCATTTAACTATTGACAAATTGTATCCATCACAAAATGTCATAAATCTTATGGAGCTATGTAACTGGTGGCAAAATGGAATTATATTATCCTTTTTACAACAGTCTATCTTTCTATTTATGAGTGCTCTTTTTCTACATGTACTGTTATCTATGCAACCTTATTGGTATGGATGGCTTACAGATATCATTATCATAGCAATCATATGTATTTTTATTCCCATTGCTCCATTGCGTGAACTATTAGCATCTTTCTTCCAGATAATTATGTTCAACAGTTTAGCATGGTTGCACATAATAACCTGCATACTTATCAGTATGGTGTGCTATTTCATAGGTTTAGTTATTATTAAACAAAAATCAATATAAGGAAATTTAATTATGAAAAAACTATTAAAGATATTAAACACAAGTTTATTTATATTTACTTTTACTATGTTTGTTACTGGATGTTCAAATGAAAAAGTAGAAGTTACAAAAGAAGAATATACTTTATCCAGCGACAATGTTGAATCAATCAATATTTCAGTAAAAGACCGTGATATAGAAGTTATTCCAACAAATAATGATGAAATAAAAATCACTTACTATAAAAGTGATAAAGAATTTTATGACATCAAATTGACTGATGATAAAGCTCTTTCTATGAAATCAGCTAGTGATAAGGAAATTTCGGACTATTTGGGAATGCAAAATAATTCCATAAAATCAATAACACTTGAAATACCTTATTTTTTACAAAGTGATTTGATAATAGGAACTACAAACAACGATATTACTCTTCCTGAAATGGAAATCACCGGTGAAATAAGCATAAATATAAACAACGGTAATATTATATTAGAAAATATACTAGGGAAAAATACTATTACTTTATCTACAAAAAACGGTGATATTTCTGGAAGTTTGAAAGGTAATTATGAAGATTTCGAGATTCACTCAAACCCACATAAAGGAGAGAGTAACCTTCCTAAAAGTAAAACTGATGGAGATAAAGTACTAGATGTTTCAACGAACAATGGAGATATCGATATACTGTTTAAGCAACATTAACTTGAAATGAAACTTATAGCTGGCGTATGCAATTCTAAACTTGTATAGGTGGTGCTACTACTCCCCTTTGCACATTCTCTGTGTGTAACAATGGGATAAATGAAAAAATGTTTTTATTATTAAACCACATTTTCTATTATATGAAGCATATATCAACTTTTATGTTGATATACGCTTCTTCTTTAGTAGGCTTCTGATTTATCTTTAAGTTATACATCTAATCCTCTATTAGCTTATACCTTTATTCTATACAATTGGTCAATAAATACTTTATAATTAGCTCTGATTACATTAAATATATATCATCTAAATTTCTTAAAAACCTCATTTATTTATGATACGGTTCTTTGTACAGTACTCTACGGAGCGTAATTTTTACTTTATCAATACTTATGTTTTAATATATTTAATCAAAATAAACATCTTACAGTTTCTATAAAAACTCATTTTCCCAGTCAAAGTCACCAGATTCTTCATAAGATAATGGCCAATGATCACACCATTTAGGAACATTGGGTTTTTCTACTCTATCTATACTTGGAGTATAGGGCTTTATATCTAATATAGTGCTATTGTTCATTGCATCAATATAAGTAATATATATTCTACCATTTTCATAATCAATATATGTTATTTCAGTTATTGATAGTGCTATTGGATTTGGTCTTTCAGGTGATCTAGTTGCGAATATTCCCATCTTTTGGGGAGCATTTTTATAAGGTTTATTTACTTCAACAATGTTTCTACTTTCATTATTATCGCATTTATCAAACCACCAAATTACATCAATATGAGAGAAACCCTCTAATCCTTGAAGTGCTTTTACATACTCCTTATTAATTTGAATAAACATTTCCTCTCCTGCTACATTAATTTTACCCACTTCTTTTAATTGCATATTATTTACCTCCTAATTATTTGTCTTAAAAAAATAATAGACCCTCACATGATGTGAGAGTCAACTAATTTTATTTTAATGGAATCTGTATTTCAGTGAGATATTCTTCTGGATTTTTAGTGTCATCTACTCCTATATGACATATCTGCCTAGAAGGTTTTTGTGCCATTTGTTCTTTATTACTTTCAAGGTAATATGCAAGCATTTCATATCCTTTTGCTAAATTTTCATAGGGACCATGTACCATTGCATATGCCATTTTTTCTACTGCATCTACTTCTCTATATGTAAACCCTTCTTTATTTTCCCCTAATTTACCTACAACAAATCCAACTTCAACGTCTACATTTTCATCCTTATGTTCAGTATCATGATACATAGCAATATTATTGTACACATCCTGTTTTATTGAAATATTTTCTTTTTTAATAAAATCATATAATCTATTCCATAAAATTCCCTCATGAAAATTAGTCGGAATTATTTCTCTAGTAGATAATATGAGTATTTTATCTACTTTTTTAAAATTTATATTGCAATGTATCTTAAAATTCTTTTTTTCTATTTCATTTATAGCATTATTTATTTTTTCTATCCTTTGTTTTTCAAGTACTATTTCTTTATTAATCTCAACCTTCTTATCCTGTAATTCCTTCACAATATTTACTTCTTTACCACCTAATATAATATGCTTTATTTCTGCTGTTGAAAATTTTAAATTTTTTAATAAAATTATTTTTTGAAGCTCTGGTATCTGATTTGCGCAGTAAATTCTATATCCTGTAAACAAATCAACTTTTGCTGGTTTTAACAATCCGATTTCATCATAATATCGTAACATTCTAATAGAAACCTGAGTTAATTTTGAAAACTCTCCAATTCTAAACATATATCCCCCTTAATACATTAAATAAGTTATTCATTCTTTATCTTATATAAAGTTCATTTCTATTACATATATATTCATTATATTATAACCACTTACTAAACTAAAATGTATAACCTTATATATAGATGTTGAAGAAAAAGAAAATAGTACTAAAGTGGTTTTACATAAATATTCTTAGATAATTCTCTAAGTTTATTTATATCTAGTATGTATATTTTTTTATCAGCACACTTTATAATTGATTTTGATTCCATTTCTTTAAGAGTTCTGTTCAAATGTCTATATGTTGTGCCTAAAAATTGGGCAATCTCTAAATATGATGAATTCAAAATTATATAATCTTTGTCTGTAAGATGTTCAACTAAATAAGTAGACACTCTATTTATAAGGGGATATACAAAATTATATGAGCTATTATTAATAGTTCCATAAAGTTTTTCACTCAGAGAATTAACCAAATGATGTAAAAGTTTTACGTTATCATAATACTTTCCTCTAAGTACAGTTGCAGGTATTGCTATGAGAAAAGTATCTTTTACTGCATCAACATTACAAAGTATAGGTGTATCTTTTAAAAGTTCTAAATCTCCTAGTGTATTAAAATCATTATAAAACTTTAAAGTCATTGACTTTCCATTCTCAAAAGGATAATAAATTTTAATTTTTCCATCAACAAGTAAATAATAATACTCCAAAATTTCCCCTGACTCTAATATGTACTCTTCACCTTCATAGAAATGTAGTTGTGCATATTCTAATATTTCATTATCAAATATACTTTCTATATTGTGCTTTTTAATATAATTATTTAAAAGCTTATTATCACAAATTCTTTTCATAACTCCTCCTAACATGACCCATGTCATGTTCTGACTTTTATAAATATATTATTTTATTTATAGAAGTTTGTAAAGATAGACTGGAGGATATATTATGAAATATGAAGTTATATTATTTGATGCAGATGAAACATTATACGATTTTAAAAAATCTGAAAGAGAAGCATTTAAAAACACAATGATTAAGTTTAACATAAAATACGATGAAGCTTATCATTTAAAAATTTATCAAGAAATAAATACTGTTTTGTGGAAAGAATTTGAACAAGGGCTAATTACACAAGAAAAATTAAAGGTAGAAAGATTTAAAAGATTATCAGATAAATTAAAGATAAGTTTTGATGAAACTAACTTTGCAAAATTATATATGGAGCATTTAGCTGATGCTTCATTTTTATATGATGATAGTATGGAGCTTATAGAAACTCTAAACAAGTCTTTCAGACTTGCTATAGTAACTAATGGTCTTACATTAGTTCAAGATAAAAGAATAAGAAAATCAGTTATATCAAAATTTTTTGAGACTATAGTAATATCTGAAGAAATATTAATATCAAAACCAAATCCTAAGATTTTTGAACATACCTTAAACAATATAAATTTCTTTGACAAAAACAAAGTTTTGATAGTAGGGGATAGTTTAAGTTCTGATATACAAGGCGGTATAAACTTCGGTATAGATACCTGTTGGTATAACCCTAACAATGTTATAAATGAAACTTCAATAAAACCTACCTATGAGGTTTCTAATTTTGATGAGCTTAAGTCTTTGCTACTTAAATAATAAAAAAATAGTAAAAAGATATAGAGTTTAGTATAATTCTATATCTTTTTACTATTATTTATCTCTATTTAACAGGCTATAAATTAATTGGTTTACTAACTCTGGATTGTCTTGATTTGAATTATGGCCTGCTTTATCTATTATATGTAATACACAATTATCATCATTTCTCTTATATTTTTCTAAAGCCTTTCTAATATTACCTAATTTATCATCTGAACCACATATTAATAATATAGGATGGCTAAATTTGAAGCTTTCATCTTCATGCAAACAGCTTGTCAATTCCATCATAATATCAATATATGTATTTTTATCTATCTTGCTATAACACTTTTTCACATAATTTCTTATTTCTTCTTTATTAGAACAAGCTTTAGCACTTTGGTCAACTAAAATATTCCACGGATAACAATTAAAAATAAACTTTGAACATCTAAGTGTATACTTCTCAATAGATGTTAATCTTCCTGTATTTATACTACAATCAATCAATACCAGAGCATCTACTAACTCAGGATAATAATAAGCTATTTCTTGTGCTAAATTCCCTCCCATTGATTGACCTATAATAGTGGCTTTTTCTATATTATAAATTTCATATATTTTTTTACAATCACTTACCATATCATTAAACTTAAACTTTTTTCCTGATTCTAATTTAGATAACCCATGGCCTCTAGCGTCCCAAGCAATTATATTATATGTCTCATCAAATATCTTGAATTGTTCTTTAAACATTTCATGGTCAATTCCAGCTCCATGAAAAAATAAAACCCATTTGTCCTCTATCCCCGCTCTATACCAATAGTTTATTTCACAATCTAGATTATAAAATTTCAAATGTAGCATGTCATTTTTCATAATATAAATCCCCCTACTCCTTTAATAAAAATTTATCTCTATAACAATTTTTATCTGCTCCATTAATACGTTCTTTTTATCTAATCGTTTATTTCAATCAAATCTATTGGAAATACATCGAATATTTTTTGACCTAGTAAATATTTATTATTAAACCTTATCACCCAGGATCTAATTATATTTAAAGGTACACAAAAGGGTACCTTGCATTCTTGATACATTTTTATTGTATCTAAGAAAAATGCTTTTTCCTCTTGAGACAAATCATCTGAGAAGTACCCAAATAAATGTAAGAGCATATTAATATTTTTCCCAATATTAGACTTGTTTGCTAGTGCTTTTGATAAAATATTATTATATATTTTTAAATCTGCTTCTATAGTGTCTTTTTTTATATTAGCAACAATTCTTCCTAATTCTTTTTGCTTAGAGGGGCTATATTGCATAAGTAAATATTTGTAATTTGACTGAAAATCTATAATAGATTTAATACTTTTTTCCTTTGCCATATTTTCGAAATCAAAACTTGTAAATACTCTAGTCAAAAAATGTTCTTTAATATCTGAATTTAATAATCTTCCTTCACTTTCTATAGGTATATTATTAAATTCATCTAATATTTTTTGAGCAAATATGCCACTTGATTTTTTAGGTAAAGGTGGAACTTTTCCAAAATCTTTATATACCTTAGAATCTCTTATTCCACATGATGGTGATTTACTTTTAAGTATAATTCCATTAATATTTTTTCCCTTTATACTTCTTATGAATCCATCAGAAAAGCTTATTACTTTTTCTGTGTAATCTTCCCCTGTTTTAGAATTTACTAAGTATCTTCTATTTTTGTCTTCTACTATCCTTAACACTTCTCTAGGGCAAGATAATCCTATTTCCATTTCAGGACATATAGGTATAAAATCTACATAATTTTTTAATTGACTAATAAATTGATTTCTGATTATTTTTCCATCATACCTACATGCTTCATGCTCTATACATTTGCTTATTAATATAGTTGGCTTGTTTTTTTCTATCATATTTATTAACTACTAATTAATTAAATTTTTGTATGAGATTTATACGTTTATCTAGTAGCTTACCTCCCTTTATAACTTTATTTTATCATATTAATATATATCCTTGTTTATTTTGTATCTAAAACCGTGCTCCCTTACTTGTGATACGGTTCTTTGCATAACTCCCAAGTAAGGTTTTTACTTATAATTACATCTCTTCTATACATATCCATACCACTCATATTATTTTCTTTTGTAACCTTTATACATGGCATAATATTTGTAACTACCATTTTATTCACACTCCTTAACTTTACATATTTTGTTTAAACCCCTTCTTCTCTATAAATTTATTACAGGATACTGCCCATATGCAAAGTATACTTTTGTCCAACCTTCTTGGTCTTGTAAACAAATTAACATCTGCTTTGTTATCTAGTAAATCTTTTATTAGTAGTGATTTGTCTCTGTAATAATAATCCCTGGTTATTAATTTCTCAAAATTATATATTTCTATGTTTTATTCTCTCCCATTTAGATTGGATTTTTGGATTTTCATTATCTTTTATATCTATATTGGCTATCCATTTATATGTTTTAGGCCACATTTTAAATATTCTAGCTACAAAATAAATGAATTTAAGTATGATTTTCTTCTCATTTGGAATCCATCCCCTATTTGGATTTACTATTATTGTGATAAGTTTTTCTTTACAATATAAGCTATACATACCTTCTATTGTACCAACTGACTTATCTCCACTTATAATAAAACTACCTTCTATCTTTTCTCCATCTTCTATACATCTTATATCTTTAATTGAAGGTGAAAACTTTACATTAACCCCTCCTCTTTTACCATCTAATTTCATACTTTTAATATAATAATCATCTCTAACACTTTCTAATTTATACTCAACGCCATTTTTACTAATACATCTATTATTTTCAACTTTCATTCCTTCTATAAAGCTATTCGTAGCTTTATTCCATTCACAAATAACAGTTTCCTTTGAATATCGTGCAAAATACATTTTAGCGCCATCCATCCTTATAAATTTATCTAAGTTATGAATTTTATCTTCAATTTGTATGTTTACTTCTGTATTCTTCTGTCTTATAAAATAGAATCCATATAAAAAAAATACAGGTAATGATACAGGATTAGCTGATGAAACACCAACTGGAGCTAAAAGACTAAATGGATTTATCTTCTTATTATCATGTTCCTTTATTTTTAGTACTATTCTTCTTTGCAATTTATCTATGAATATTAGCTCTAAATCCACCCCATTTTCATCAATAATAAATCTATTTTTCTCCATATTTAAATATATAAAATCTCCTAAACCTTTTCCAGCAACTTCAATCTTATCATTTTCATCCCCAGGTAATTTTTTCTCCTGATAAACATCAACATAGCCATCTTTTCTATATCCTAATATCCTTAATACTAATCCCAATTCCTTATTATTGATAGATTGAGGTTCAAACCCTGTATACACTTTATCTGGATCTTTTTCAATGTTTATTAATGCAAGACTTTCCATCTCAGATATTTCTAAGTTAAATGGTGAATAAATAATATTATTGTTCATTCCATCACCCCTATTATTTATAATTTTCTGCTTCTTTAATAAGCAATTCAATAGACTCAGCCATATTATTAAGGTGCTGTGAATCTACATTTCTAAACAATCTATCTAAAAACTTATTTCCTTGTTTTTCTGTTGTTTCTAAGTAGATTTTACATTTTTCAGTTATCTGAACTATAGTAACTCTACCATCATCTAAAGATTTCTTTGTTATAATAAATCCTTTTTTCTCTAAAGATGATATCATTTGCTTTATATTCTGTCTTGTACTACCAGTAAAATTCGCTATCTCTTTGATGGTTGGGTTCTTACTCTCCATATTTACAATCATAGTAATCAAAAACCATTGTTTAATTGTAAGTTCCTCTAAAGTATTATCACCTAGTGTTTGTAGTCTGTTGGCCAACAATAAAATTCCACCAAAAACAAATTGTTCCTTTATTTTTCTCATCTCATCTATCACCTCATTTAATTAGGCAATATATTGCCTAATTAAATTATAGCAATTTTATCATATTATTGCAATGTTCCATTTCTGGTATTAATATCATAAGTAGTACTTTAGGGAGGTCTATCATGAAAGACATAAACAAAATAATGTTAAACCCTATCCGTATGAGAATTATTCAACAGTTTTCTAATGGGAAAAGTATTGCTGTTGTGAAAATGCTAATCCTGTCTTTGCTGCTATTGCTTTTTAAAACTGAAAAAGAGAGTCTTAGGCTAAAACTCTCTTTTTTAACAATATATTAAATTTATAAATTCACTCAAATTTAAACATTTTTAGGTCTTAAGTCTGATTGACTTAGATGCTTTCTTATTACATATGTTGTTCCATCTTTTTTTAACTCTGCTTCATATGAATATCCATACTTTTCTATTTCATAATAATCTAGTATTCTAACTGCATCTCCTGCTTTTAAAGAAATATTCTTTGTGTTAGTTTCACTTCCATCTATATGTGCCTTTATCCTTCTATTTTTTGCAAGATAGGCTATATCATTTATTTCAAATTCTCTTTTTATCATAAAATCTCCTTAAAATATATTTATAAAATTTCTTGAACTCTACCAACTATGCCACTTTCAAGCATAACCTTGATTCCATGGGGATGAGTTTTAGAATTTGTCAGTATTCTAGATACTACACCCTCTGTTAATTTTCCAGTTCTTTGATCTTGTTTTTGAACTACTAATACTTTACTTCCTATTTTTATATTATCTCTATTTTGTCCATTCATATTAATTTCCTCTTCTTATTTAAAAAAACTCTTATATCAAGTGATATAAGAGTTTTATATTCATAGTATTAATTGGTTGCGGAGACAGGACTCGAACCTGTGACCTTTGGGTTATGAGCCCAACGAGCTGCCAACTGCTCCACTCCGCGCTGTTATTTGATTTGTGTATTAACTATAACATATATAATTTAATATAACAACCCATTATTAAATTTGTTCATCAAAACTGCCTTATAAATTGAATTTTACCTTTATGACTTTTGATTTTAACCATTTGCTTGATTTTTAATTTTATAATCGATAAAAATATTTATACCAGTAATTAGAATCATTAAATTAACAAAATTTCTTCCTGATATTATTTTTAATATTGCTAATAACCCTATTGTTGCAAAATAAAATCCCTTAACCAAATTTATAAAAAATTTAATTTTATTATATTTTTCTATAGATGTTTTATCATAACCTTCTTTTATAGTTAGAATTATAAGTAAAATTCCCAAAACTATCACTGATACACTTAATATTGTTATCATCTTAATCCCCCTAAATTCCGATTTACCTAAGTCATATCAAAATTAAATTTATTTCTCAATATATTAATTTGAGAACCTAATATTTTATTAGTCTAAACTTAAAATTCAAATATAAATAATTTTTCAATAGGAGTATTTAATTCCTTTGAAATTCTAACAGCTAATTCAAGTGAAGGATTGTATTTTCCATTTTCTAAACGGGCTATAGTTTCTCTTCTAACATTAACCTTCTTAGCTAACTCCTCTTGAGTTAATTCATTAAACTGACGATATTTCTTCAAATTACTAATAAGTTTTGCCATGGTTCTTAGTACCCTAAATCAAATTTATAAGTTAAGAATGCCCATAAATTCATTGATATTGCAAAAGTAAGTGCTATTATTAAGACTTGCATTCTATACAGTGTTAATAAATCTGTTGTAAATAACCTAATTAATACACTTGATACTATAGCTAGTACAAAACCTACATAAAATGCTATAATACCTGCTCTATGCTTATTATAAATTAAGCGTTCATCTTCACAATCACCTAGCTTGTACCACCAATAGCCAGAAAAATTGCCAAAAAATCCAAAGTACAAAAGTCCTAGTGGATCACCATTTAGCTCTTTAAAACCTAAAAATCCTAATAATGTAAATAAAATTAAATACTTGTTTCCCCATTTCATAAACAAATCCCCTTTCGTTAATGTGATATATTTATATCTTTATATTACATATATATCACACCAAGTTTAGTATTATTCCTAAAGATTTGAAATATTTTTAAAGGATAAATTTATAATCTAGTTATTAATATATTAAATTTAAGTAACACTAATTACGATTTAAGTGTCCAAGTTAAAGTTTATTATCAAAATATTTTAATGCAGCTAGTTCGATCCCATATCGTATTCCAAGGTAACATACACCATAGGTACAAATACGATTCAGTGTAAAAGTTATATTAATATTAGAATTAAGTGATATCATTTGTCCAATAAATAAAGCTAATATAAATACTGTAGAGGTTAACATATTTACTGTATTATTAGCTTTATTTTGAATTAATTGCCAACGTTCATCGTTTTTATAAGTAACTTCTTTTTTTCTCTTCCAAGATGGAAGAAATATTGTAATTCCAGCTCCTGGAATTAAGAAACATAAAAAAATAATTTGTTCATTCATTAGATTAATCCCCCTTGTATTCAAAAACTTCATTGATTGAAACATCAAAAGCATGTGCAATTTTAAAAGCTAATTCTAAAGATGGTGTATATTTATATTTCTCAATTGATATAACAGCTTGACGAGAAATACCCACCTTTTCAGCCAAGTCAGCTTGTGTCCAATCACGCTCAGCTCTCAAAACTTTAATTCGATTCTGTATCAAAGTATTACCTCCCTGACAAAATGTAACTTATTGTTTACATTTATAATTGTAATCACTTGTTTACATTTTGTCAATTACAATATACTTTTTATCGTAATATAGATAAAACGTATAGATAACAAAATGTCCACCAAAACAGATATTTTGGTGGACACTTAGAAATTGCACGTTCTGCTATAATTAAATTAATGTTATTAAATAGATGAAGTAAATCCAATAGATAAACTATTGGATTTTTTAATATTAACATACTACACATATATAATATGTTAAGTATAAGTTTTTTAATATTTGTTAAAAATTCTCTCCTAACTACTTATCTAACTAGAAATAATATAAAAAACTTATTTTTATTTTCTAGAAATAACATTTATTAGCAACTTTATTAAAATTATTATCAATATTACTGGTAATATCATTGCCATAAATCCAAATACATTAAAATTACTCATTTTTTCAACTCCTTTTTTAATCCCATGCATATATAGTAAATGTTGAACCCGCTTTTGTATTAACTCTTACATAAGCATTTGATCTCCAATACGCAGTACCTGGTCCAGCAGTATATTTTTTATCGCTATCAATATATAAGATAGATATAGTACTGCTATTTATGATTTTTCTCACTATCAAATTCTGTATAAATATTATATTTACTTAAGAAAAATCCTTCTATACCATAAGCCAAAGACTTTACATCATTGTGTGCTGAAACCGAACTTCCTAGCTGTTCTGCATTATAGCCCTTTTTAGTCATATAATTAACAAAACCTTCTACATCGTCACTTTTACCTATATATCTCACTGGATCAGTTGATATCTGCACAATATCTTTATCACTTGAATTTATTACAATTAAACCTTTTAAACCAATAAAAGGATTTGCTATTTTTGATGAATATGAGATTAATCCTAAGAACAATATAGTTAAACATAATATACTAACTATAATAATATTTTTTTGTTTCATTTAAATATCACCTCCATAAATTCTTATTTTTAGGTCTGTTCTGTAAATTGGAATTTATCTACTTCTATAGTTCACATTATATCAATATTACTAAATAATTATTGCTATCCACAACTCATACCTAATACGAAGAGTGAAAACATAGAAGTTTGAAGGCCTATTAAAATATTAGCTATTTGATATATGGTAAATATTTGTTTTTCAACTGATGTTTTTTTAGTAAACCTATATATTAATATTGGTGTTGTAATGAACAATGCCATACTTAGCACTGTTAAAATTGTTAGTAAGTATAAATATAATTCTGAAATACTATTGAAATGATCACCCACTATATAGTAAGCAGTATCCACTATATAGTAATCAATATCTTGAGCATATACCCCAATTATGGTAGCTAAAATTATATTTACACATATGAAGAACTTAAACTTTTTTATTTTATCTTTAAGCATGATTTTTCCTCCCCCCCTAATTACTTGTTTCATGATCCTGCATAAGTAAAATGTTTTAATCTCATTCTAATTTCCTCATGTTCCCTTGAAGATTTATATATATTACTCCACTTATAAAAGTTTTTGTATGCTTGCTTATATCCATTTTGTCATATATGAAAGTTCCTGGGTAAGGTGTGAGCATAATGATGCAAGAACAGCTAGACCTAATGGAGTGAAAAGAGAATATTTTATTGGTCTCAAAAAGGGACTCTTTGCTTCTTCTAAAGCAGGTAAAATAAATTTTATTTTAATAATGTCCAATTTCCCATTTAAGGTTTATATTAATTTGAAATAACTTCTAAATATGAACCTATTATATTTTCATCCTTATCAAATTCTTCTACTAAATTCATTTCTAATGTATCTCCTATTAAATAATTCCCCTATAATTATTGCTTTCTTTTTGTGTAAATACAAATTGTCTTAAATACATTAACTATACTGTAATATATCAAAATTAAACTTTTATTTTAACTTAAATAATTCATACTCAATAATATTTCTATTTTGATCTAAGCTTTTAACTAGCTTTAACTTTATAAACTGACCTATTTCATAAGACTCAAATATTTCTTTATCATTTATTTCATAATTATTGCCTTCATATTCTAACTCAACAACATATGTACTTGGTAATTTTGAAGGAACTCTATCTCCGCCAATTAACATTAGGGTCCCTTTACAAAATATTTTGTTCATTATTTCCATGCTTACAATATCTTCTTCAATATATTTTGTTTTTGATTTTAAACTTCTTTTACGTTTATAATTTTTGATTTCTACAAATAGTAAATACATACTTCCAAAAACAATTACTATTATCCAAAATAAATTTTCTATTAACTCTTTCATACAAATTCTCCTTAGTACGTCCTCCTATTTTTATCAAGTTTTTCACATAATTCACAATAATCTACATTATATTTAAGAAATTGCAGTAACTTGACTTGCCACCAATTTATACTCTTCAACTATCTTTATTCCACCACTAAAATACCCGTGATTTATTTCAATAAATATAGGGTACTCTTCATGTAGGACAGCACATATCTTTTCTAAATCGGTATTACAGCTTTGCATAACTCTTAACGTATGTAATAAAATTTGTAGATGGATTTTTTATTTAAAAATAACCATGAAGAAATGTACTCCATGGTTATCTAAAATTTTTTATTTCAACTTATTTTTATTTAAAAACACTATTAAATCTTTAATAGACTTAAATATCATTGCTAAAGCTAAAATAGATATGAGTAGTACTAGCACTATGCCTACTAAAGGATGCATTTTATCCATAACTTATTACTCCCTTAAAAGTATGTTTGGGTAAATTTTACCATATGATCACATATTTAAAAAGTAATATACTTCTCCCTTAACAATTTGTAAGATTATGGTTAGTATTTTAATAAAATTATAAGTTTATTTTAACTGAAATAAATCATATTTTATAAGATTCTTATTTTCATCTAAACTTTTAATTAATTTTAACTTAATAAACTGACCAACTTCATAAGATTTAAATATTTCTTCATCCTTTATTTCATACATATAACCATCATATTCTAGTTCAACAATACATGTATCAGGCATTTTACAATACACTGAACCGTACGCCTTAAGAAATAGCTTATTTACTATTTCCATATTTACTATAGACTCCTCAGTGTATTTTATTTTCATTTTTAATTTCCTTGTATTTATAAGATTTTTAACTTCTACAAATAGCAAATACATACTCCCAAAAACAATTACTATTATCCAAAATGAATTCTCTATTAACTCTTTCATATTAAATACTCCCTAATATCCCATTATATTAAAATCGTTCTATTCTTTCACCTGTTACACTTAAACTAGCTATACCATTATCTAGTTTAGATATAGTATCTTGTAAAGATAAATTAACCTTAAAATTATCTGCATTCAATTTATTCTTTCCCCTTGACATATTAATTTGCATCATATTAAATTTACGAATTATTTTTTATATAAATTTTTAGCGCTTTTATTTCTAATAGAAGGGGCTACATTCCCTTTACTTATTTTGAAATTGTCTTATTATACACTATATTCTATTATTTTCCATTTTATCATATCTCAATGATAGAATGGAATTTTTAATCAAATAGTTCATTGCATTTGTACCTTTCATATTTTTTTGATACAATTTATACAAATATGTATATATATGGGGGTTTGTAATGAATAAAAGTAAAGATGAAATAAAAAAAGAATTTAGTGATGTGAAGAATCTTTACAAAGATGGTTTTAAACAAATAAAGGAAGAACAAAAAAGAAAAACAGAAGAAAAGTATAATAAAGAAAGAGAAAAATATGCAAAAACAAAAAAAGTAAATTATTGTAGTCCTACTAGTTGGGAAACAATGAGTCCGAAAAAGTTGAAGAAAATTAATAGTCTTTTAACATATTTGGGTATATTCTTTATTGCTATTGGTTCATTATTTTTATTTGCACCAAAGGGTAAGTTAGTAAGTATTTTTATTATATTAGGAGGTTTATATTTCGTGTATTTTGACCCTAGAAAATTTGCTAGTTCAGATAAAAAAGATAAAAACATTAGTTAGAATATTCTTTATCAAAAACATAAAATAAAATGGCTAGGTTGGGTACACTGATATGTATCATTCCTAGCCATATTTTAATATCCACCAAAACAGATTTTTTCGTGAACACTTTATTTTTAATACTTATTTCCCATTATATAACAATTGTTCATTTAATCTGATGGACAAATTGGTATTTAACGCTTTAACATATTAACTACTTCCCCTATAGAAATACATTTAGCATATCTATCCTTCCACATAAATTCATTATAATATTTATGACTCTGTTCTCCATTAAAAAAATCATTATCAATAGTTGAGTTAGTATGACTCGGTACAATCATATTAAGTCCATGTTCAAATCCACACTTTATGGTAGCATCAATGCATTTATCAGTTTGAAGCCCAACAACAATTATATCCTTTTCATTCTTTTCTCTTAAATATTCTAACAAACCAGTTCCTCTGAATGAACTATTTACATTTTTTACAAACACCTTTTCATGCTCCATAGGCTTAAATTCTTCATAAACTTCAAATCCATCTTTGCCTTCCGTCAAATCACTTTCTACTCCGTCATCATGTATCACATATACTACTTCAATGTTATTTCTTCTTGATGTATCAATTAACTGCCTAATATTTTTAACAAAATTTCCAAAATTATATAATTCACTATTTACTAATAACTTTTGTGTATCAACAACCAATAAAACCATTTAGTCACTCCTCCATTATTTCACCAAATTCCTATTTTTACGTCTGTTCTATAAATTAGAATTTATCATTCCATAAAAAAATTTATTTTTTCTATAATTTTAAATCCTACATAATTATTTTTCTCTATGTGTCTGTGATATTCATTCCAATAGCTTAATATTCTGCATTGATTTAATTTAATGAAATCTTTATTATTGTTAATGAAATCTTTTAAATCATTTACATTAATTAAATCTATATTCTTATATATGTCTCTAAGAATACCTTCTACATATTCCCCTGTTAATCTTAATATGTATGGAATCATCCATTTTTCCACATTTTCGCTGAAAATATTTCTTAATGCACTTTGCCTTACATGACCATTATGATGGCGTGTAAGATAGCAGTTAAATATACATCTTTGAAAATGTGTCAATTTTTCAATTTGATTTTCATTAAATTCTTCACAATATATTCTTTCTGGAATACTTATTTTTTCTTTATCAATTTGAATTTCAAACGTAGAGTTGCTATCTATTTTTTCATTTAAATTAATATTTTCCCAAATAACCCTAATATCACTTTCTAATTCTTTTGGAAAAGCGTCTAAAAATTTTTGTATATTTTTATTCAATATTTATATCCCCCCTACAAATTCCTATTTATATATATGAATTAGAAAAAATAATGACTTTTAATAAATATTGGTAAGCAAAATCCTATAGCTATAGTCATTATACTAATCAAGTTCGTCAATATACTGTTTTGCCTCTAACAAGGACATTTTTGTTTTATCTCGAAGTAGTTTGACAGCTTCAACAGTTTTGCCATCTTTCTTTAGATCAACAAGGCTCTTCTTTACTTCTGACGAAACCCACTTAGAAGACAACTTATCATTTCCTGTAAGCTTGCACAATCTATTTATACGTTCTTCTTGGTTTTTAATTCTTTTCTTCAAATTTTGATTTTCAACATATAATAATATACCTAGTATAGTTACAATCAAAAACATAGTATATTCCATGATATTTATATCCCCCTATACAAATTCCTAGTTATCTATATGGTACCAAAAAAATTTTCATCTCGCATTATTTATCAATTAACCATTCCCATTCAACATCTTTTTTATAAATTTACGAGTTTTTCTGGATTACTTCTTTCTATGGAGTATATATTCTGTTACTTCAAGACACTCATAATCCTTTAGATAAATTAATGTTAGTTAGATAATAATATAGATATTTTAAATTTCTAAATGATTTATATACTATTTACACATAATAAATATAAATATTCTAAATGGTAGGTGCAAATATGAAAGATAAAAAAATTAGTATCTTTAATTTAATACTTTATATTATATATATTTTTTCAATAATATTCTTTATATTTAAAGGTGAATATGGAAAAAGTGGATTAAGTGCAATTTGTTTAATTATACTCTTTGTATTAAATAAATTATATTCTAAAAATTATCCTATAATAGATAAAAGTTTATTTATAGTTGGTAACTTATTTATATTATCTTCATTCTTATTAGGATCTTGTTATAACCTTTATGACAAAATAAAAATTTATGATGACTTTTTGCATTTTTGGTCAGGATTTATAACTGTTAAAATAGGCTGGAATATATTAAATTTTTTAAATATACAAAATTCATCTAGTAAAATAATAATTCTTATACTTCTTCTTTTCTTTGGTCTAGGTATGTCTGGTTTCTTGGAAATAATTGAGTATATATTAGATGTATTATTTAGTAAAGATACTCAATCAGGTGGGCTAAAAGATACTATGCAAGATATGATTGACGCTTTGGTTGGTTGCCTTATTATGTGTGGGTATTTCTTAAAAAAAATAAATCAATAATTATAAGCATATGTTCTATTTAAAAGGAAAAGATAGTATTGATTTGAAAAAAGGAGGGTTTAACTATGAAAGTAAAAGATCTAATGACAAAGGAAGTATCATATGTAACAACAGGTTCTAATATAAAAAATGCAGCAGATATTATGAAATCTTTAGATGTTGGAATAGTTCCCGTTTGTGATAATAATAAAACTCCTGTTGGAGTAATAACAGATAGAGATATAGTCTTGAGAAGTGTTGCTGGAAATAATACTAATCAAAATGTAGAAAGTGTAATGAGTAAAAATATGGTAAGCGTGAGCCCTGATGCAGATGCTCATGAAGCAGCCAGCTTAATGGCAAAAAATCAAATTAGAAGATTGCCAGTAGTTGAAAATAATAAGATTGCTGGCATGCTTTCTTTAGGTGATTTAGCTAATGTAAATATACATGTTGATGAAGCCGGCCAAGCTTTAAGCTCCATTTCAAAACCAGGTAATTAGATAAGACTCACCCCTTAAATTGGATTTTACAGGTGCTTTTATCCTGGGTCTATTTTAAGGGGTGATATTCATTTCAGATTTAAAAGTTTCTTTCCAGTTGCTTAGTTAATTCTATATAACAAATTCTAAGAATACATTCTTAGTAATCTTTCTATTTCATATTTTATTTCATCAATTGTGTATTTTTTAGAATTCTCTAGTCTTATTCTTAGCTTTGTTTCATCCATTCCCATATACTCACTCATAAAGCTCTTCATTCCTCTAACTTTTCTATCCACTTCTAAAACTAAGTCTACATGAGTATTTGTTGGTACAAACACTAATTCTAGTTCATCTAATTTATTTCTAAAATAACCTCCAAGGGGCATAAATTCAAATTCTTGTACAAAGTCATATTTGATCAGTCTTGCTGGACAATGCTCATTTTCAACTTCTCTAAGATGGAATCCTAACTCTGATATAGCATTTAAAACGTTTGTCATATAATCATTAGGTTCTACATTTATGTAATCTCTATCTGATGTATCTATTGCCCCTTGTATATCCATATATGTTGATAGCCATACTTTTGATTTGTGCTTTGTAATAGGTACTCTTTTATATAAAATAAAACTAAATGGAATTTCATATAATTCCTCTGGTTGTATAGTTTTATCTATTTTTATTTCACTTTCTTGAATACGTTGTGTTTTATTTACTTCTTTATCATCAACTTCTTGTTTGTAGTTAGTGTATACACCTATTGTTATGTCTTTTATATATTGCTCTACTTTACCACCTTTTATTTTGCATATTCCTTCTATTCTTTTTCCTGGCATGATGTTTTTTGTGTGAACTATTGTGTCTATTTTTGTGCCACCTATACCAAGTGTTGTAGCCATTATTTTATCAAATATCCCCATTATATACCTCCAATATATTTTTAGTAACTATATTTTATACTAAATTTAATGTTTTCTCAAACCTTAGAAGATATATTGTATTATCTTATTTTGTTCAATTATATATCTCTTTAAAGCTGCTCTATTTCTTCTCTTCTTATATTAATCTTTCTTTTAATCTCTTCATATATTGATTTTAAATGCGATCCATCTATATCAGACAATGAGTGATATTCAACATCAATATCCCACTGTATTATTGCACATTCACTAATATTTATATCAGCCACAGTCTTAAAGAATTTTTTTATATTAACTCTACTGTCTACATCTAAAACAGAATTAAGTTCTAAACTTCTATTAATATTTATTCTTTTTAATCCTTGTATAAATCTTTCATTAAATATAGTATCACTTATAATAGAATTGTCTGTAAAATACCATATTAACTTATCTATAAAATCTGTATTTTTTAAGCTTTCACTTAAATCCACTTTTTCAAAAACACTCTCGATTTTATCTTCCTGTATTTTTACATCTTTTATCTTTATATCCTGTTTATCATCAAATATTGCTTTGAATTCAGTCTTTAATGCTATCTTTTTATTTGTTGCAGTAGCTATTTTTCTTGTACATGTAATTTTTTCCACACCCAAAGCTTTCAATATCATTGTAGCTTCATTAAATATACTATCCGTAATATATTTATCAAAATCATTTGCTGGAACTAAATGCTCTCCTACATTTCTATTTAACACATAAACTTCATTTCCTGTAATCATTTTCCCTGTAATTAGTTTTGCAGAGATATAATTTCTCTTTTCATAAGGTATATTCCATATAAATAAATTCTTCTTTTGAATTCCAGTAGTTTCATTTGGAAAAGCATGTCCTTTTATTTTATATACAATTGTTTTATCGTTTTTTTCTTTTTTATTACTTAATTCAGTCATATATTTTTCTATAGCTTTACCTAAAAAACCCACAGCTATCATAACCGCTGCTGCATCATCTGCTAGTCCAAGAGCTGGTACTATATCTGGTATTATATCTACTGGATTAAGTACATATATTAAAGATGCTAAAGCTACTATCTTACTCTTCCATTCTGCTGTTGGATCTTTTAATAACTTGTACATGGCTTCGATATACTTTGCTACTTTTTCTAAGGGACTTCCTTTTATCTTTTTATGTACTTCAGATTCATTTTTTAGTATATCTTCTAAGTCCTCTTCTGTATATTTGTTGTTTTGTAAATTATCTTTTATTTTTTCATAATCACTTTCCTTTATTATAGGAATATCACAATAAGGACATATGGTTAAGCTAACCTTATTTATCTCAAATTCTTCATTACATCCTGGACATATATATTTCATTTTGTACTCTCCCAATAAATAATATCTATTATATTTTTTTTGCATAGTTTACTGTCTATAATTTCTTTGTATATACTTATTTTTAGCAAGTTTTTAGTATAAGCTGCCAATAGTTGCACCCCTGTTTTTTTGTTTCTTAGATATATTTTAACATATTTTTTGCATTAAAAAAGGCATTGCCTAGTTTTAGGTAATACCTCACAATTTACATATTATTTGAATTATATTTTAAAGTTATTTTTGTCATACCATCTTCAAATGTAATACGTTGTAATTTAATATTTTTTAACTATGAATTAAATGATGTTGTGCATTTTGTACTACTGTTTCAATAAGTATTGTTGCTGAATTGCGATTTAAAGGAAATACTCTTTTATGATAAATATAATATATTAACATTGACCAATATACCTCATAACCACCTTCATCAAACTCCTCCTCTGTGGGCAAGTAACCTGTGCAACCATTTGTATATCCACCTAAGTAAAATTTATCATTATTCATATTCTCAATAGTGCTTAAGGCAATTTCACACATTATTTCGTTGGCAACACCACAAAGACAGCCATTATTTAAAACAAAGTACTGAATTTCTATATTATCAATTTGTTTTTCAACTTTTTCACCAATTATTTTTTTAACTTCTTTTAACCATCCTGTACCATCTATGCCACATTGTGTTTTTGCTTCTTTTGCAATTTCTAAGGCTCTTTCATAGGTAGGAACTTCAGAATAAAAATCTTTATAAACTGAGTATATTTGAAGATTAGTAATGTTTTTTGTTTCTATGAAATTTATTACTTTGTCTACATTTTTGCATACTTCTTTTGCCATATCTTCAAGAGCTGTTTCAGATCTAACAAAGTTCTTATTATTTTGTGCATCTATTACAAAATCTAGCTTTGAATTAAAATATTTAGGTGAAACATTACCTGATGCCCCTTGTGTAACCATGATAGGACAGTTGTATTTTTCTCCTAAAAATTCTCTTACTGCACCAAAATAATCTGGTGAAATCATATAGTTATCAGCTTTTAATACATTACCATGAGCTGTTAATCTTAGTAATAAAAGACGTAACTGACCACTATCTGCATCAGTGACTTTTAAGATTCCCATTCTTCTATCAATCTTTGTATTACTTTCATCACAATTATCTCTTCTATTTATGCCTATATCTCCATATGCATTTTCCCATCCTACCTTAACTGGATTCATATCTTTTATAGCCTCTTTAACACCATGATTTATTTGACCACAAGCAAATCTAAAGTATTCAATTTCAGCAGTTTCATTAGGTGAAGAGTGAGTATGCGAAAAGCAAAGCATTACATTTTCTTTTTTAGTATTTAATATATTTCCAATGTCAGTTCGTAATAAGTTTGCATGGTCCTTTGAAAAGCCAATGTGATCTATTGCTACAACACAATACTTTTTATCTTTAAATTTCCATAATGATATTTGGGCTAATAGTGGTTTTAGTACACCTCTAGACATTTCATCTTTTCGTCCAAATCCAACAGTCTCTACCGGTTTATTTGGTGTTATATCAACTTCCCTAAAACCCAACTTTGCAGTACATAAATCATTAAATTTGTTATTGTTCATATTTTTACCTCAACCTATTTTTATTTATAGTTAAAGTCTATCAATATAAAATTATTTGTTCAATATCCTAAATAATTCTGTAACGTTTAGGATAAAAAACGTTCAATGTATTTATAACAAGTTCTTGACATAAACAAATAATGTTTCTGGGTTTCACAATGTATTGAGATTGTTCACTTAACCTGTTGGATAAATTGGAATTTGTCTATTTTCTGACTACCTTTCCATGTTCATTAAAAGCCCATTTACTTAAATCCGCATCATAAATATCTCATTCAATAAATTTGAATTGTCTAAACTTTTTAATAAAAGAAGTGCTACTTTTTCACCTTCATCAATTATCTGATTAGATATTCGAATAGTTACCGTTTGTGATAATAATCAAACTCCTGTTGGAGTAATAACAGATAGAGACATCGTTTTGAGAAGTGTTGCTGGAAATAATACTAATCAAAATGTAGAAAGTGTAATGAGTGGGAATATGGTAAGTGTAAGCTCTGATACAGATGCTCATGAAGCAGCTAGCTTAATGGCCAAAAATCAAATTAGAAGATTGCCAGTAGTTGAAAATAATAAGATTGTTGGTATGCTTTCTTTAGGTGATTTGGCTAATGTAAATATACATGTTGATGAAGCTGGTCAAGCTTTAAGTTCCATTTCAAAAACAGGTAATTAGATAAAAACTCACCCCTAAAATTAGATTTTACAGGTACTTTTATCCTGTGTCTATTTTAAGGGGTGATATTCATTTCAATACGACTACTATGAATTTGTTAATACTATTTACCACCTATCATTTCTAAATTACTGTGACCAGGCAGGTTGTGCATAAACTACGTATTTATACACTTTCGATGTATTAAATTTATGTTTAGTGATTATTACTTAAATTTATGTTTACTATTCCTTAATATACATCTGTGTGTATTATATACCTTTTCACTCTTCTCCCTTTCCACAATGCTAGAATATTCACTTGTTTCTTTATATAACTTCATATATTCTAAGTACTCTTTTTCAGCATCAATATTCTTTCTTTTCATATAGTACTTTATGTAATTTGAATTGAATGTATTGTTTTGACTAATTTCTGTAATATTATTTACATACAATTGTTTAATTTCTTTTGTCTTCATATCTCTCATATTAAATTTACAATGTGAACCATGGATATCTCTATCTATCATAAGAGATATTAATTTATATGTCTTTTCACCTTCTGGATTTTCTGCATAATCACTTATCTCAATTGTGTCTGCATTCATGGCATCTAATTTAAACCAGTATAAATCAGGATTCCAATTGATACTTCCTTTTTCTCCAACCTTTAAGCTATTAATCATTTTTTCTATAGGATCTTCCTTTGGTGAATTTATATCCACTATAATAGAAATTAATTCACTAATTTTTAGGCTGATAGTTTTGTACATCTGCAATTTCTGAAGCAAACTCTCGCTGATAACTTCTGGTAACTTTTCTAGATTTTCTTTTAATTGATGATGTTTATCATCCCAATATTTTATCCATTTTCCTATTTCAGATGTTTTATATATTTCTTCGTAATATACAATGGGAATAACTTTATCTTTAGGATTTTCTGATTCTAGTACTTGTAATATTTCGTACATACAGTTTTCTGATTTCATATAGTCTTCAGATATCACTAAAATACATTTATCTGATGTTTTCACTTGTTCCATATATTTTTGTATACTTTTAAAATCCTCTAAATCATATTTATCTCTTAATAATTTAATATAATTTTCCGTACATTTCAATTCAATATAATTGGCTCTTTCTTCATCTTTCCAGCAATATGATAAAAATATTTGCATTAATAATTCCCCCTTAGTATTCATGCATTCTTTGACTTTATATAATAATCTACATTATACTACAAACCCCCTTGTTAATTTCACCAAAAGCAAGAAATTTTTCCAATGTTCTGTATTATTGTTTCCGTGACAGAACGAATGAACCAAATTATCCACCCTATCTTAGCAAGTCCTTCACATAAACTTTCAAGAACTGCCACCTGTCATTGTAGTCAAGTCATTCTAATGACTTAACTTTCTCTCCACCTGTGATTAGGCATTTTTCTAGCACTTGCGTTGCTATTTTGTTTTCACATAATTGTATTCCTCATGTTATTTTGTATATATTTATACTTATTTTTATGTTCTTTTTAACATATTTTAAAAGGCGTTACATTTTTGTAGCGCCCTAAATGATTTATTATATTCTTATTGATTAATATTTTTGCATAATTTATAATACTCTCTAATTAATTCTTTATATTTTTCATCAATTTCTTCAATTGAACTTTCACCTATTTGATTACTATATGTAAAATTAAGCAAGTTAATATAATCCTCTCGTACTTCAATACTTTTAATAAATAATTCACTATTTATAAAATCATTAATACTAAGTGCGTCATCCCTTGTTATTGGAGATATAATCTTATCAGTATTATAAAAATCTCCACTAATTATATTATAAATTTCTTTTACTGCCAATATAGAATAATCTTCTATGGCAGGTATGTAACATCTCTTCAGACTCTGTCCATATCGATAATGTTGTTTATTACTATCTGTAATTGCTAATTTACTTATAATATATTTTCTTGTATTTTCATCAACTCTTACACTACATCTATCTTCATTTTTAATAGAATATATAAAAAATGGTCTGTTACCATTTATATATTTAATTTCATTTATTAGCAAATTTCTAATTACTTTTATAAAAGCTTCTTCTACTATAATTATTTCATATTTTAAATCATTAACATTATTATTTAATATACTTTCTATTTCACTATAATTAACAACTTCTGCACCCTTTTCTTTCTTTTTAAAACCTTCAATATTTATATAGTTTATATTATGCGGAAAATTATCATAAATATCTTTGAATTGTATTTCAATTAACCTATATTTTTCATTTTCTTTTTTATAAACAGTTATATTATGATCAATAGATTCTAATAAATATTTATATTTATCTAATTTAAAGTCACCTAGATATTTACTACTTAAAATAATAAATTTAAATATATCTAAATTTCCATGATTTTTAGTATGGTCTATTTTTTCTTTCAATCTCTTTAAATAAAACTCAATTATTCTCAGAAATATCTTATTTAATTTATTTTTCCCCTCTTGGGTTAATTTATCTCTACTCAACTGAAGAGTTTCTTTCGTATCGAATCCATAAATGTCTAAAACTATATCAAATCCATCATAATTACATTTAACAGCTTCGTTGATTCTACATCCTTTAAAGTAAGCTTCTACAGAAGATTGTTCTAAAGAAAATTCATTTATTCTTATTTCAAAATATATACTATACTTCTTGTCCCATACAATCATTTTACTTAAATCTTCTTCCAAATGATACAAAAACTTACTTTCATATGGTTCGAACTTAAAATTCATTTTTTCACTATTTTGAATTACTTTTTCTTTTTTATTGTCTATATATATGTTTATTGGAAAAAAAGTACTATTTACACTAGAAGATGCATAATCAAGAACATTATAAAAAGTTAAATTTGACTTTTTAAACACATCATAATCATTTGTTATAAAATTATCAAGATTCCCACCAAAACTAAATTTGAAGCTATCCATCTCATTTACAAATATCTCTATTTTTGTACCCCTTTTTATATTTACTTTAGATTGCCTTATACTTATATATCCAGTTGTAGCTGGTTCAAATTGAATTTCCATTACAGGCGAACTATTATATTTTGTATATGCAGTAAATTTATCAGTAACTAAAAAACCCGATTGCATACCTATTCCAAACCCACCTGTAGGACGTAACCACGTTGGCATTGAATACATTTTATAAGAATCATCATATATAGTGTGCCTATCATTATAGCTTTCTCCAACATCACACATAGCCTTTAAATTATCTATACTTATACCAGTTCCTTTATCCTCTATAAGCACTTTCACAATATTACTATTAGTATTTTCAATATAAATACTAATTTCATAATTATTAAATATCTTGCATTTTAATAAATCAAATGGTGTAAGATCTTCATACTTTATATCATCTCCCATAATATCCTTTAACCATGGATCATATATCCCATTGTTCAAATCTTTCCATAGCTGAAGCTTACTAGCATCTAATGCATTTTGAACAAACTCTCTTATAAATGTGATTTTATTTTCATATATATTTGAACCCTCAATTATTTCGAATGCTTTTTTTTGAGATATTTTAAATTCTAAATCAGCTTTTTCATTTAAATTTCTATCACCATTTATTAACAAATCAACTTTTTTTAATTTAGCTATATATGCTTCTAAATTAGAAGGAAATATATCTTTTATATTTAATGAAATATATTTTATTTCTTCCTCTAGCCATGATACCCAATTTCTCACTTCTCTATATACATTATCATCAGGACAATCAGCTCTTAGTTCTATCATTATAGGATTAACTAAAATATGTGTTGTTGCTTTATGTTTAGCTTTATGTACTTTAGATATTTCAGGTAACTCACCCACTACTTTTTCTACATATTCATTAAATCTTCCATTATCTAAGTCAAGTAAATCCCCTAATCTTATCATTTCAGCTATAAATCTTGGATGAATATAATCTGCATTATATCCATTAGATATATAGTCTAATTTCATTACATCTTCAAAATCTTGTGTATGAAGTGATGATATTTCTCCAATTAAAATTATAAGCCTCGTATTTATTAATCCATTCTGTGTTAAATCTAAATTCCATTCATCTAATTTATTCAAATACTCTTTACTTAAATTTGAATGTTTACCTCTGTAGTAATCTGCTATTATTTGTGTTACAAATCTTCTTATTTTTAGTGGCCATATAGCTTCAAAATCATCGTCATTTAAATTTTCTTTTAAATTGTCGATATAATTTACCGCTTCTTTAAGATTACAGTCAGAAGATTTTTTTAACTTATTCAAATAGCATTTAAAATTAGCATTTTCCCATTCTTTCTCTATATTTGAATAGATAAGTGCCATTCCAAAATCATGTAAATATGAACAATTTAATAATAGCCATGTATCTGTTGGAGATAATTTTTTTATCCTGTCTTCTCCTAGTAACATTTCAATATTCGTTATTATACTTTCTGAGTGAGTAGAGTCATGTAGGCTATAATGAGGGTAATTAAGTTGAATAGTTCCTAAAATATTTTTATATGTAGTTTTATTGAGTTCCCATGATGAACATAAGTTCTTATATTCAGGATTATTTTCACATAAAATTTTCAGATGCGTTTCTAATTTATATTTATATCTTTTCATATTATCCATATATGCATATTCCCCCTTATAACATAGCTATTTATCATCTTCATTAAATTTTGTCTTTTCCCATAAACGTCTTTCTTCTTTAACTATTTGTTCAATATTTTCAATTAAAGTAGTCTCATCTTTATTCTTGTAGATTCCTATACTTTGGCTAAACTTTATACATTCACTCTTCATTGATTCTACGCTATCTCTATATCTAAACCATGTATCCTTCATAGTAAATAAAGTTAAAGAGCTAGTTATAATTGTCGCTATACATGATATACTGGATATAATAGTATCTTTATATATAATTTCAGTTCCACTTAATACTGGTATAAATGCATTAATCACAATAAGAGTAAAACTAAGTGTATAAAATATAATTTTATAAAAATTAGCTTTTCTTATGTACCAATCTAATAAGTGATTAATTCTTTTTTTTACTTGCTCATTAGTTATATTATATGTATATATGTTTATTGATTTTAACTCTTTATTCAAAGAATTTCTTTCATTATTCATATTATTTCGTAATTCTCCTTTGTTCTTTTTATTCCTACATATATAGTATAGCAAATATATTTGTCACATTTAATCTATTCTAGAATAAAATAATATTTTACTGGAGTTTGCCAATTAATTCATACTATATCTACTTAATGTCTACATCGTTAAATATGCTATTAACTAAAGAGTTAATAATTATTTTTGTATATTATCCTTATAGAATTGTTTTACAATAATATATCATTTTTGAATTAGCACTGAATACAAAAAAAGCCATTGATTTTACTCAGCAAAGATATAAACCCCATTTATTTATGATATGATTGACCTCCATACATCAAAAAGACCTAGACCCTGCATCACAAGATCTAAGCCTTCTAACCCCCTAACCTATCACCCCCTCCTTCCTAAGCACATACTTCACCTGCTCCTTACTAAGATCATATCTCACCCTCAGCCTGTCCAAATTCTTTCCATTATACTCCTCAATAATTCTTCTATTCCTATCTCCCATAATCATTTTGCTGTACACAGGAATGTATACACAGCTGCCTCCATACATTTTGCAAATCTGCAAGAAGTTTTCCATTCCCACTATGTCTGCCATTGTATGTAAATTATAAGGTATATCTTCCATTACTACATTCATAATTTTCCCTCCATTTTTTATTGTTATATTTTGTGCTTATGTGTTGTGCTTTAATGCAAAATTTCCTATACGCGCGCACATACACATAGGCGCCTATTTTTCATATATTTTTTATAATAATTAATTAAATGTATATCTATATAGAAACACTAAGCACAAAGCTAGTTAAAATACTGTCCCTTACTAATTCTTAGCCTGTGCTTAAATTTGTACTTATGCTTGTGCTTACACAGATAAGTACAGTATTTTTGCTACTATTTTGTGCTTACTGTACTTATCTCCTAATTTTCTTAATATATAAGCACGAAGTCTTTTACTTATTATTTCTTATAAATGTTATTTGAGGTCCGTATAAAGGATATCTTGTTTTACCTGTTCTGTTTGATGATAGCCTTTCCCATCCACCTATACGATTTATAATTGATTCTATAACATAAGAATCTGTGCGTTTTAAATCTTGGCGCTCTTTATAAAAACATTCACACCAAATTTCCATTATACAAACTTTATCTCTTTTTGCTATACCTTTTTTAGAGATTAGATCACTGCCACTTAAAAAACTACGTCTTTCATATAAATCCATTTCATCCCAGCTTTCAGGTAGTAGCTTTTCTAGATAGTCTGAAATTATCCCTTCTCTTGCATCACACTCCAAAGCTTGCTTTTGAGCATCATAAGCCATAGCTGCTACTTCTCCTTTTAAAAACAGTTCTTCCCCATCTTTATAAACATCAATTGCTTCTGCCCAAATTTGGTCTACTTCCTTTAGATCCCAAGGCTTGTACATACTAATGCCACTTACATTTACTGGCCAGAATCTTCTATTTCCTGTTATATCTCTTAGAAATCCACTTTCTGCATTAGTTGTACCAACTATAATATTACTTCTGGGATGATTTTCCACAGTTATTCCATAGGCTTGGCGGAACTTATCGTCTGTTCGTGTTACAAATGATTTAATTGTTTCCATCTCTACCTTTTTCATTCCTGCAAGTTCTCCCAGCTCCAATATCCAGTAGCCTTGGAGTTTTTCTGCTGCTGTTTTGTCTTTCATGTCTGTTAGAGATAAGGAGTCTGAGTACCACTCTTTTCCCAGGATTGAGAATAATGTTGATTTTCCTATTCCTTGAGGTCCGTTAAGAACTAATATATTATCAAATTTTTTTCCTGGTTCATATATTCTGGCCACTGCTGCACAAAGAGTTTTTCTTGTTACTGCTCTTACAAACTCACTATCCTTTGCTCTCAAGTAATCAATTAAAAGAGTGTCTATTCGCTTTTTCCCGTCCCAAGTCAATTTGCTAAAATATTCTTTGATTGGGTGATAAGTTCTTTCTGACCATACCAAACCTAGAAGGCCATCCTTAAATTTAGATGGTGACCAAATTCCATAAATATTTTCAAAATATATTTTTGCACAGGCGAAATCTGCATCTGACCATCCTAATTTAGCTTGTTTCCAAGGGAGCTTTCCAATAACATCTATAGAAAATTTTAGTTCGTTATATACAATGTTTTTAAGATTAGTATCATATCGAAGGATATTAGTTATATTTAATAAAGTCCCCTTCACTTTTCCATGTTTGTCTAGCTCTAAAAGCTCCTGCCAATTTTTATTTTCTTCTTCCTCTGACAAATCCTCCACCACTTCAAACTCCAAAGATGCCAGCTCTATCCTCTCTTTTGCTAGTTGTAATTTAACCTTCTCATTATTTACAGTAAACTCCTCCATAGCCTTATACGAAGACAGATTTACACACTCCTCATTCCCCTCCACATTTTCATCCAAATGACCAAACTTATGAATTCTCACCATATCAAAAGCGTTGACCAATTTGTCACAAGCTGGATCTGTAGCGTGATGAGAATAAGCAAATTTGTCATCATAAACAACTACTCCTGCACAAGAATTGGCTGGGATGTAATCGTATCTGCCCTCCATTTCACTTTTTTCATATATATTAGAAAGAAATTTTTCCACAACATCTTCTATACTATAAGCTCTGCAAAATGCACCTACTAAACCCTCTTTTTCAAGAGGATCTGCTTGTTTTTTTACATCATGTTTTATAATAATATTTTGTCTGCTAGATACGGGCCACTGTCTAGAGTCTGTCCAGTCTTTGTATTTGTTCAAAACATCATCTGGATTTAATAAATCCCCTTTTATTTCCTCAAAAATAAATTCTCCGTCTTTGGAAGTGGATGGCCAGTACATCAGTCTGCTTGCTTCGTAAGTTGTATCGTCAAATAGATCAATTCCTATTTCTTTTGCAATCATTCTGGAAACTGCACAGTATTCTTCAGGGCTTATGTTTCTACTTAGGGGGATTATTAGTCGAAGTCTCGGCTTTTCTTTTTTGTGTTTGTGTGTAGAGTAAAAATAAGAAGTGAAAGGGAAAAACATTTTTATTTCGTCTATAATACCTACTGTGGCATAGTCCATATCTAGAGTTAGGGCACTTCTACTTATGACACAATCTTTTTTTCGTCTGTTATCTTTTAATTTACCAAGTACAAATCCTCCCACATCTTTTATTTCATCTTGCTTTTCCTTTGGCAGATTTCTGTACTGCTCCATAGTTTCACTTGTTCTAGTTGTAGATGATATGAGTTTTATAAACTCTTCCAAATTCATCTCCTGAAACTTCCATACTTTATCTTTCCTAGATTTGCCTATGCTTATATCTATCTTCATTTTTTATTCCTTTCTTTATTACATGCATTATTTTTATTACAATTTGTATAATTTAAGGGACTTTAAATATTATTGTTTTTAATAATTGAAAGAGATTGTAATATTGTTTTCTACTAGGAATATAACGAGTTTAGACGTTCTCTCGTTATATTCCTATGTTTGTATTTTTTATTAGCTTATTATTCTGACTTGCTGTTTTATTATCTGCTTGTATTATCTCTTATGATTTTCCTGTTATTTATCAGATTGTTATTCTTTCTTATAAAAGTCGCATTTGTAGCCTTCTGCTCTTAGGGGTAGGTTCTTAGCCCATGGTGGGACTATTGTCATTATGTCACAAATTTCATTTACTGTTTTTTCATCCTTTTTCACTTCCACAACTACCTCATCATGAACATGCATAACAATATCCCCTCCTTTGTTTCTTAAGTTCAACATGGCATAAGCTAAAATATCTCTGCTTATTCCCTGTACTATGTTTTCAACTAGTTTTGGTCCATAGGTTTCAATTCTTGTCCATTTTTTCTGCTCACCTATGCCTTCATAAGTTAATGAATATGTGCCAAATTTGTTTTTTCCCATTCTTGGTTTTGCATAAGCCAGTCTTCTACCACTGGGAAGTTTTATAAAAAGCATTCCACTTTCATAGGAAAAGGTGATTTTCCCCACAGTAACTGGCATTTTTTCTTTTACTGCTTTTATGGCCGCATTTCCCACATCCCACCAAAACTTAGTAATATTAGAGTTTACTCTTCTCCATTTTTTCACCAAGGGTAATAATTCTTCTTCTTCTAAATCCTTTTCCAAAGCCCCCATAATTGTTAATGCTCCCACAGATCCACCATAGCCCAGAGCCAACTCGGCGATTTTACCTTTTTGTCTTAGGCTGCTTCCTTTTGTAACTTCATTTATATGTACATTAAAAATTTCTGCTGCTGATGCTTCGTATATTTTCCCATGACTTTCAAATATTTTTATTCTCCACTGTTCATTGCTAATCCAAGCCAAAACCCTGGCCTCAATAGCACTAAAATCTGCCACTACAAACTCATAGCCCGCCCTTGGTACAAAGGCTGTTCTTATAAGTTGGGACAGTATGTTAGGTGTGGTTTCTTCCAAAAGTTCCAGCTTTTCATACTCTCCACTTTTCACCATATCTCTTGCTAAACCTAGGTCTTTTATATGATTTTGTGGAAGGTTTTGCACTTGAACAAGTCTTCCTGCCCATCTGCCTGTGCGATTTGCTCCATAAAACTGAAACAATCCGTGAACTCTTTTGTCTTTTGTAACACATCTTTTTATGGCTTCATATTTTTTTACAGAAGTTTTGCTCATTAACTGTCTAAGTTTTAAAACTTCTTTTACCTTTCCTTCACTTGTTTTTATTAACTTTTCCACGGATTTTTTGCCCAAACTATCAGTCTTAACTCCCTGGTCTTTTAGCCAGTTTTTCATTTGTAATAGGGAGTTGGGATTTTCTATTTTTGTTAATTCATAAAGTTTGGAGGTGATTTTTTCTTTGTGTTTCAAATCACATTCTATGGCTTTTTTTACAAAATTTATATCTACAAGTATGCCTCTGTCGTTTATCTCCTGATCTATTTTATAAATTTCCATTTCACTATAACTTATGGGAAATTTACTTAGTCTTTCTCTAATTTGTCTCTCACAAATCACATCTCTTATACAATACTCTTTAAATATTTCCCACTTATCTGGTGCATCTGTTGGCAGATTTCTTTCTTTGTAATTGTTATTTTTAGTAGGTTTGCATGGTAGACAAAAAAATTTTATTAAATCTTTACCTTCCTTCATTTTTTTACTTTTTATATTTAATATTTCTCCCACACTTTCCAAGGATGCTGGCAAAGCTAACATGGCTGATTGAACTTGTGTACAAAGCCAAGACTGTGGTGAAAGGTCTATTCCCAAATATTTGGAAAGACAAGTTCTCTCAAATACAGCGTTAAAAGCAGTTTTTATAATTTTTTCGTCTTGTAATGCCTTAATAACTTTCTCTGGCAAATTTTCTCCTTTTGCCAAGTCCACAATTTTCACCTGGTCATTGTTAAAAGCATAAGCAAATAGCAAAATCTCAAAACTGTCACAATCACTATAAGCATAAACACCGCACTTTGCTAAATTCACCTTAGAAAATGTTTCTATATCAATTGATAAAATATCCACTTTCTCTTCTCCTTAGCATAAAAACTCTTCTTCGCTGATTTCACCAAACTCATCCTTGGCACTTACTCTCTCACCTAAGATCTCACCGTCTTTTATCTTTTGGATATTGCCCAGACTTGCTCCTATTCCCATATTTCCATCTGTGTTATAACCATAAAAAGTAACACTAATACGACCATAACAACCAGAGTAAACTTCCTTTTCATCTAAAATAGGTTGGACCCTTTTGTCCACCACTTCAGGTTTTCTTTTATTGTTTGCACCTAAAAAATAACATCCTCTATAAGCCTCGTCATTTGGGCGCTCCAAGTCACCATCTCTAAGGGGTATTTTCAAATTACTAGGAATTTTTCCATTCCATTTAGATGCATGGTCCTTTTTTGTTTGGTCAACTGCCTTCATAATTGATTCAATTGTTTTAATATCACTCTTTGGTATTATTGCTGATACAGAATACTTTTCTCCATACTCACTGGAAACATTAGGCTGAAAACAATATAGATAAGAAAATCTACATGGTACAATCACCTTTCTCAAATTTGTGTTTTTACTCATATTTACTCCTCCTTTAGTGTGTTTTTTACAGATTATTTTATTTTATAAAAGTTATATCAAACAAAAATTCTATAAAAAAAGAACAAATATTCTATCCAAATGTCTAAATTATTGCTATAATCCATAATATAGAAGTTATTTTTCAAACATTTTTTTTATAACTTTTATACTTAAATAATAAAACCAATTGCTAAAGAAGTAATCGGGACAAAATTGGGATAAAATCAGGGCAAAATTGGGATAAAATTTAAATGGTTATAGGAGGAGACCTATGTGTACTTTGAATTTTGCTACTTATGCAAAAACAATAAAAAAAGGAATGTGTAATGCTACAAACATTGAAGTGACAAAGCTTCTACTGGACTTTATTGTAAATGAGGAAACAGTTTTGAACAAAGAAGGGGATCAATACCACATAAATAACTACTACGTTAACAAATGGATTAATCAACATACTGATATACCAGCTACCATAAAAAAAGCTGCATCCTGTCCTAAAATCATTTCCAAATCTGAGGATTATTTTGACAACCTAGTTATAAATGCCCTTAGTCCTCAAAAGGAACTGGACACTTACTCTACTTTATTAAAACTAATAAAAAATGATACAACCATGTCTAATCATATAAAAAACAACTTGATAAACTTATATGATGACAATGAACTTGGAAAATTTCTATCAGACACTTTTCTTTATGCATTGCAAAAAAATAATAAAAGATCACACAAAAACAATAAAACATCACAAGAAGAAAACGAGGCAAAGTCAATCACCTATTCTTATATAGAAGATAATTTGAACAAGTTAAACGAAATATATAATAAATTTCCATCACCAAAAAAACTAGAACCACCCGCCAGTCTAGAAGACCACGAAGAGACATACGCCCTAGAGCTGCTTGCTGCATATGCAGATAAAGAAGGAGTTTTGGAAATTTCAAAAGAGGATTTAAAAAAATACCCAAAATATTATAAAAACTTTCAAAGACAACGCACATACTACTATGCCGCCGTGTCTATTAGACAATTAACAGTAGATATATTTTGTGATGATGAATTTGATATTCTAAAATCAGAAACCCTTGATGCAATTATAGAAACCTATGAAGATGATTACGAAAATGGATTTATACGTTTAAAAGAAGTGCTGAAACATGTTTCACAAATTCAACTTAATGAGTCGAAACTTACTAAAATCCCTGGTTGTCTTAATATTTTTCAAAAGAAAGGTATTTGTCATATGTTAGTAAACGACAAGGAAATAACGTGGTCTGGAAAAAATATATAATATATCAGGTGGATTATGACAGTGGAAATGTGACTCGGTTTACTAAGGATGATAAGGTTGGTATATATGGACTTTTGCAAGATTTAAAGTAAAACACAAAAATAGCCTGGATGTCCGATGTCCAGGCTACTTCTTCGATATATGAAAAAAAAATAATAATGAATCAATGAACAAAGAAATTCTAATTAGGATATTTAAATTATGGACATACTTTTTAGTTTCTATACATATTTTTTATTATTTTTTATTAAAATTTTTACTAAACAGCATCTCTTTATTATTACAATAAAAAGGTAAGAATCCCAAACCTTTGTTAGAATATATTGTTATTAGTGTTACAATTTAATTGGATACTACGTTTCCATGGTTAATATTGTATTTCACAATGAAACTTATAAATATTATCAACACCATACATAAACATTTAAAACTAAGTTTGAATGGAGGTTTTATTATTAAATTAAAAATAATTATACTAATTTCTGCATTAACTTGTATTTTTGTATCTGGGTGTAGTACCCCAGCAAAAGGAAAAGTAAAATCATTAGATGATGCTTATTTTTATATTATTGATAAAAAGGAAGATATGAAAATTGATGATGTTAAAAATCTATTAAAAGACTACAAGCTTAATATTGTAGACAATTCACAAATTCATGATGTAGATGGTGAGAGATCCTATGAATACAGATTTAGGCAGGATAAAAAATATCTTTATATAGATTTTCTTGTTTCAGAGAACAAAGAAACCATTGATTCCCTTGAGTATCATTTAGATAATGACAAGTTACTTTTAATGTCATCCAAAGAAGAAAATCAATGGGTCTATAGCATTACTCATTCTCAACTTGACACAACCACTCCTAAAAAAATACTTAAGGAAGTAAATGAACTAGGTCTTTCTCTAGAAAAAAAGGAGAACCAAGATTCCCTAGAAGATGCTTATTATAAGATTATAAACTCCCTATCTAACAGTGAAGATATGAAAATTAAGGATGTTAAAAAACTACTGAAAGGTTATAGTCTTGAATCTGATTTAGTTGAAGATGAACCTGAAGATGATTTAAATATGTATTCCTATGAATTTAGTAATGATAATAATGAAAGTATTGTTGTAACCAATACTATACAATATAACAAAGAGTATATTTCGGATATAAACTACTCTATAGGTAGTCTTAAGAATTATCCTTATTTATCAATAAGCTCTCTATCAGGAGATCCTGGGGTTTTCATTGATTATTATACAAATGATAAAACTACTTATGAAAAAGCATATAATCTAATAAACAAATTAAAATAAATGTAAGGGTAAAAGAATAAACTCATTGAAATATATTACACCAGAATACATAATTTATATATTTCTATTTTTACAATATTTAAAGTAAAGCACAAAAATAGCCTGGATGTCCGATGTCCAGGCTATTTCTGACATATATGCAAAAAAAATAATAATAATAAATAAATGAATAAAAAAATTTTAATTATGATATTTAAATTATGGACATACTTTTAGTTTCTATACATATTTTTTATAATTTTTTTCTAGTATTACAAACTTAATATACTACTTAGCAAAGTTGATTACCAAATGACAATATTTGTAGCTTAGTCCGACCCTTGTACAATACAATTTCTTCCTTGTTCTTTTGCCCTATACAAACAATTATCCACTATTTTCAAATATTCTTCCTTTGTATATTTAGGACTGTACTTTGCAACACCGAAACTAGCCGTAGTGTACATTGGGTTTTCCTTAGCTTTTTCTTCTAATTCTATACGTATAGTTTCCAGTTGTCTTCTTATCACATCCATATTAGAGTTGATAAAGAGTATGGCAAACTCTTCCCCTCCAACGCGAAAAATTGTTCCATTATTATTCAAATTATCATTTACGATTTCTACAGCTAATTTTAATTGTTTATCACCTGCATCATGTCCATAGGTGTCATTAATAGATTTGAAATGATCCAAGTCAAACATACACAAATGCACCGACTTAGCACATTTCATAGCATAATCAAAACATTTTTCAAAGTGCAAGCGATTATAAACTTGTGTCAATGTATCTTTTATGGAAAGCTCAAATAAAATTTTGTTTGCTTCTTTAAGTTCATAAGTTCTTTCTTCTACAATATTTTCTAAGTTTTTGTTAAACTGTAAAACATCATTATAATATCTTTGGTTATCTAAAATTTTAGTAAATAAATGACCAATAAAAAATGCCATGTATAATATTATTAATAAATAAATATTTTCATTTAATTCAAAAGTAAATATATCAAGGCATATTAATATCATCACATATAATGTTTTCACTATTTGAAAAAATTTATATCCTTTTTTTGTTTTATTACTTTTTAGGCAAACATAAAATTGCCAAATAACAATAAAAGAAGTATATGCGTAAACAGGCAAGATAATAAACTTCCCTACGTTGCTAAACGATCTAATATTAAAACAAAATAAAATAGCAAGGGCTCCATACATATAAGGTAGCGGTCTAGTAAATTTTTTTGGCACTTTATCTTCTTTGTCAAATATTTCATGAGATAGAAAACATCCCACAATTCCACCTATCATCAATGAACAAACCTTCAAACACATTATTGTACTTTCTGTAATATAAAAATCTGGAAAAATAAATTTTAAAAAAACAAAAAACTCTTTCATATCAAATAGTAAACGCAGCATTATTGTAAAATCAAACAGTGTAATAAGAGAAATAAGCTTATGATTTGGCACCAAAAACATAAACATACATCCACTTACCATTAAAATTAACATTAGACCTAAGGTAAACATAATATAACTTGTTGTCATTTTAGTAATTAGCTTAGCATTGGCTTGTGTTGTCACAATAATCTCTTTGTGAAAAAGCTTGTTTTCACCATTTTCATAATTTATAGATACCAAAAGCTCATGATTACCTGGTTTTAGTAAACTATCATCTAATTCATAAATAAAATTATCTCTATACAATTTGCTTAAACCACTATATTCTTCACTTATTTTTTTTAAAGGTTTTTTGTCTAATAAAACAGTGGCTTCAAAAGGATAATTAGGAATAAATAGAACAACATTCTCAATCATTCTATCTGTTTTTATATTAAGTCTATATGTGGCCTTATCTTTAGAAGTAAAAATTTCATTTGATGTAAATTCCTCAAATACTTCCTCCTTTTTATCTAAAGAAGATACATTATTTTCATCTATATATATTTCAGGATATACACCCCATTTTCCATTTAGTTTCAAAGTATCTATATTCTTAAAATCAGTTTTCGATAAATCCAACTCTCCATTTTTTATGTTTACCTTAGTATCGCTTTGCCAAATACTTATACAAATAGTAAAAATAATTATAAATGCGAAAGTCAATACCATTAAAATTCCAACTGAAAATATCCTTAATAATAACGCTAAGTATTTTTTCCCTTTTTCCCCCATTGTGCCTCCTATATGTACTAAGTCTCAATATATATGTTTCCAATTTTATACATTTTTCGACTTTATGTCAATTATAATAAACTTCATATTGGTCTATGTAATTTCCTTAAAAGTAAAAAAAACTTGGACTTTCCATTACAAAGTCCAAGTCTTTTAATTACTTTCAATTATCACTATTTATTTTTAATCAAAGATCCTACACAGCCTTTTTCTTATCTTCCAATCTACCTTTGTTAGATTTATTATAAGACTTTTGTGATATATATCTAATAACAAGTCCCATAGCTATAAGGATTAATGGTCCACCATAAGTTTTCACTATTTGTAAAATTGCTTCCGTTCCACTAGATCCAACTACATAGTCAAGTCCTGCCCCCAAGAATCCTGTACAAGATAGTACTAAAGCTATTCCTGACATAGTGTATGCAAGTACATCTGATTTAAAGAATTTAAAATCAATATCTTTGTTATTTTTTCTAAATGACATATATGCAAACATCAGTATTATATAAGGTATAACAACTGTTAAAGCTGATAAGTCTGTTAACAATTTGAAGAATGCATCTATAGACTTTAGGCCAAACAGTGGTATGGCTATTAGTACTATTAATATTGCACATTGAACCCATAGTGCGTTTACTAATGTTCCATCTTCTCTTTTCTTAACTAAGAATTCTGGGAATGTTCCTTTTGGAACTTCTCCAAACATTGCTCTTATTGGAGACTCCATCCATATTATATAAGCTGCTATTGATGTTACTAAGAATATTGCTGCATATATTTGAACTACTATTTTTCCGTTTATTCCAAAGTTGTTTGCTACTATACTGTAAACCACATAACCTGCGTCTTTTATACCTGCACTTTCCAAAACATCTGGTGATGCTATTAGTTGTACAGCCACAGAACCAAGTATATATGATAATGCAATAAGTATAGTTGCTATAACCATTGCTTTTGGAAATGTCTTTTTAGGATTTTCCGTTTGTTTTATATATGTTCCTGCAACTTCTGAACCTGATACTGCAAATAGTAACCAAGAAAAAGTTGAGAAATAACTTACGTTAAATTTTGGAACAACGCTCTCTACACTAAACTCAGTTGCAGAAGGTGTTCCGTTAAAATACCCAACTACAGCCATTACTACAAATATTACTGTTGCTGCTAGAGTAAATTTTCCTCCAAAATCAGCCAACTTAGAGAATTTGCTAACTCCTATTGTTGCTATATATGTCATGGCTATACATATAAATATTGATAGTATTGGCAACAAGTAAGCATTGGAATCAGTAAATACATTTCTTCCAAGTAAAGCCCATGATGCTGCTACAGGTATTCTAGAAAATACCATTTGTAGATAGAAAAGTATCCCTATAAAATAAGACCATGTACTTATAAAAGCCCATTTTTCACCTATTGCTTGTTCTACCCAAGTATAAATTCCCCCATCTTTGTCTTTGTTAAAAGATGCCATTTCAGCTATAACCCCACAAAGTGGTAAAAAATATAGTACAGATACTATTACCCATGAAGGTATAGCAGTTGCCCCTAAATATACTGCATTACTTGCTATATTAGTAAAATTAAAAGTAGGAACAAATATAAGCATTACTAATGCCCATAATTTAATTTTTTTATTTTCTCCCATGATGTCTCTCCTCTACATTAAATGTTTCCCATATAAAAAATTTGCTTGGCTTTAATGACGTATTAATGAAACACTTCATATGGCCAAGGAGATGTATTTTCTATCCTCTGTCAACAACCTTGTCATAGTTTGTAAGTTGGTTATTACATATTATTTATAAACTCATAGCACACAACTTCCTCACATGTAAAAAAGCCTTGAGCTTTACACTCAAGGCTACGTAAATACAAAAATACACTAATGTGAATATAGTATATTTAAGTATATATTATCCCTTAAATGATAGCTCACCACAAAATAATTTGTGACAGTGATACAGATATTCTCTGCATCCCCAGCCGTACAACCTTTCAGCTTCAATTATACAACTTCGGCGATACTTCCTTTCTTAGTAAATCCTCCTGCTTTTACTCATTACTAGTACTATTAATTACCGCGCCTCTATCTTTTTTATACTTCATTTAAATTTATGTTATGATTATACATTTTTAAATTAAATTTGTAAATAGATTTTTAGTTATTTAAATTTTTTTAACAAATATCCTTGTCATTAGAAATCACATCTATAAACATGACAATATTTTGATATAATAAATTTGTATACAGTATGAAAGAGGTGGACAACATTAAAAATTTAATAAGACATGCAAAAGAAAGCAAAATTACATTTAACAATTTTGTAAAATGGTTTGTTCTATCAATAATCTCAGGAATATCTGTTGGAGTTGTAATATCATTTTTTTTAAAAAGCTTAGAATATGCAACAACAACTAGAGAAAATCATCCCTGGCTATTATATTTATTACCCCTAGGAGGAGCATTAGTAAGTTTTCTATATTTTAAATACGGAAAAGATTCTGCAAAGGGTAACAACCTTATAATAGAACAAATAAACAGCTCAGATGGTTACATTCCAAGTAGAATGGCACCCCTTGTATTATTTGGAACATTTATAACACACTTATTTGGTGGATCAGCAGGACGCGAAGGAACAGGAGTTCAAATTGGTGCTAGTATCTCTGCAACCCTAGGAAGAATGCTAAAATTAAAAGATATAGACTATAATATACTTATAATAAGTGGTGTAAGTAGTGGTTTTGGTGTAGTATTTGGAACTCCAATAGCTGGTACAGTATTTGGTTTAGAAGTTCACTCCGTAGGAAAAATGAGATATGAGGCTATTATCCCTTGTTTAATTTCTAGTTACATAGGTACATATATATCTGAACTTTTTAATATACACCATACAAATTATCATATGGCAAATGTAGGTTTTGATAATATTGTTTTTATAAAAGTTATAGTATGTTCCATATTATTTGGACTTACGAGCAAATTATTTGCAGAACTTACACATTATCTAAAAAGAGTATTTGCAAATAAATTTCCAAATACTTCGCTGAAAAGTTTTGTTGGAGGATTAGTTATTATAGTAGCAATTATTATAATAGGAAATAGACAGTATTTAGGTCTTAGTTTAGATTTACTTAATAATGCTTTTCAATCACCAGTTTTTTATGGTGCATTTATTATAAAACTTGTGCTTACAGCTATTACTCTTGGGTCTGGTTTCCAAGGTGGAGAAGTTACGCCATTATTTGTAATAGGAGCAACCTTAGGAAATGCTCTTAGCTCTATTGTGAATTTACCAATTTCTTTTATGGCAGGTGTTGGTATGATAGGAGTATTTGCAGGAGCTACAAGAACGCCTATAGCATCATTTATAATGGGTGTTGAGTTATTTGGAGGAATAGATATTAGATATTTATTTGTAGCATGTGCTATTAGTTATGTGTTTTCTGGAAGAAGCACCATATACACAGCTCAGAGAAACGAACTGATAGAAGATTAAATTATATACAGTAAAAAATAATCATAAGAAATTGTTATATTGAAATAAGAAAGGCAATAACCAGTGTATGATACACCAGTTATTGCCTTTTTATAATCCTTCAACTTCAAGCTATTGAAGTTGCTATCTTTAAATAATTATTATGTATTCTTATCTATAATACCTTTCGTTGAACTTCTCACATCTATTGATGGTAACTGTGGCAAGACTTTGGTACATAAAAAGTTTATCCTTACTTAAACCTTTTTCTTTTGCCCTTTTTTCCTCTACCCATCTAATTTGTTCTTTTTTCAACTTTCTAAATGAATTTTTATCCAAATTAGTTTTTAAATCTTTATATAAATTATTTAACATTTCATCGCTTAGCTCATAAACTGCTTTTGCACTTTCAACATCCTTCATATTATAAGATCTTAGAATCTTTATTAACTCTCCTTGGTATTTATAAATGCCATTTTCTTTAGCTGCCAAATCTTTTGCCTTATCAGCTTTATTTTTATAATCACTTTTAATATTTTTAACTGTTTTGCTTTCTTCTTTAGGCTGATCTTTTGCTGCTTCCTTTTTTTCTTTCTCTTCTTTCTTTTCTTTCTTTTCTTTCTCTTCTTTCTTTTCTTTCTTCTCTTTTTTTTCTTCTTTTTCTGCTTTGCTAGGGTTATTCTTAAAGTCTTCACACTTTTTCTTTAAATCTTTTGCAGCACTTTTTATTATGTCACTTTTACTATCTATTTGTTCTATAGATGTGCAAAGCTGTATTGCAATATCATAGTGCTTTTTTTGTTTAGAATCAATTGCTTCTATTAAATTATTTGTTTGATTATAAAGTGCATATGCTTCTGCTTCATTACTTTTTTCATCCTTTGCTAAACTAAACAATTCCTTCGCTTTATCATACTCTTCATTTGCTGCTGCTATTATTCCATCGCCTAAATGTTTCTCATAGGATGAAGTATCCTCTTTTTTGCTGCATCCTACAACAAATAAACATAATATAGTTAATACCATTATTATTTTTTTCATCTACTCAATCCCTTCTTGCTTTACAAATATTTCTATTATACATATTAATTATATTAAATATTTTGTTGAATATCTATACATTTTATGGAATTAATATATTGTTTACAATAATCAAATACCAAAATGCAAAGGGGGTAACATTTTTGTGCACCCCTTTGTAACTATTGATATTACTAACTTGCACTCCATATCCATTCAACCTTGTCTATCTTGATTTGCAAATAAAAAAGTCTAAGAGAAAATTAAATCTCTCAGACTTCTTTATTGTATAGTATTTAAAATGTTTATAAGGCGTCATCCATCCTGTCATATTCCTGACCTTTTCTATGTGGTATTAAGCTTCCTATAATACCTCCTATAAATGCAGGAATAATCCAGTTAAATCCTAAACTACTAAGTGGTAATTTATCTATAAATGCAATTTCAAAGCCCATGCTATTTGCTACTGTAAGAATACTTACAAGTAGTGCCACATATGTTGCTCCTTTAAATGCATTGTCATTATTAATTTTATGCCCAAATAAAGTCATTATTACTAAAACTATTGTTGCAGGGTAAATAACTGATAATATTGGTGCTGAGAATTTTATTATAGTACTTACACCAAAGTTAGATACTACTGCACTAAATATACATACAACAATAACTATAGTTTCATATTTTAGAGCACCTTTAGTTATTTTATTAAAGTATTGGGCTGTTGCTGATACAAGTCCTATAGCTGTTGTTAAACATGCTAGTCCAACAATTACTGCTAATACTACTTTTCCTGGTTTGCCTAATAGTTGCTCAGTTATACCAACTATTAGAGAAGTCTGGTTTATGTCTGCTGGGTTAACTCCTGCAAATTGATGAGCAACAGTTGAACCTAAATATGTTAGACCTCCATATACTATAACTAAAGCTACTGCTGCTACAAGTCCAGCTTTCATAGTTAATTTTATCTTTTGTGATTCTTCAGTATATCCCTTTTGAGAAAGAGAAATAATTACAACTGCAGATAATGCTATTGCTCCCAGTGGATCCATTGTTTGGTATCCCTGAGATATACCTTCTGCAAATATATTGCTTATTACTGGTGCTTCGTTTAAATCACCCAGTGGTGATACCACACCCATTATTATTAAAAATATTAATGCTATTAACAAAGCTGGCGTTAAATATTGCCCTATGATGTCTACAACTTTAGATGGTTTGATTGTAAGTACAAGTGTTAAACCAAAGAATAAAATTGAGAATACAATTGGGTTGAATCCATTAATAATTGGTTGCATTCCCATTTCAAATGTTGTTGCACCTGTTCTAGGTATTGCTAAAAGTGGTCCTAAGCAAATCATTATTGCTGTTGCTAGGATAAGTGATAGCGTTTTCCCAGCTCTTCCCAGTACAGCGTTTATATCTCCTTGGCACTTAGCTGCTGCCAATATTGCAAGTAATGCTAATCCAACGTCTGCAATAATAAAACCTGTAAATCCAGTCATCCATCCACTACCACTTACTACTCCAAGGTATGGTGGAAAGATTAAATTACCTGCTCCAAAAAACATTGCAAATAGTGCAAATCCAACTACGATGATGTCTTTGTTCTGCCTTTTCATGTTAAAGCCCCCTTAAAAAAATTCATTTATGTTTGTTTAATTAAAAAAAATTATACTGTTATTTGTTTGAAACGTCTATAATTTCTGAATTTTTTAACATATTCTTATCATTAGGAGTGATTTTTAACATTAATTTAACCATTATTATAAAAAACATAATAACAGTTCCTACCAATGAAGGGTGCATTTTTATTAAAGCGCCCCTTCAAATCATTCATATTACTTATTTCTACATACCGACCACTATTTTTGTAGAAATTTCATCCAAGTTTTTGTTTACAACGTCGTGTAAGTACATTTCCCCACCAAGTTTTTCATTAAGTTCTATCATTTCTTTACATCTTTCATGAACATCATGTAAACTACATTCTTTTTTACTACTCATTACAATATGTACAACACACTCTGGAAACTTTGCTCTCATTTCCTTTATAAATTCAATTCTTTCTTCACTATATAATTCCATATCTTCATAGAAGTAAATAATTTTTTTACCACAAGCTTTGAAAACACTATTTATGTCCTTTTCATCAAAACCTATCATGGTTTTTTCTTCATCTTCTAAATTTCCTAAAAAATATTGCAGAGTTTTTTCAGCAGTATCAAAATTTCCCTCACCCATACAACATAGTCTGTAATCCTTTTCTAGGTAAGAAAATTTTTCCCCTATTCTTATCTCTTTTAACATATTTTTAATCTCCTTATAATTTATAGTGCCAATTTAATTATATCACTTCTGAAAAATGCTGCAAATTTTTGTATAAATCATAGCTTAATATAAATTTATTTAGTATTGTAGTTGTCTATACTACCTAGCCATACATCATAGTTTGATCCACTAAAGAGCATATCTAAGTTTTCTTTTACAAATAACTCTACTATAAGGTTCTTTTTTCTCTCATCATTATATGTTCTTATGTTAATTAGCATATAAGGTTTTCCTTTATTTAGGCCACCATAATGAACGGAAATCCATAAATCTTGAAGTTCTATACCATTGCTAGTAAGGTACTCTATAATAGTGCGTCTATAAATATTTAAAAACTCTAGTTCCTTTTCATTGTGTGTTTCTGGCACTAACTCAAATCCAAAAGATTTATTTTTATTAGTTGAATTTACATTGTCTTCAACTCTGTCTTTCATGTTTTGTGATTGGGGATTTTCTACATACTTTGTGCCAAAAGAGAATATACCAAACAAAGCAACTACAATTATAATACCAATTATTATCTCTTTGCTCATTTTATTATCCTCCTCTAATCAAAACTTATGATTTTCTCTTTAATTTTGCTGTATTTATTTATTTTGCTAGATTTATAAACAATTATTCTCCCAAAATATTTTATACAATGTTTTAAAATTTAAAATGAGCAAACTAAAAGGAGCTATTGCCAATCCCCATTTGCAATAACTCCTTTCACTTGCCGTTCATGTACTTCCCCTTGGTTCAACTTGACCCCTAAATTTCAAAAGTATAGCTAAAAATGAATCTGACTTCTAATCCCCATAGATCATTAATAATTCATCAATAGCATTTTATAATCCCCATAATTAGTTACTCCAAGTACCTTAAATATATTATTGCGCAAATATTAGAAACCCCCATAACTAATATGTACATTATTAATATACTTTTTAGCTAACTTATTAGTAACTATACAAAAATAATAATCAATTTTTTGTAGATTTTCCATATTTTTGTACCCAGAAACAATATTTTGCACCCAAATACCATTTTGTGGTAAAATTTATATGAAGTTTTCTAATTATTATGGGGGTAATATGAGAATAGCTATTATAGACGATTTAACAAAAGATAGAACTGATGTGAAAAACATAGTAAAGGAGTTCTTTTCAGCCAGGTTTACAAAACTAGATAATATGGATTTAAAAATTCATGAGTTTGATAGTGGGGAAGATTTCTTATCAGTTTTTAAACCAAATTATTATGACATTATAATTTTAGACATATATATGAAAAACATTACAGGAATGGAAACTGCCAGAAGGATTTTCAACGTTGATAAATCTTGTAATATAATTTTTCTGACTACAAGTAGTGATCATGTACTTGATAGTTTCGAAGTTAAAGCAGTGTTCTACATTATAAAACCTATTACACTTAACAAGGATAAACTATTTACTGCTCTTGATTATTGTTTGGAAAATTTAAAATTGGACACATCTTCTTTAGACATAATAATTAATAAAAAAATAGTAAATTTACTTTTTTCTAATATTATGTTTGTAGATTGTGAGCGCAGAATAAGTAAGTTTCATATGATAAACACTACTCTTGTTTCTCACAAAAGTTTAAGTAATTACTCAGAGATCTTACTTAGTGATAAAAGGTTTATTGAATGTTTTAGGGGTATAGTTGTAAATATGGATTATATAGATAGGATAGAAAATGATGATTTTCTATTAACAAATGGAGAAATTCTTCCTATTAGTAAACGTAGAAAATCTACTATTAAAGATATTTATTTTGAATATTTTTTAAAGAAAAGAGGCGTCTAGCATATGAATGCTTTCATAGGTGCTATATCAATATCTATGTCCCAGATTCCAGGAATTATTATGAGATATTTGCCCTTTCATAGAGATATAGATACAAAAAAAAGAAAATTGCTCTTTGCCACTTATTTAATATATTTTATAATAGAAACTGTTTTACTTTTTCTACTAATTAATAAATATGATATGGGCATATTCACTTTTAAAAAAGCTATTATGCGTGGAGCTATTATATTTATACTTATAAATTGTGTAATAATTAAATCAAGATTTTTTCAGCATATGTTTATTGCATCTATGCAATCAATTTATTCTTTATTTTTGCATACTATAATAGCTTTTATTCAATCTGTCTTTTTTTCAGGTGAATCAATTTACTATCAATTATTGTTACAGTCCATACTATATATATTACTATTTGCAGTTACTATTTGTCCTCTTATTAAAGTTTTAAAAGGCACTTTTATAATTTATATGAAAGAGGAAAACTCACATTATTGGAATATATTATGGGTTATACCATTTTGTCTTTTTTTTAGCGATGCAATGATAACTATGAATAATCAATGGATAAATACCGTTAATCAACTAATATCACGTTTACTAACAATTATTGCTTGTTTTGCCGTGTTTAAATGCACTAGTATTGATTTTTCAGAAAAGAAAAATAAGGCTGACATTCTTCACAATAATCAACTACTTAAGCTTCAGGTTTCTGACTTAAATAATCGCTTACAAGATATTGATAGAAATAAGGAAAGTTTAAGCATACTTAGACACGACATGAGACACAGGCTCTATTTAGTAAAAACCATGTTAGATGAAGGTAATTACGACGAAATTAATAATATTATTGATAATATAGATAACAATCTAAGGGAAACTAAAATAATTTCCTTTTGCAAAAACCCTATTATTGATGCTTCTTTGTCTGCTTATATTGAAAAAGCAATTGAAAAAGACATTAAGGTAATTACAAAAATAGATATTCCTTGTGAATTAAATATTGATACTACAGACTTGGCCGTTGTTATTTTGAACCTTATGGAAAATGCTCTTCATGCAAGTTTAAAACAAAGTTCTAAGGAAGATAAGATTATTGAAATAAGCTCAAAATACTCAAATAAAACCTTAGCATTTAGAATAAAAAACAGGTTTGATGGAAAAGTGACCTTTGGCAGGGATAATCTTCCTGTTACATCTTCCCTGGGCCATGGTGTAGGTATGCGCTCTGTAAAGGCATTTACGAAAAAGTATAATTCCAGCTTATCTTGTACCTATGAAAATGGCTGGTTTTCTACTATTTTATTTATAAATAACTGCTAAGCAAAAATTCGCTTCGCTCAAGCCACTGCGTGGGCGCTATGAAATTTCAGGAAACGACCTTGCTCAAAAACACATTATGTACATTTATAGGATTTTTTGATTTATTTTTTAATTATCATTCATTTCTTTCATAATTTCGAATAGTTATTTTTTATTCACCCATGCAATTGTGCTATAATTTAATATATACTAATCTAATTATTAACAATACATATTTCCAAAATATATTAAATACATTTCACAATACTCATGGGGGGATCTATATATGAAGTTACAAGAAAGATATTCCATAGGTGAAGTTGAGAAAATTTGCAATATTCCCATAAAAACTTTACGATACTATGATTCCATAAAATTAGTAATACCTTCTTTTAGAGATGCAGACAGTAATTATAGATATTATAGTAAGGAACAAATGGTAACAATTTGCATTGTTCGCAAACTTAGAATGCTGGGATTTGGGTTAAAGGAAATTCATAATATTATAAATGATAATAAAGCACATATTTTAGAAGAAAGTGTTGATTCGAAATTAGTCGAAATTTCCGGGGAAATAAAAAAACTACAACAAAAATATACAGAGGGCTGTACTTTTTCTCAAAGATTAAAAAAGGGCGTTGATTTTTTATCTTTGTACTCAAAAGACGAGGTTGAAACTAAGGGTATAACTATTGAAGAAATTCCTCCGTCTTATTTGTTTTACACAAAAAAAGTAATGAAAAATTATTCAAACAAGGATGTTTCCTTAGAAAGATGGGTTGAGCTTATAAACTTGTCTAACAAAATAAATATAGAAAATAAAGGTTCTATCCTTGTTACTTATTATTCAAATCCTTTAGAACAGTTTTTATACAAAGATATTGAAATTGAATTTGGTATGTATTTGGACGCTCCTATTGAATCTTGTAATTGTAAGAAGTTTGGTGGATTTATGGCAGCAACTACTGTTCATGTGGGAGATTATTCAAATATAATAAATACACATATAAAGATGATTCAGTATCTTAATAAAAACGGATACAATATTAAGGGTAATATTTCCGAAGAGTTTATTATATCTCCTTTTGATGTAAACAACCCAAATGAACATGTGACAAAGATAATAATTCCTATAGAAAAGGTATAAAATCGAGACCCTTTAGCCACTGGGTGGGCGCTTCAGGCAACCCACTGGCTCAAAAAAAGAGAAGTATATCATTTTGTTAAATGAATACTTCTCTTTTATTTTAATCTATTATAAATAGTATAAGGGAAACCTAGATTACGCCTTCTTCTTTTAATGCTTTTACTTCTTCTTCACTTAGGCCAAATACTTCTGCGTTGTGTTGGCCAAGAAGAGGTGCTGGTGTGTCTACACTACCTGGAGTTTCGGAAAGTTTCATTACGCATCCTTGGAAATATTGATCTCCTGCAGTTGGATGTTCACAGTGTACCATCATCTCACGTGCTTGAATATGTGGATGTTCAATAGCTTCCTTAACATTTAAGATAGGTCCACATGGTATTCCTGCTTTGTCCATAATGTCTTCCATTTCTTTTTTAGTATAATCCTTACACCACTCACCAATTAAATTTTGTAAATCTGGAACGTAATTTTTACAACGTAAATCATTTGTTGTAAATCTTTCATCTTCCAATAACTCTTCATGATTTATTGTTTTACAGAATTTTTCGAAAAGTCTGTCGTTACCAACTCCTACAGCAACAAAGCCATCCTTACATTCAAATACATCAAATGGTGCTATCGAAGGATCTATATTTCCATTACGCTCTGGTATAATTCCTCCCACTGTATAATTAACAAGGGCATTTTCAAGTAAACTAAATATTGTATCTATCATTGCCACGTCCACAAGCTGTCCCTGACCAGTTTTTTCTTTATTATAAAGTGCCATTAATAAACCAACTGTTAAATAAATTCCAGCAACGTGGTCTGCAATAGAAGGTCCAACTTTTACTGGGTTAGTCTCTTTGTAACCAGTAAGGTTTATCATACCTCCCATGGCTTGTGCCACTATGTCATAACAAGCTCTATGAGATATAGGACTGTTTTGCCCAAATCCTGAACCTGATGCATATATTATAGAAGGATTTACTTTTTTTACAGATTCATAATCTATTCCAAGCCTTTTTGTAACTCCTCCTTTGTAGTTTTCTACAACTACGTCTGCATCTTTAACTAAGTCATAAAACATTTTTTTACCTTTTTCTGATTTTAGGTTAAGAGTAACACCTTTTTTATTACGATTTACATAGCAGTAAAAACCACTTTCTCCACTTTTATCATCTATAGGGCCCCATTCACGACATTGGTCCCCATTAACAGGTTCTATTTTTATAACATCTGCTCCATAGTCAGCTAAAATCATTGTGCAAAATGGTCCATTTAATGCAGAAGTAAGGTCTACAACTTTTAATCCTTCCAGTGCTTTTTTCATGATTATTGCCCCCTTTGCTTTATATTTTATAAAGTTTCATAAACAAATTGTCCTACTGTAGATAGTACTGGCTCTGGAAGTACATCTATAGAACTTGGGAATGGTGGATCTTTAGGCACTTCTATAACTTTAAAAGCTCTTACTTCAATTAGTGCTTTGTTTCCTTCTATTTTTTTAGTTCTTGCTATATATTCCATATAGTCTCCTGCTTGAGATGGTGTATATAAACGTATTTTTTTAACTTCTACACAATGACCTGTATTGCCAAATACTTTAGCCATTAATCTTACTGCTGCATCGTTCATAAGAGTAATATTTCTTGCTCCATTTATTAATCCACCAAGATAAAAAACATCTCTATTTGACATTCTATAACGAAATGTTGCTGTCTGTTGTTCATTCATAATCTAACTCCCCTTTTCATATTATTTTTTATTTAAATTTAAAACTTATATTTCAGCTTCTGCTTCCTCTGGAAAATCATCAAGTGGGAACCATGGATCTGTAACTAATCCTTCTGGTTGTTCTCCACGTTGTAAATGTTTTTTAACTACTAAACGTACATATCCTTCTGTACAAAGTACTGGCTCATCAAACCAGATCATATCACCTTTTTTACAATCTGTTTTTCCTTCACGAAATGCTGGTGTAGCAAGTTTGTAAACTTCTATTTTACAGTCACGAGAAGAATTCCCCACTTTAACTAATGTGGCTTTGTAATCTACCATATCTCCCACATAAACATCTTTGTAACATTTTACATCGTGATATCCTAAGCAAAGTGACTCATCACCATCACATAAAATCATTTCCTCTGTTTCAACGTCACCTATAAAATCAAACTGACGTCCAATTGATATTAACCCATCTGGATTAGCTGCATCTGCAGTTGTCATGTTATAACTTAAATAAGATACTTTTCTCATAATAACTCCTCCAAATAATTTTTTTAACTAGCAACATCTTCTATCTTTGCTTTCTTGCATATGATTATTAAACTTCCAATAATAACAACTGCCATTGTCCATGGAAACCATGCAAGCTTTTCTGAAGATAGAGGAAGTGCCTCATAGAACTTGTTTAAAACACCTAAATTTATATTTAATTTAATTCCATAAGCGTAAATTGTATCAATAGCACCAAATATTAATGCTGTTATCATTGCATAAGAACATATTTTTAGTCTTCTTTCATCTTGGTTGTTTGGTACAAGAGCATAATATATTACAAGTACTATTGCTGCTGGGTATATTCCATCAAGTATTGGTCCTAATAATGCAAGAATTGATGAAAGTCCCATACAACCAAATATTGTACTAAGTACTAATATGGAAATAGATGCCTTCTTGTAATCTACTTTTCCCTGTGTTATGTCTAAGAAAAACTCTGCACATCCAGAAGTCATTCCTATTGCAGTAGTAAGAGCTGCAAAGAATAGTGCTACTGAGAATAATATTCCACCAGCTTTTCCTAGTAACTGTGTAGAAACTTCAGTATAAAGAGCTGTATAAGTTAAATCTATCTGGCCTCCTGTTGAAGCACCTATTAGCATATGACATAGATGTGTAATAGTTAAAAGTGCAATCCCTATTATGCCTACTCTAATAATGTTTTTGCTCATACGCTTTTCTGATACACCCTTTTCTTTTAGTGAGTTTAATATAACCACACCAAATATTAGGGCACAAAGTATTTCTGCTGTTGCATATCCATTAGTAAAACCATAGGAGAATGCTGAACCTTCATAAGATTTTGCTACTGGTGTTGATATTGGATCTATAAGTCCTTTTCCTACAACTATTATTACTATAATAAGAAGTAGTGGAAATAAAATTTGAGAAATACGATCCATTGTTTTTCCTGGACTAATTAAAAACACATAAGTTACTATATAAAATAGTATTGTAAATATAATAAGAGGTAACTTAGCTTGTGGATTTAGTCCAAAAGCTTGAACTACTGAGTCCCACGCTGCTGCACTCATACGAGGTATAGCATATAGTGGACCTAGTATAACAATTGTTAGTATAGTATAAAATTTTCCTAACTTTTTACCTAAAACACGATTTGCAATTTTACTATAACTACCATTTCCTCGTGATAATGCAATATAAGCAAGTAGTGTAAGTAACAATGATGTAATAAATGCTCCAGCAAATGCTATTAATACAGAAGAGCCACTTTCTTTTCCCCAGTTCATTGGCCAAACCATACTGGATGCTCCAAAGTGCATAGAAAACAATGCTCCACCCATCATAAATAAAGCTGGTAGTTTCAAATCTCCATTTTTGTTTAAATTATTCATTATATCCTCCATAAATCTAATATTTAAATATTAAAGCTACAAAGGTATTAAATATGGATTTGCAATTAGATAACTAGTGTCACATATCTACCCTCATACATCTATTGCTTACTTATTTATTTATTGTTTTTAACTTCTTTTATGTTTTCTATCATCATTGGAACAATTTTAAATAAATCTCCACTTATACCAAAGTCAGCACAGTCAAATATTGGTGCTTTTTCATCTTTGTTTATTGCGATAATCAATTCTGAGTCTTGCATACCTGCTTTGTGTTGAATAGCACCTGATATACCTAAAGCCACATATACTTTCGGGTGAACTGTTTTTCCTGTTTGCCCTACTTGGTGATCTGCTGATAACCAGCCAGAATCTACAACAGCACGGCTACCTCCTACAACTCCTCCACCAAAAGCATCTGCAAGTTCCTTAGCAAGTTCTATTCCTTTTTCAATATCCTTGCTAATTCCACGTCCTACAGAAACAATAACCTCTGCCCCTATAAGGTCCACTATTTGTTTAGCTTCTTTTACAACTTCCAAAACCTTTGTTTGTAAGTCATCTTCACAAAGGCTAACTGGATATGTTTCAACTTCACAAGCTTTTGCCTTTTCTTCACTAAACTCACCTTTTTTCATAACCCCGGGTCTAACTGTTGACATACAAGGTCTAAATCTAGGACATATTATTGTAGCCATTAAGTGACCACCAAAGGCAGGTCTTGTCATTTTCAAATTTGTATCTTCCATTTTGAATTTTGTCTTTGACAAATCAAGTGTGGAAGATGTTTCTATAAAATCAACATAATTGTTCATATCTATGTCTAAGTGTGTACAGTCTGCTGTAAGCCCAGTGTGTAGTCTAGCTGCACATCTTGGTGCCAAATCTCTTCCTATATTAGATGCACCTATTAATACAACCTCTGGTTTTTTGTCCATTACTACATCACAAAATACCTTTGCATATGCATCTGTAGTATATTCTTTAAGATTTTCATCATCACAAATAATTACTTTGTCTGCTCCATAACCTCCAAGGTCTTTTCCAAGATGACCTATATTATGTCCAAGGATTACTCCTATAAGTTTTGAACCTCTTTCATCAGCTAGTTTACGTCCTTCACTTATTAACTCATAATTCGTGTTCATCATCTGTCCATGACGTTGTTCACAAAATACCCAAATATCTTTAAATTCTTCTATACAAGAACTATTGAACTTCATATTTGATTGTCTCCTTTCACAATTAAATAACATGTAGTTTTTCTAATTTACTAGTTAACTGGGCTACTGTTTCTTTCCCATCACCTTCAAGCATTATTCCCACGCCCTTTTGTGGTGGTGTAAATGACTTAAATATATTAGTAGGTGAACCTTTTAGACCTATAGTATCAATATCAATTAATGGTTCATCTTTTAATGCTTCAAAATCTAAAACAGTAAGTGGTTTTTGGTAACATTCCATAATTCCGTTTATAGTCATATAACGAGGCAATATATCCTCTTCTTTAACACATGTTATAAGACAAGGAGTCTTAACTTCTACCATCATATATCCATCTTCAAGCATACGTTTTATAGCTAATTTTTTATCTTCTTTTTTTATTGTTGCTGCATAAGTAACTTGTGGAATATTTAGTTTTTCTGCAATTTGTGGACCTACTTGTGCCGTATCTCCATCTATTGCTTGACGTCCACAAAAGATTATATCCTCATCACTTATACCTAAGTGAGTAATTGCTGCTGCAATAATTTGTGATGTGGCAAAAGTATCAGAACCACCAAATTCACGAGAAGATATAAGTACAGAATCATCTGCACCCATAGCAAGTATTTCTCTAAGCATTTTTTCTGCTTGAGGAGGTCCCATAGTTATTGCTGTTACGCCACATCCCAATTCATCTTTTAATTTTAAGGCTTGTTCTATAGCTATCATGTCATCTGGGTTTATAATAGTAGACATGGATCCACGATTAAGTGTTCCATCTGGGTTAACTGCTACTTTTCCAGATGTATCTGGTACTTGTTTAACACAAACATAAATTCTCATTGTTTTATACACTCCTTCTTCCTTATTTCATAACTGCTCTTGCTATAACTACCTTGTGAATTTCAGAAGTACCTTCATAAATTTCAGTAATTTTAGCATCACGATACATTCTCTCAAGTGGATAGTCTTTCATATAACCATATCCACCATGAATTTGGAGTGCCAAATTCGTTACAAAACGTGCATTTTCTGCAGCATTTAATTTACACATAGCCGCCTCTGTTGTGTGAGGTTTATCTGCATCTTTTAGATATGCTGCATAATATACAAGTGCCTTGGCTGCTTCTGTTTTAGTAGCCATGTCAGCTATATACCACTGAATTCCTTGTAAAGCGCCTATAGGTTTTCCAAATTGCACACGTTCTTTTGTATATTTAACTGATAATTCTAAAGCTCCCTCAGCCACACCTACTCCTTGTGCCCCTGTTCCTATACGAGCACCATCAAGAGCTTGCATTGCTATTTTAAATCCTTGACCTTCTTTTCCTAGAAGGTTAGACGCTGGAACTCTACAATCTTCAAATATTAACTCAGCAGTTTCAGAACCACTTAGTCCCATTTTTGACTCTACTTTACCAATACTAAATCCTGGAGTACCTTTTTCAACTATTATTGCTGACATTCCCTTAAGTCCTTTTTCTGGCTGAGTAAGAGCAAATATTAGTAATATATCTGCACGGCTACCTCCAGAGATAAAACACTTAGTACCGTTTAAAACATACTCATTTGTCTCAGGATCAAGTATTGCTGTAGTCTTTGCAGCACCTGCATCTGAACCTGCATTTGGTTCTGTCAGAGCAAAGGCTCCCAAAGACCCACCCTTAGTAAGTCTTGGTAGGAATTTTTGTTTTTGCTCTTCATTTCCAAATTTATAAATGGCATGAGGTGCAATTAAATGGATAGATAGTATTGCTGCAGAAGACATACATTTCTTTGCAAATTCAGAAACTGCTAATACCTCTTCCAAGGCACCGCCACCTGATCCACCATACTCTTTTGGAACACCTATACCTGTAAATCCTATATCAGCCATTTTCTTGAAATTATCAACTGGAAAAGTATGATCAATATCAACATCAGCTGCAACTGGCTCTAACACATCTTGTGCAAACTGTCCAGCTAGCCTTTTTATCATTTCCTGTTCTCTAGTTAATGAAAAATCCATATGTTATTTCATCCTTTCTTTTATCTATTTTCTATATATACATTCTTAGCTTTGCTTTGCCTTGCCTTGCCTCAAATTACTATCTTAATTAAGTTATATCTTATATAGCAACTGTACTGTCAACGAAGTAAAAGTAACTAATTTCAACATGTTTGTACTATTTATAAAAAACTCTCCCCCTGCTGTACCTCTTATATGGATGAAAGTTTTACATATTTCACTTATAAAAATAAGGCAATTTCATATTTTGTACCAAAAAAAAACATGATTCTTTGGTAGAGTTTTTTTGAAAAAAAACACCCCTTTAAGGGCAAATTAATCGCATAATTTTTCACTAAAGACTGGATTCAATCCTTCAGAAACACCACTTTATTTCAACAATAAAAAATTCGTTTGGCTTAAGCCACTGTGTGGGCGCTATGAAATTTCAGGTAACGACCTTACTCAAATAAAAATAAGCCCTTAGTTATAAGGACTTATTTTTAATATTTATTATTCTATTTAAGGTTGCTCATAGTTAATTCACTATAGTGAGATAAACCACTTTCTTCTGATGATCAAACTGCGTTTGTGCATATAGTATTATATCTTCTTTAAAATATCTTTATATAATGTTTCAGCCTCGTCCATTGCAATTACCAATGGACATGTATAATTACTATAACTATCTAAATAGGCTCTCACTCCACCAGATATTTTTATACCCCTTAAATCTTTGTTCGCTATACAACTTATAGCATTAACGTATCTCTTATATATTAATTCTAATACACCACTAGTCAATTGACTAGAATACTCTTTTTCTAATATATTTATTACCTTTTTAATACTATTTTCTAGTTCTTTCACATTCATCCTTGTCACTCCTAAATTTCACAATAAAAAAACACCTACTACGTTTTGCTTATATTTAATAGTTATATTATTTTCATAGATTTCAAAGTATCAATTAACGAATCATAAAAGTAGTTACAAGCTTCATCTTCACTTTCAAATTCTTTTAGTCCTGTTTTCACTCCTCGTTCACTATAGTACACTTGCCATTTTTTTTTGCCAATTAAATAGTCCAAACAATACATTTCATTAGGTAGGCCACCATCTAATGAATATGCATCTTTGGGCACCTTAGTTTTTATTAACTTGGCACTTAATTCCTTTTTATTCATTTTTATTTCACCTCTCTTATTGAATCTATGTAAATCTTTCACACACAAATAATTGGATTTTTAACTTACTCTCCTAATGATTTTCCTGATTTATATGATTCTATTTTGTATTTTTAAATTCCTCTGTATATCTTCCCATATTTATACACATTTAGTCTCACTATATTTCAACATGTAAAAAAGCAGATTAAATCTTATTGAAACGCCTATTCATTTTTATAAAGAGTTTAAGCACTATAGTTCTTCCACTAAAATAGAAAATAAATATAGTAGATTGAAACAAGATTTCTCAACAAGAAATATAAATGAAATATGAATAGGAGATATTACCTGTATACACATAGGTGTTATTTGGCATGAGTCATTGATTTGCATACAAAAAGGATAATATGAAAAGTATGAGCGCAGATCTAGTAGTAAGAGCTTTATTTAACGCAATTAAAGCACAATAACACGACGATGGCTTAATATTTTCATTATGATTTAGGTTTACAATATACAAGTGAAGAGTTTAGTAATTATACACTTAAAAACAAAACCATGTTTATTTTTCCCATAACAAAACAGCCTCCTATAATGATTAAGTATTATCATTATAGGAGGCTGTTGAATTTTATTATTTATAGAGTTTTTTACACACTGTATTGCTATAGAAAATTGAAATTACTACAAAGCACAATTTAAATTCTCGTTATAATAATTATAACTACTACTTTTTATCATAATATAATATTTAATAAATTTATCTAATAATTAGATTTAGTTTAATGAAGGGGTATTTAGCTTAATCTAATAGGTCTCATTCTATCGCTACAAACTGTTGTAATAGTCATCCTTAGATGAAAGCTCTATTAATTGATATTATAAATAGTGATCTAACCCATTGTCCAATATTGTTGCATACGAAATCCTGGACCAATTTGAGATAAATGTAGATATTATTTTTTTGTTTTATTCATATTTACTATTTCATACCCTTTGTTAGTATTAGTTTAATTGTCCCATTTGAATTGACAATTTCCCCTTTTTTTAGATTAACTTCTTTTACGGCCATATCATCTATGGTTTTAAATATTACATTTGAATTATCTTCATCTCCAATTACTGTAGTGTAGCTATCATCTTCAGATATTTCTTCTGAAGCTTCCTCTTTAGAAGTTCCCTCGGGTACCACCTTATAAGTCCCCTCGGGTATATCAGCTCCAACTTCAAAGGTCTTTCCTTGTTCCAATACATAAGCTTTTTCTTTAGAACAACCCAAAGTAGTGAATGTCACTACTAGAAGTATAACTGCTAATAAATTAAACTTTTTCATAACCTTCTATTCCCCCCCTCTACATTGCGAATAATGATATTACTATTTACAGTTATCGATTATTAAATTATAATATTTTTATATAATATTATAATTTAATAATAGCACAAGGATAGGTCATTCGTAATTTATATTTTTATATAAAAAATAATAAATATATATTGCAAATGATCTATCTCCGCATTCAAGTAGATTCCAAACAGGTTTCCAATAAACACCTATACTTTGCATTGCTACATGAGTGCACTGATTTAACTTTAAATAATCCAATAATTGTAATATTCCTTTAGTTATTAAAAAAGGTTTTTTATCTAATTCACCATATAGGACACATGCCACAACTGTATCCAAATGAACATCTAACCCTACGCATCTTTCTATTATTGCTTCCATACTTCTCTCCATAATGAAATTTAAAGCGAAATTATAACAACTGCCATTAAAAATATCCTACCCATGCTTTTACCACAACGCCTTGTTCTTATCAATTACTATCCCTAATTTCCTTGGTCAAATAAAAAAGAGTCATACCAAGCAGTTAAACTACTTGATGCGACTCTTTTAATTTATTTGAGTATTACATAACTATTTCTTTTTCTTTTCCATCTCTAAACATTATTTCGCCTTTGCCTATTGCTCCAACTGGACATACTAGACTACATAAGTGACATCCAACACACTTATCTTTGTTTAAAGATATTTCTCTAGTTTCTTCGTTGTATGTATATGCTTGATGTCCTCCATCAAAACAAGATACGTAACATCTTCCACATCCTAAACATTTATCTTTATCTATTTCTGGATAAATAACAAATGTACGATCTATATCTTCAGCAGGTATTATGTTGCAATTTGCTATTCCTACTAAATCTTCTAATTTATCTATTCCTCTTTCTTCCATAAAGTATGATAATCCACTTATCATATCTTCAACTATTCTATATCCATATTGCATTACAGCAGTTGTAACTTGTAAGTTGCTTGCTCCTAATACTATGAACTCTAGTGCATCTTTCCAAGTTTCTATTCCACCTATACCACTTATTGGAACATTTTTTAATTTTTCATTTGTTCTCATTTGTTGTATAAATCTTAATGCTATAGGTTTAACAGCTTTTCCTGAATAACCAGATATAGAAGATTTACCATTAACTATTGGTAATCCTATCATTTTATCAAAATCTATACCAGTTACTGATTTTATAGTATTTATAGTAGATATACCTGCTGCTCCACCTTCCATAGATGCTATTGCTGGTATGTTCATATCACCTATATTTGGTGTCATTTTTGCAAGTATTGGTAATTTAGATCCTCTAGCTACTGCTTCACAGTATGTTTTAACTAATTCTGGGTTTTGACCAACATCAGATCCCATAGCATGACTAGTCATTTGAGGACATGAGAAGTTACATTCTATCATATCTGCTCCAGCTTCTGTAACTAATCTAGCTAATTCTTCCCATTCTTTTTCGTTTTCACCCATTATAGATGCAACGATAACTTTTGTAGGATAATTAGTTTTTAACATTTTTAAAGCTTCTAAACTTTCTTCTAATGGATGTTCAGAAATTTGTTCCATATTTTTAAATCCAACAAACTCAGTACTTTCTTTTCTTAAAGCGTCAAATCTTGGAGAACAATCTGTTGGTATGAAGAAACCAAGAGTTTTAAATACAACTCCACCCCATCCAGTTTCTAAAGCCTTAGCACACATTTCATAACAGTTATCTACAGGTGAAGATGATAGAAAAAATGGATTTTCACACTTAACACCACAAAATTCAATTGATAAATCTTTTTTAAACATTATTTGCCCACCTTTCTTTATTTAGGGATATTAATTATATTTTTTATTAGCATTTTTCTAAACATGTGTTATTTACATATTCAATAACTTTATTAGCTACTTCTTTACCACTCTTTATTGCATAAACAACAGTTTTATCACTAGAAACCACGTCTCCAGCTGCAAATATTCCTTTTGAAGCATCTACTAAGTCTTCTATATTTCTTTCACTTTCTTGACTTATTGCTAATATATACTGATCACATTTCATTGTAATTGTTGTGTCATTACCTAAACTTTCAAAAGTGGCTTTTTCAACTTTTGAATTTCCTTCTATACTAACTGGTTTGAATTTTACAAATATGTTTACACCAGCTTCTTTTGTTTCAACTTTTTCATCTATGTATGCTGGCATTTCTTTTTCAGTTCTTCTGTATAATATATTTACGTTTTCTGCTCCTCTTAATTTTGCAGTTCTAGCAACGTCCATGGCAACGTCTCCACCACCAATTACTATAACGTTTTTACCTGCATATAAGTTTTGTGGATCTTCTTTAACTCTTCTTAAATAGTCAACACCGATTTCCACATTTTCTAAATTCATTCCATCTATATTTAATGCTTTACCTTTGTGAAGTCCACATGCCCATATAACAGCATCAAAACCTTCACTTAGTAAATCATTTGGATTTTCTACTTTAGTGTTGTTTTTGAATTCAACACCTAATTCTTTTACTTGATTTATTTCATGGTCAACTAATTCTTGTGATAATCTATCACTTGGTATTCCATATGATAAGTAACCACCTAATTTTTCATCTCTTTCGTAAACAGTTACATTACATCCTTCTTTTACCAATTCCAATGCTGCTGCAAGACCAGCTGGACCAGATCCAACTATAGCAACTTTCTTGTCACCTTGTTTTCTTTCTCTTAACAATGGAACGTTTAATGTTTTATCTAATTCCATTAAATATTCTTGAAGCATTTTTATTTTTATTGGTGTTTTTAGGTCAACTCTGCTACAAGCTCCTTCACAATATGCCTTTGATGGACATACCTTAGAACAAACTCCACCTAAAACATTGTTAGCTTTTATTGTTTCAATAGCCCCTTTTGGATTTTCAAATCTTAATGATCTTATAAATTTTGCTGGATCTGTTCCAGCTGGACAAGCCTTAGAACATGGTGCATCATGACATAGTAGACATCTAGAAGCCTCTTCACGTATTACTAATTCAAAATTCTTATCTGTTATTTTATTTTGATCCATTTTTATCTTCCTTTCTAAACTATTTTTATTTTAAGCCACAATAAGGCTTTGTTACATTCGTACATATACCTATACCTAACATATACCTATTCGCCTTACCCTTAACCCGATTGTTAATATTTCTTTTTGATGTACTCCTTTCTCTAAGAATAAGGACTTGACTGTAAACGTTTACATTACGTTTATACTTAAGTTATAATTCCATTTTTTGTTAATGTCAACAATAATTTGTTATTTTTTTGTTAAAGTTTTTTTTTCATTCTAAATCCATAATAAAAAAAAGTGCCATATAACCCAGTATATAGCACCTTTTTAGCATATTAATTTTCATCATAAATTTGCAATTTATTTGTAGGACAAATATGAACGCAAAGGCCACAACCAATGCATTTAAGTTTATCAATTTTTATTTTATTATTAACAGATTCTATAGCATTTTCCAAACAATACTCAATACATAAATTACAATCTTCTTTGCAAACTTTATCATCACATTTACAAGTCATAGGTTGCAAAGATAATTCATCTAAAGGTTTTATCTGTTCTAAAGCCTTCCCACGTATTTCATCTATTGAGCTGATTTTTTTATCTGTACACCACTTTTCCAAATCATTTGCTATTTTTCCAATTATACTCTCTCCATTTAACATAAGAGCTGTACCAATTTGTACTGCTGATGCGCCCAGCATCATATACTCTATTACATTTTCATAGTTTTCTACTCCTCCCACACCACATATAGGAATATCAACTGATTGGGCAATAGATGCTACACTTGCTAAAGCAATTGGTCTAATAGGTGCTCCAGAATATCCACCGTAAGTTGGCAGTAGTGGAACTCCTTTTTCAATATTTACACCTAAAATACATCTTATAGTATTTATGGCACTTATTGCACTTGCTCCCGCATTTTTAGCTGCTTTTGATACTTCACTTATATTGTTTACATGTTGAGATAACTTTACCATAACTGGTATTTTAACATTTTCCACCACATGTTTTACTATGTCGTAAACAAAATTTTGGTCAGAACAAGCAACTTCTACTCCTTCACCTAAAGGGCTTGATAAAGAAATCTCAATGGCATCTGCACCATACTTTTCAAGTTTTTTTGCTAAATATGTAACTTCTGATGGTGAGTGACCCGAAATACTTGTAATAACAATTCCCCCATCACTTTTGGCTATCTTTAACTCTTCTTTCCATCTTTCCAATTGAAAACGACTATAAAATCTTATATTTTGCAATCCTTGACCATTGTATGCTACCTGTTCACTTATCTTTGAATATGGATCACTTACTATGGTTTCTGTAATTACAGCTCCTGCCCCAGCTTTCAAATTATTTCTTAATTTTTTCCCATCCCCATTCCAAGGGCCAGCTGAAACAATAATTGGATTTTTTAGTTTTAATCCCATGAAGTTCGTCTCTAACATAATTAAAATATCTCCCCTATTCTATTACCATATCCACATGATTTACGTATTTTAATCTTAGTTTCTAGCAGTATCTCTTGAGTAAAACTATCTTCAGAGTCTTGGTTATTAATAATATCTATTAATAATCTAGCTCCCAAAACACCTTGCTTATGTAGAGGATTTATTATTGTTGTTAATTTTGATTCAATCATTCTAGAAAGCTGAATATTATCAAATCCTATAACAGCTATATCCTCTGGTACTTTTATATCGTTATCTCTTAGTGCTGCCATTGATGCAAAAGCAAAAATATCATTTGTAGCAAAAATTGCTCTTGGTGGATTTTTTAGCTTAAGCAACTTCTTAGTTAGTAAATACCCTTCATCTAGAGATATTTGAGAATGTAGAACATAATTATTTTCAACATTAATATTACTATTCTCCAAAGCTCTCTTAAAACCCTCTAGTCTTAGAGTGTTTTCTCTCTTCTCTTTTGGACCGTTTATTATAGCTATTTTATCATATCCAATGTCAATCAAATGCTTTGTGGCTTTGTAACTTGCCTTTTCATAATCAATTTTTACTGTATCAATCTCTTTGCAAGCATTACTCTCCCCTATAGATACTATTGGAATTCCTTTTGATTTAATGGAAAGTAACTTTTTACGGCTTATTGAACTTGAAATAATTATTAGCCCATCAGTATTTCTTTTGATTAAGCTATCAATACTTTCTTCTTCTTTTTGACAATTATAGGAGCCATCACAAATAACTGTAATGTAACCACTTTCTGACATAATATCCTCAATACCTTTTATAATTTCCATGTAACTTGGATTTAATATGTCAGGAACGATTATTCCAATTGTTTCTGCTTTACCTAGGTTCATACCTCTAGCAAACCAATTGGGTGTATAGTGGCATTCATCTATAACAGCCTGAACTTTTTCCCTCGTTGCATTTGCAACTGTTTCTGGATGATTTTGCACCCTGGATACAGTTGCTACTGATACACCAGCTTTTTTTGCAATTTCACGTATATCCATAATTTACCTTCCCCAACTATTTTATAATCTTTGATTCATTTTTATTTTAACTAAGTTTTCTTATTACTGCAACGATTTCAAATGGAGATTATTGTTATATAATTATCGTATTCCATTTTGGAATAGTTAAAAATTTATTCTTTTAGTTGACTTTCTAACTTAATAGCCTTATATATTTATTATAGAAAGTGTGTAAACGTTTACATTTTTTCTTATATCAATTTAATTATATGGAGGGAAGTTTGTATGTTTAGATGTAGTACTGATAGAATGGAAGATAAAATAAAAACATTTTCAAAGTTTGGAGATGCAGGACATGGCGGAATAACAAGATATTCATTATCGCCTGAAGCTCTTCAAGCTAGAAATGAGTTCGTTAAAAGAATGGAAGCAATTGGTGCAGTTATAGAAACAGATGATATGGCAAACATGTATGCTACATTACCTGGTACAGATCCTAATGCAAAAAGAATTGTAATGGGTTCTCACTGTGACTCTGTAAAAAATGGTGGTAACTATGATGGTATTTTAGGAGTAATGGGTGCTATGGAAGTGTTAGAAACTGTTGCTACTGAAAAAATCTCTCACAAACATCCACTTACTGCTATGATATGGACAAATGAAGAAGGTTCTCTATATCCACCAGCAATGATGAGTTCTGGTATAGTATGTCATGATGTACTTCCTGGTGAAATAGCTAAAAACTTTGAATATGATAATATGATGAATTCTAAAAGTGTGTTAGATAAAACAACTACTTTTGGTTCTCAATTAGCTAACTTCAAATACAGAGGAAAAAAAGAAAATCGTTTAAATGTTGATAAATATAAATGTATGTTTGAACTTCACATAGAACAAGGTCCTATCTTAGAAGATGCTGGCAACGATGTTGGTGTTGTTACTTGTGTTCTTGGAATGTTTAACTGTCGTATAAAATTCCATGGTCAATCTGATCATGCTGGTACAACTCCTATGCATAAACGTCAAGACGCTTTATATGCTGCATCTCAAGCTCTTTGCTATCTACACGAAGAAATCGATAAATTAGGAAATAAAGAATTAGTTTATACAACTGGTGAAATAGTATGTCACCCATGTGTACATACAGTAATACCTGATTTTGTTGAATTCTCTATAGACGTTCGTCACGAAGATCAAGAATTATTAACAAAAGTATATGAAATAGTTAGAAGTTTAGAAGGTAAAGAATGGGCTAGATGTAAATGTGAAGTTCAATTAGCTTGGAACAGAGACACTGTTTACTTCGATAAAGAACTAGTAAACTTTGTAAAAAAATCTGCTGAAGAATTAAATATACCTCACCAATACATTAACTCAGGAGCTGGACATGATGCTCAGTTCGTAAACTACTTAATGCCAACAACTATGATATTTGTTGTATCAAAAGATGGACATTCTCACTGTGAACAAGAATACTCTACTCCAGAGCAATGCGCTAACGGAGCTACTGTTTTATTAAACGCTGTATTAAAAGCTGATTTAGAAGACTAATAATTAAAATTCATAATTTAAAATAATTTAAAAATTTGAGGAGGAAATTATGAGTAAATTTGATAAAGTAATAAAAAATGGTACAATAGTAACTGCTTCTGATACATATAAAGGTGACATAGGAATAAAAGACGGTATAATAGTTGAAATAAGCCAAAACTTAGAAGGTGATAATGTAATAGATGCTTCTGGTAAATTAATAATACCTGGTGGTATAGATGCACATACTCACTTAGATATGCCTTTTGGTGGAACTTTTTCAAGTGACGACTTCGAATCTGGTTCTAAAGCTGCTGCTATAGGTGGTACTACTTCTTTTATAGACTACTCTATACAACCTGCTGGCGGAACATTGGCTGATGCAGTTAACATTTGGAAAGAAAAAGGTTCTAAATCATGTGTAGACTACGGTCTTCATGTTGCTATAACAAAAGCTGACGAAAATGCTTTAGCTGAAATACCTACAATGGTTAAAGAAGGTATAACTAGTTTCAAAGTATTTATGGTTTATGATGCTATGAGAGTAAATGATGCTGCATTTATGAATATATTAGAAAAATCAAAAGAACATGGCGCTTTAGTTGGTGTTCACTGTGAAAACTATCATGTTATAAATCACAGAACTAAACAACTTTTAGAAGCTGGTAAAACTGAACCTAAATATCATGCTGTTTCTAGACCAGCAACATGTGAAGGCGAAGCTGCTAATAGAGCTATTACTCTTGCTAAATTAACAAATGCTCCTCTTTATATAGTTCACAATAGTTGTGAAGAATCAATTTCTAGAATAAAAGAAGCTCGTGAAGCTGGACTTCCAATAATGGGAGAAACTTGTCCTCAATACGTTATGTTATCAGAAGATAACTACGATGAGCCAGGATTCAATGGTGCTAAATATGTAATGTCACCTCCTCTACGTAGTAACAAAAACTGGGATTACATATGGCAACAATTAAAAGATGGCGTAATACAAACAGTTGCAACTGATCACTGCCCATTCTTTATGAAACAAAAAGAATTAGGAAAAGATGATTTTACTAAAATACCAAATGGTGGACCTGGTATAGAAACTAGAATGTCTATAATGCTTTCAGAAGGACCAAAACATGGTTTATCTTTAAATAAAGTTGTTGAAGTTACTTCTACAAACGTTGCAAAAATATTTGGTATGTATCCTAAAAAAGGTACAATAGCTGTAGGAAGCGACGCAGACTTAGTATTATATGATGAAAACAAAGAAGTTACTTTAACAAAAGATGTACTTCATGAAAATGTTGACTATACTGCTTATGAAGGTATAAAAGTTAATGGATATCCTGTTATGACATTATCTAGAGGTGATGTTATAGCTAAAGATGGCGAATATATAGGTGAAAACAACCGTGGTGAATTTATCAAACGTGGCAAATCTATAGTGTTATAGGTGAATGCTATGAAAAAAATGAGCTATATATGTGCCCTTGGAATAGTAACTGGCGTACTTTGTGGTATCTGGGCCTGGGGTTCTGGTTCTCTAGGACTGTTTACTTGGGCTGGTTTTGCTGGATGTACTACATACTTTGCCAGTGGTCATCATGGAGTTGAAGGTTTGAAAAAAACTATCTTACCAAACATGGCTGGTGTTCTTTGTGGTATGACAATTATATTCTTATCTGGTTTAGTTCCAGCACTTGGTACTACAGGTGTTTGGTGTGCCATAGTTACATTTGTAATGTGTATTATAGGTAAATCAAAATGGTTTGATTTTATCCCTGGTACTTTTATGGGATGTTTTACAACATTCGCTGCTGCCGGTAATTGGATGTTATTAGTTCCTTCTTTATTACTTGGTGCTCTACTTGGTATATCATGTGATAAGGGTGGAGACTGGTTCTATAAAGTTGTAACAAATAACAACCCTAATGATAGTGATGTGGAGGCTGAATAATAGTATTTACTTCATTATATAAAAAAGGCCATATTGAGACTTTCTCAATATGGTTTTTTATATTACATCTTAAGTTGGCCTTCCCTAACTTCTTTCTTCTTCTCTTCAAATAACTTATCAAACTGATCTACTGCTTCTTCATCTACATTGTAACAATCATCAAATACATAAAATCCCCTTACATTCTTTAAAGCATCATCTTTAAGTGTTTTCACCATAAAAAATGGTGCTTCATCCTCCATAGGTATTCCTTCCATATGAATACCATATTTGGAGGCTGGTTCAAATCCAAACCTACTGTAGTAGTTATTGTCTCCAGTAATAAACACAGCAGAGTATCCAAGCTCAGTAGCTTTTTGTAATGTATCTAAAATCAACTTGCTACCTATGCCCTTTCCTTGAAACTCTGGCATAATACTTATGGGTCCAAATGTAACAAAAGTTTCATTGTCAATACCTTTAATGTGTCCTTTTGTATAAGCAATATGGCCTACAATTTTGTTATCATATACAGCAACTAACTCCAACTTTTCAATAGATCTTTTGTCTCTGTGCATATTATGTATTACTAAATGCTCACAACATCCAGGCATGTAAACATTCCAAAATGCTTCTCTTGTCAAAATCTCCACTTCTTTGTAGTCATTAGGGTTTACCTTTCTAAGTACTAAATTCATATAACCTCCTTCTAAAAAAATTATTATAAATTTTTATTATATTCTATTCATTTATTTCACTTTCTTCTTATATAAGATTTTACCCTTTATTTTAACATATAACTTATAAATATTTTTTTCAACTTTATTTTTAATTTCCCAACTATTATTTAAATAGAAAGTGAGCTCACAAATAAAATTCGCAAGGCTCATGTCCTAGGCGATATATCCTTGCTAGCGCTTCGGATAAATCCGTTGCTAAAAAATTCGCAAGGCTCATGTCGCCAACGAGATGCCTTCGCTACCGCTTTAAGCCACTGCGTGGGCGCTATGAAATTTCAGGCAACGACCTTGCTAAAAAAAATTTAAGGAGGTAATAATATGGCAGTTGTTTCAACACCCAATGCATCATCTATAAAGGTTAAATTTGATCATGGTACAAATTTAAATGGAGACAGAATAGTAAAAACTAAGACTTTTTCCAGTATAAAATCAGGTGCTTCAAATGAGGATATTAT
>OKWQ01000053.1_pt1 | contig 154154 bp, 114 predicted proteins | sample 1607071 | NCBI WGS metagenome assembly OKWQ01 (sample SAMN07501039, study PRJEB24779) | human gut metagenome
CAGCCTGCCACAGCCCAGGGGTCCGACCATGCTGAGAAATTCAGCTTTGTGGCGGTAACATGAATCTCGGAAAGATGCCATTTTCCCACACTCATCTTTCCGTACACTACCTACATTTAAAAAGCGTCATTCCTCAGCTAAACCCCAATATAATAAACCATCAGGAAGTTTCTATTTCAAGTAATGATTCATAAGTTTATTTATAGTGAGCAGGGGGATTTTCTGGTTAGTGGCTTCTGTTATTTTCATCTAACCATTTGCAAATATAATAGCATATAATGCCGGCTATTACAGACATAAGAATGCTCAATATGTATTGCATAGAAGCATCCCCTTTCCGCTGGAAAGTATTAAAACAACATATTGTGTATAAAAATTACAAAAACACCTGATGGTTTCTATCTGCAAATGCTGTATTTTCACATTATAATCTAATTTTATCTAATACAATACGTACAAATTTATTAAAACTCTCAATCATCCCCGATCTCCCAATACGACCGATTAGCTAAGAAATCTTAGCATCTTGATAAGAACCTCCGTTTTATTAAAAAGTGAATCTGATATACTTAAATGTATAAATTTGAATACTGCGCCTATTCATATTTATGGAAAATATTAAATTCTAACTATGAGGGAGGTAACACATGAAGAAAAAAATAATGGCATTTTTGCTGAGCTTCAGCATGGTATTATCAGTGATTCCATCAATGGGAGTATCTGCAGAAGATACTGGTTTGGAGGCGGCAGAAGAAAGAGTACTGGTTGCATCTTATGACATGGGGCATGCAGATGGCAAACTGACGGATTCCAGTGGATTTGGAAATGATGCTCAACTGGTAGGTTTTGAGGATGGTGATTTCGCTGCAGAGGAGAATCAGGATCAGATTTTGAAATTTTCCGGTGACAAGGGAAAATACGTTGAAATTCCTTCCGGGCTGATTCAGAAAGAATCTTTTGCAATAGAAGCAACTTTTAAGACATCGGTAAAGGCTGGCCATTGGCTTTGGTGTTTGGGTACAAAGGAAGATAAGTGGCCAAATGTAAAAAATTACGTTTTTTTAAATCCTATGCAGGGGGACGGAACTTTGCGTGCCGGCATAAAAGATGCCAGCAATGAGCTCCTGTTTAAACAGAATCAGCGGATTGTGGCTGACCAATATTCTACGGTACGGCTGGATTTTGAAAACGGGACTGTGAAACTGATTGTGAATGGAGAAGAAAAAGAAGTGCTGGACACCGGTTACTCCATTCAAAAGCTATTAAAGGAAGGAACCGGGGATGATTTCTGCGGATATATCGGAAAATCTTTGTATACGCCCGATGATGCATTTAAAGGTACATTAACCCAATTTGATGTCTATTCTACGATTCGGGATACTTCTGAGGAAGGATTGGCAAAAGAGGATCTGGATGCCATAACATTACCCAGGGTTATGAGTGGGGACATTGCATTACCGGATACGGGAAGCGTTAATGGAAGCAGTATTGAGTGGACTTCTTCCGATGATTCAATTGTAAGTGATGACGGAAAGCTTGTATCAGTTCCACAAGAGGATGTCCAGGTGACATTGAACGCTGCAGCGTCTTATGGAAATAGCACTGCCGTGAAGGAATTTCATATCACGGTAAAAGGGTCAGATTCCCTCTTCCCGGAAGCCTATGAATCCCTTGAACTGCCTTACACAGAAGTGTATGGAAATATTACGCTGCCGTCACAGACTGAAAATGGATGTAATATAAGCTGGACCACAGCAGATGAATATAAGAGTATTGTAACCGTAGCCAAAGGGAAGGCAGCAGATGGCAGTGTGATACCGGCGGGTGTTGTAACCAGACCGGAAGGTCAGGATACAGCAGTGACCGTAACAGCCGGATTTTCCTATAACGGCATGACTTATGCGGAAACGAAGGATTTCACTTTTACCGTAAAAAAACAACCGGAAGAACGGGGAAAAGATACTTCTTATGTTTTTGCTCATTTTACCGGATCTGAGAGCAGCACCAGTGATGAGCAGATCTATTTTGCAGCAAGTAAAGACGGAAGCCATTGGAGAGATCTAAATAATAGAAAGCCGGTTCTGACTTCTGATATTGGAGATAAGGGTGTTCGTGATCCATATCTGATACGATCGCCCGAAGGCGACAAGTTCTATCTTCTGGCGACAGACCTGAGCATAAAGAACAGGGGCGGCTGGGGAAATGCACAGGCCACTACAAAGGGCAGCACGAAACTGGTTATCTGGGAATCCACAGATTTAGTAAACTGGAGTGAGCCAAGACTTGCAGATGTTGCATCTAAAATTCCCGGAGGGGGATGTGCCTGGGCTCCTGAGGCGATTTATGATGATAATACCGGAGAGTATGTAGTATACTGGGCAACGGCATCTTCCGAGATGGCAGCGGAAGTCGGCGGCGATCCTATGAAAATGTACTATGCAAAAACCAGGGACTTCTATACCTTTACAGAACCACAATTGTGGATCAGCAGAGAAAATCATTCGATAATTGATACAACTATGATCAAAGACGGGGATACATATTATCGTGCTTCCGGTGATGGGCAGATTACCATAGAGAAGAGTAAGTCGATTTATGATGGCTGGGAAATCATCGGCACCTTAAGTAACATTTTCAATAATAATAATTACAGTGGTGGAAAGTTAGAGGGACCAGAATTTTTTAAATATTGCGAGGATGACCGCCTGAATAATGCAGATGGCAATCCGGTGGATACATGGGGGTTAATGTGCGATCAGTATGCAGAAGGAAAGGGGTATCTTCCATTTCGTTCAACTAATCTCGGGGATATGAGTACCCAGAGCTGGACGGCGGCCACCGATATTAATTTTGACAGTTTAAAAAAGCGTCATGGGACGATTCTTACTGTTACAGATGATGAGTATGCAGCTCTTATGAAAGCCTATACGGATGATGCAGAAGAAAATACCGAAGAAGAACAGGAAGATCCTGTTTTGCAGTACACATTTGAGGAGAAAAACGACCTTATTTATGGAAGCGGTGCAACAGTAAAAGCATATGCTGATCCAGGGGAAGGAAATCAGAATTATCTTTATCTGGATGGAGGAACAAACGCATGGGCACAACTACCGGATGGATTTTTTGACGGACGGAATAAGATGACAATTTCTATGGATGTCATGACGGAACTGTCGGACGGGAATTTCTTTACCTTTGCATTTGGACAGGATACGGATCGGTACTATTTCCTGAGAATGAGAGGAAATACTTTGAGAAGTGCAATTACCCGCTCCTCATATGGCAATGAATCTGCTGTATCCCACACACTGGCCGGAGCAGCTGTGAAGCAGTGGCACAATGTGAAGGCAGTTATAGATAAGAATACGATGCGCGTTTACGTAGATGGCATCCTGGCAGGTGAAAACAAGAATCTAACTACTTCAGTTACTGAATTAGGGAAGAATCTGAAAAGTTATCTTGGAAAATCTTTCTATAGTGCAGACCGGAATTTCAAAGGAGGATTTGACAATATAGCCATTTACAACAGAGCACTGTCGGCAGATGAAATTGCAGAAGAGGCAGGTGTAGGTCTTGTTGCAGATGGTCTGGTAGGAACTGCACCGGACCGGGATACGGCACTTACTTACCGTGGCACCGATGATCACAGCGCTGTTCGTACCGAAGTGGACAATGAAAATAAAGTGATTACATCCTACGTGAGAAAAGGATGCGACCTTACAAAGGTACCTGTAACCCTGACATTTACAAGAGAAGAAGTAAGCATTTGGAATGGCAGCCAGGAATGGGAAAATGGCGGTATCCTGGATTTGAGCCGGGATTGTGTGATAACGGTGAAAAAAGGAGATAAGGAAGAGGAATGGACGATAAAAACACCGGTGGTATCCAATAACCCGGTACTGCCAGGACAGTATGCAGATCCGGACATTGATTATATGGACGGAAAATTCTGGATATTCCCTACAACAGATGGATACCCCTCCTGGAGCGGAACGGTCTTCCATGCATTTTCTTCAACAGATATGGTGGACTGGGTGGATGAAGGCATCATTATGGATGTGGAAAATGATAAACCTGGTTTGAATGACAAAGGAGTGCAGATTGCAGCATCACCGTGGTCAGTGGGAAGTGCATGGGCGCCAACCATTGAAGAAAGAAACGGGAAATATTATTTCTATTACTGTGCGAAGTTTCCAAATGGGCAGTCTGCCATCGGTGTTGCACAGGCGGATCATCCCCAGGGACCTTATACCGATAAGGGGGAGGCACTCGTTACAGTACAGATGTGCAAAGATGCGGGGGTAAGCATGGGCCAGGCGATCGATCCTTCCATCTTTACAGATGATGACGGGAAAGTCTATATGACATTCGGCAATGGAAATGCGGCGATTGTAGAACTGAACGATGACATGATGAGTGTGAAAGAAGGAACCTTAAAGCAGATTAATAATCTCAGAGATTTCCGGGAGTCTGTGGTAATTACTAAAGCAGGCGGTAAATATCACTGGACATGGTCCTGTGATGATGCAAACAGTCCGAATTACCATGTGAATTATGGTGTCTCAGACACGCTGGACAGTGCAATCAGTCTTCGTGGAACCTTACTGCAAAAAGATACGGAAAAAGGAATACTGGGCAGTGCTCATCAATCCGTCCTTCATGTAAAAGACGGCAAAGGCCAGGATCGCTATTTTATGTCCTACCATCGTTTCTATACACCGCTGGATATTTTCCTGGACTCCGATGGACTTGGAAAACACCGGGAGACTTGTATCGATGAAATCTTCTTTGATGAAGACGGATATATGACAATCACTCCTACAATGGAAGGCGTGGCATCTGTTCAAATGAAAGAGGATGAGCCGGAAATAGTAAATAAAGATCAATTGCAGGCTGAAATAAACCAGGCAATCGGAGAAGGCCAGAAAGACAGCTATACCAAAGAGAGCTGGGCGAAGTATGCGGATGCGCTGTCTTATGCAAAAGAAGTGCTGGGCTTAGAAAGCGCTGACCAGGAAACAGTAGATACCGCACTTTTAAATCTTCAGACTGCCCGGGCTGCATTGGTAAAAGTTCCGGAAGTAAAACCGGATCCGGATACTAAGCCCCAGCCTGTCGCTGTAAAAAGTGTCACATTAAATAAACAGTCCTTAACCATGACGCTAAAAGAAAATATGGTTCTTACTGCTAACGTTTCACCGGAAAATGCAGCTAATAAAAAGGTGTTATGGAGCACCTCAGACAGTGGAAAAGTGACGGTAGAACAAAATGGAAAAATCACAGCCAAAAAGCCCGGTACGGCTTATATTACGGTAACTACTGCTGACGGTGGCAAAAAAGCAGTATGTAAAGTAGTAGTGAAAAAGCCGGTTATCAAACTTACCTACAGCAGACTTTCGCTGCAGGCAAAGAAATCTACTACGGCTGTACGACTGAAATCATCAGTGCCGTCCGGAGAAAAGATAAAGTCGGCAAAAAGCAGTAAGAAAAATATAGCATCCGTGTCTGTTAAAAATGGAAAGCTCACGATAAAAGGCAAAAAGACAGGAACATCTTATGTGACGGTAACCACCACCAACGGCGGTACAGCTAAAGTTAAAATAACGGTGAAAAAGAAAGTAAACGTAACCAAATTAACCTTAGATAAAAAAGTCACTATAAAGAAAGGGAAAAGGCTGACGCTGAAAGCGGTAAAATCACCTGTAACTGCAACCAGTAAAATCACATGGAAAAGCTCCAATAGAAAGATTGCGGAAGTTACATCCAAAGGGGTAGTAAAGGCAATAAAGAAAGGGGATGTAACGATTACCGCTATCAGCAGCAATGGTAAGAAAGCAAAATGCAAGGTTCATGTGAGATAAAGTGTGAAAGAAAAACGCTTTCACACTGCTGATTCGGGAATAGCACAAGCCTGCTTGGGCAATTCATGGGGTTAAGTGTGAAAGAAAAACGCTTTCACACTGCTGATTCCATTCATTACCTAATCTATGGACAAATTTTGGTGTGTAAAGTTTATCAGGAGAGAATTGTTTATGAAAAAGAAAAAAATAGTCAGCAGAATGATAGCAGGGGCAATGGCAGGCATTATGGCGGTGACTGCATTGCCGCAGCTAAGTATGCCGGACGTAAGGGCAGAAGAAGTTTTCCAGGCAGATCAGGAGTTAATAGCCCATTATCCATTGGAAACGGATGTCCTTGATGTGTCCGGGAATGAATATCATGGAGCAGTACTGGGAGAAGGGGTGACGTTTACGGGGGAATCTTTGAATTTACCCGGAGGAAAGTCAAACAGTAACGATTATGTATCGCTGCCCCAGGGGATTTTTGATCATCAGGATCAGTTAACGATTTCCATGTGGATTAAAAATAATGATACAAAAGGAAATTACGCTGCTTTCTTCTTTGGGACAAAAGCAAAAGGGGTTTTGCCCGTCAATTATTTATTACTGAATCCCTGTAATCCCAAAGGTACCTATAAAGCGGTATTGACGGATTCTATTAATGAATCGGCACCTTACAATACGGAAGCCGGAATCATTAATACGGTTTCCACAATTGAATATATGAACCAGTGGGCTTATTATACGGTGGTTCTCGATACGGCAGGAGAAGGTGGGAATGGCAAAACACTGACTGCATATCTGAATGGAGAGCATATCGGTACTGCCAGCCTGACAAGAAGTGTATCTGATTTTGGAGAAGGACTGGTATCCCTCATCGGCAAGTCAGAGTATCTGGAGGATCCTTTGTTTAAAGGTTCCTTCCGTGACCTGCGTATTTATGGGAAATGTCTGGGGGATACGGAAGTTAACGGTTTGTATGAAAACGCATTTAACAGAAATGTACTGCTGGAAGCAAAGGAAGGCCTCACTCTTGGAGATACCTCCAAAGTGATTGCCAATCTTACGCTTCCGGAAACCGTGGGAAATGATGTGTCTATTACCTGGGAATCATCCGATCCCACGGTAATAGACCATACAGGAAAAGTGACATTGTCAGACACCTTACAGAATGTAACCCTTACGGCAGTACTTATGCGAAATGGGGAAACGGTGTCAAAAGAATTTGAGGTAACCGTAATAGCAGCAGACGGAGTATTGGCGGAGGCCATGAGCCGGGTAAATGTGCCGTATGCCATCACGGATAAAACCGTGCTGCCCACAAGTCTGGGTGATGGAATTACTGTAAGCTGGGAATGCAGTGATCCGTCGGTGATAGCCGGTGATGGTACAATTACGGCTCAGGATCAGAACATGCAGTTAGAGCTGAAAGCTGCTATTGCAAAGGGCGATCAGCTGGCATATAAAGAATTTGTGGTTTTGGTAATGGAAAAAACCGCAAATTACGTTATGAGCTATACCCGAAACGGCAATACGGAATTAACTGACAGTATGCATCTGGCTTACAGTGCGGATGGAGTTGAGTATACTTCTTTAAATTACAATACGGGTATCCTTTATCCAAAAGCTGATCTGGAAGAAAATGCAGCAAACACCATTGCAGGAACCACAAAGCGTCTGCGCAGTCCGTATCTGTTTCGTATGGCGGACGGAAAAATAGGCGTAACCGCTGTGCGCACTGATGCTGCAGGTGACAAAAATGCAAAAGGAAAGATTTTACTTTATACAACGGATGATCTTATGGAATATGAAGATTATGGACTGATTTCCTTACATACGGAACTTGCAGTTACGGAACCCAGGTGTGAGTACGACGGTGTAAATAAAGTATATCGGATCACATGGAAGGGTTCTGACGGCAGGTTGTACTGCAGCACCACGGCAGACTTTGTAGAGATCAGTGCACCGGAAGAAATAACAGGCAGGGAGAACATAGCAGTATCTGCTCAAATCGCGGGAGCTGTACCATGCAATGTCCTTCCGGTAACCATGTCTGAGGCACAAGGGCTTACTGCTAAATTGCTTCCAATTGAAAATACAGGAATAGAAGAACAAAAATTTCAGTTTGCCACAAAGGCAGGCCAGGAACTTACAAAGGATGATATTGCTTCCGTTATCAAGGCTAAATATAGTGACGGAACAGAAAAAGAGATCAAAGTGAATTGGGATGCCAACAGCTTAAAGTCAATTAATTTTAACAAAGCGGGCACCTATCAGATAAACGGCACAGCCAAATTGACCAAATATCCGGTTTTGAATGGAAGAGCTGATCCGGACATCTATTTCTATAATGGAAAGTATTATTTTATAGCAACCGGGGAAACGGCAAACCAGTCCCAGATTAACATCCGGGAAGCCGATACACCACTGGGACTGTTTGGTGCCACAGATCATGAACTGATCCCAAATGTGAGAAAACCAAGATGGGCTCCGGAACTCCATGAAATAAACGGTAAGTTATACATTTTCCTTGCCGTTGGTGATGATTGGAAGCAGGTACAATCCAGTATTATGGAATTAAAAGAAGGCGGAAATCCGACGAATAAGAATGACTGGAAAGAGGCCGTCAGAGTCCGTAAACAGGATGGAAGCTATCTCTATGAAGACGGCATTACACTGGATATGACTTATTTTGAAGTAAACGGGATTTCCTATGTGTGCTGGGCACAGCGTGAGATGACAAGTGACAGGGGATTTGGAACATCCGATCTCTATATTGCAGCCATTGATAAAGAAAATCCATATCAGCTGACCAGCGATCCTATGTGCATACTGCGTCCCCAGTATGGATGGGACCGTTTTGATGCCACCGTTGATGAAGGTCCTTATGTGATTCAAAGGGATGGAACTGTGTATATGACTTTTTCAGGTTCCAGCGTCAGCAATACCTATTGCGTGGGGCTGTTAACTGCAGCTGCGGAAAGTGACCTGCTGGATGCGGCAAGCTGGAAGGAGACCGGATACCCCATATTGCAGGCGGAAAGTGTTGCAGGGGAGGGCGGACCGGGCCACAGCGCTTTTACCGTAGATGAAGATGGCAATGACTTATTTGTATATCACATGAAACCAAATGGAGGGACCAGGAGTGCCAGTGCAAGACGTGTTCACTGGGCAGCTGATGGGACTCCTGTACTGGATATGACCGTTGACCGGGAATTAAAAGAGGAATACCGTTCGGTTGCAGGAACCATTATTGTAGAAGAAGGGGATGTGCCGGAAGATCAAAGGATCGTTGCTGCCGATAAGGAGGCGCTGACGCTGAATGGCATAACAGAAAATATTGTAAAAGGAAATCTGACCCTTTCATCTAAGGGAAAAAATGGTTCGCAGATCACCTGGGTTTCTGATAAAGAAGAAGTAATTTCTGCAGTATCTTCTGAAAATAAAGCTTATGCGGCTACACCTGCCGGAACGGTGACAAGAGGTAGTAAGGATCAGAAAGTTACCCTGCGTGCGGTGATCCGGTATGGGACATTTGAGGATACGAAGACATTCAACGTGACAGTTAAAGCAAAAGAAGCAGCTAAGGATTATGTGGGATATCTGTATGCATATTTCAGCGGAGATGAATCCAGGATGGATGACCAGCAGATTTACTTTGCTCTTAGCAAAGATGGAATTACCTGGAGTGATCTGAATGAAAATAATCCGGTATTAACTTCTGCGCTGGGAGATAAAAGCGTCCGGGATCCTTATATTATCCGTTCTGCGGAAGGTGACCGTTTTTATCTGATCGCTACAGATCTGGATATCCGAAATGGCAGGTATGGAAACCAGTGGTGGACTTCCAGAGATGGAAGCAAAGACCTGATCATCTGGGAATCTAGGGATCTGGTAAACTGGACAAACCACCGGGCAGTAGATGTGGGAAGTTCCATACAGGCAGACCACGTATGGGCACCGGAAGCAATTTATGATGAAATAACCGGGGAATATCTGGTTTACTGGTCCAGTTCCGTGAAAACAGACCAGTATGAAAAGAGCAGAATTTATGTTGCAAAGACCAGGGACTTTTATACATTCACCGAACCTGAAGTTTATTCGGATGACCCCAATGGCAATATAGATGCTTCCATTTTAAAGGTGGGGCAGAAATATTACCGCCTGATTAAGGATGACAGGGAGGCATATGTTACGCTGGAATCTGCGGATCAGTTACTCAGCTATGGGGATGGAGAAAAAAACAGAGGATCTGTATTTAAAAAAATAAAGAACACAGAGCTGGAAAGTTACAAAGGCTATTATGAAGGTCCTACAATGTTTCGATTTCTGAATGAAAATAAATGGTGTGCCCTGGTTGATGAATATGGAGGGGCAAAAAGAGGCTATATTCCTTTTATTTCAGAGGATATTGGTGCAGAAAACAGTCTGCATCTCATGAAGGATGACACCTATCTGATGCCTACCGGCGCAAAGCACGGGACTGTGATTCCGGTAACGCAGGAAGAATTCGATGCCTTGCAGGAAAAGTGGATTGTAAAATCAAACATGGGACAACAGGAAGAGCCAGTTTTGGAATATAACTTTGAAGAAAAATCAGATGGCACAATTACTGATGTTTCCGGAAATGGAAACCACGGCAAGACATATGGTAATGCAGTTTTCAAAAAGGATGCTGAAAAAGGGCAGGTATTATATCTGGACGGCAGCAGCGGAACCTATGCAGAATTCCCCAGAGGGCTTTTTGACGGTTGCGATGAAATGACGATAGAAATGGATGTAAAGCCGGAGATCACAAGCAACTTCTTCTTTACATTCGGCGTGGGACAGGACAGCAGCAAGTATATGTTCCTCCGAACCAAACCCGGGAATATCCGAAATGCCATAACCACTCAGGGTAACGGGAAAGAGCGGGATGTTCAGATCAATGGTTCTTACCAGGGCAAGTGGAGTAAGGTTGCAATCGTAATGAACGGTCACAGCATGTCGCTGTATATTGATGGTGTTCTGGCTGACAAACGGGATCACGTGCGATCTGTCAGTGATCTGGGATCGAATCTGCTGGCATATCTGGGCAAATCTTTTTATAGTAACGATCCTTATTTTAAGGGATCCTTTGATAATGTTAAAGTTTATAACCGGGTTTTAAGTGCTAAAGAGCTGGGAGGAGATGAACCGGAATTAGATATCAGCAAAGACCTGCTGGCGCATTACAAACTGGAAGATGACGGTAAAGATGCTTCCGGCAAACAAAAAGATGCCGTGATGGGTGGCAAAGGAACACATTTTACAGATGGTGTACTGTGCCTTGATGGGGGAGCAAAGTCCGATAAAAATTATGTGACACTGCCGGTAGGGCTGTTTGACGGACAAAACAGTACAACCATCTCCATGTGGATCAAAAATAAGAATACGAAAATGAATACAGCTGCATTTTCCTTTAGCGGAAAAAAGAAGACAGGAATTTATCCGGCGGATTATTTTATTTTGAATCCCTGTAATACGGATGGTTATTATAAGGCGGTATTTACAGATCCGGCTGCTGGCAGCACGGCGAATCCATGGACTACCGAGGTGGGAATCAATAACTCCAGCCAGAACAGTATCAGTACTTTGGATTATATGAACCAGTGGGCTTACTATACGGTGACAATTACAAAAGACCGGATAACCGGATATTTGAATGGAAAGAAAGTAGGAACATCAGAAATCCATAACAAGACAGTAGCTGACTTCGGAGAAAAACTGTCGGCATATATTGGGGCATCGGAGTATGCAGATGATACCTTCGCAGGAAATTTCTGTGACCTGAGAATCTACAGCAGAGAATTCAATATGTCAGAAGTTTCAGATTTATATCAGAATTCCCTGCCGGTTAAACAAGTAAAAGAGGCAAGGGCATCCTTGAAAATAGGGAATGGATTATCTGTGACCGGGAACCTGGACCTTCCCGTTCAGGCAGGAGAATGCACCGTTAAATGGAGATCCGGCCAGCCTGCTGTAGTAGAAGAAAACGGAACGGTACACTTCCAAAAGGATGAAACGACGGTGACGCTGACAGCAGTGATCAGCAGCGGTGCGTACACAGAAAAATCCGTATATGAACTGACAATAGCATCTGAGAAAGATGCAGCAGCAGGGCGTTACCGGACCGCACTGAGTATTCCTAAGTATATCTCCTGCAATATGCAGACGGAAGTAAATGGAGAGGCAGTCATCTGGTCAAGTGAACCAAAGGGCATAATCGATGCAGACGGTACTGTTCACCGCCCCGCCGGAGATCAGGAAAACAAGGAGATTATGGTAAAAGCTGTGATTGGGGATACCGTGATCACAAAACAGGCGACAGTTATGGCAGAAGGAGGGCAGATTTTAAGCTACGTAGTAAAGGGCGGGAACCTTTATACAGGAGAAGGAGATCTTCTGGCTGCATCCGACAGCAGACGTTCCGATGCATTATTCCTGGCAGCGCGGGATCAGGTTTCCGATGAGTTTATGCCATTGAATAAAGGCAAGGCGGTGTTATATGTAAAATGGGATAAAGACCAGAAAACAAATCCGGACAATCAGATGGGTTCACCGGTATTGTTCCGCTATCAAGACGGAAGTCTGGGGGCAGCAGCATCGGGAAATAATAAGAAGGATGGAATTTATATCTGGGATACCAGGGAAACCACAAGCTTTGAAAACGAAAGGTATCTGGTTCTGAATACGGAAGGTAAGGAAGTACAGGATCCGGATGTGGTTTATGATTCCATGTCAGAATGCTATAAAATATTCTGGAAGGATGAGCAGGGCACTTCTTATGTAAGTATGCTGAGTAATCTGAATGCAGGATCCACACCTGTCATAACAGAAGAAGCAGACTATGAAAAGGCAGCGCTGTCTGCAGCAGTTCCGGAAAATGCAGTGATGGAACAGTCTGCCATATTTGAAGCAGACAGGGAAGAATATAAGGCATTCACAAAGAAATACGAAACCATCCGCAATACAGGAGTTGAGTCCGTTGTTATCCGGGCAAATACCGGAGACAAGGTAACACTGCCGGAAACGGTGACCGCAGACTACAGCGATGGAAGCACTAAGAACCTGGGGGTAAAATGGAATCAGCAGGATCTGGATAAGATCGCAAACGGACAGGCAGGAACCTATGAAATATCCGGAGAAGTACAGCAGGATTCCTATGCATATCCATTTATTGAGGAACGTGCCGATCCCCATATCTTTTATAATGAAGATGACGGTTATTACTATTCAACCGGTTCCTATTATGAGAAAAACATGAACTGGAATAACGAAAGTGATGCACGTAATAATTCCTACAGAAAGCTGGATATCCGGCGTGCAAAGACAATAGAAGGACTGAAAACAGCTAATGAGCATTACATTATGGAATCAAAAATTGGTGATCGATGGGGTTCCTTTATCTGGGCGCCTGAATTCCATAAAATCAATGGAAAATGGTATTGTATCGTAGGAGCACATGATTTTGGTACTGCAGGAATTAAAAATGACACCGATTGGGGATGGTGCAGCAGGTCCATACTTATTCCTTACGAGGGAAGCGCAGAGCAGATGAAGAACGGCGGAATGCTGAATGCTGACCAGTGGGGGACGCCAATCGAAATGAACCTCCCGGCTCCGGCAAATGCATCCTTTGATGTCTCTTATTATGAAGATGAAGGGGGACAGGGGTACTATATAATACCAAGTGCTGCAAATCTTTATGTCATAAAGGCAAAGGGCGGTGAAGGTGTGATTCCTCAGCCCGAGGGAAGTCCGCAGTTAATTAAATCCGGTCAGTGGCCCTGGGAGTACGGCGTCTATGAAGGTTCCATTACAGTAAATAATCCGGAGGGAAATGACCAGTTAGTCGTAGAAGGACCGTATCTGTTCTCTTATGGAGATAAAGTTTATATCAGCTATTCGGCGGCTACGGTTGATAAATTTTACACCCTTGGTCTGATGATGGCGGATAAAGGCAGTGACATCATGAATCCGGACAGCTGGACCAATATTAATTATCCGGTACTCAGTTCCTATGATACGGCAGACGGATCCATCGGAGGTGGCCGGCACGTCGGCGGAGGACATAATTCCGTGGTTCTGGATGAATATGGGAACCTGGCACTTGTCTACCATGCGCGTCCATATCCGGACCCACATGCAGGCAAACCCGGTGCCGGAGGACTGTTTGACCCTTGCCGCCATACCGTAGTTAAAAGTATAAATGTGGCTTTCGATGGGACGCTGCTCTTCAATATGACTGCCGAAGAAGAACTGGATCCTGCCTATAAGAATATCAAGGCAGTCGTCTATATCAGCGGTAAAGAGGCAGCAGATAAGACAGCGTTGAAAGAACTGATTCAAAATGCAAAGAAGACAGACACTGCCAAGTATACAGAAGCTTCTGTAAAAGTGATGAAGGAAGCTCTGGCGAAAGCAGAAGCGGTAATGAATAAAGCAGATGCTTCCCAAAGTGAAACAGACCAGGCAGCCGCAGCGCTTAAAAATGCAATTGCGAAGCTGGAGCCAAAGAAGGAAGTTCCGGTACCTGAGAAGATCTCCGTGCAGGGAGTGCAGCTAAATAAAAAAGTATTCACCATGAAGGTAAAATCAAAAGTGACGCTGACGGCAGTTATCACTCCTTCCAATGCATCCAACAAGGCAGTTTCCTGGACTTCATCCAATAAGTCGGTAGCTTCTGTGAACGGGAACGGTATAATCCTGGCAGGAAAACCGGGAACAGCAGTGGTTACAGTATGTACTGCAGACGGAGGAAAGAAAGCAAGCTGTACTATAACAGTAAAGGCGCCTGTAATTAAATTAAATGCCAGAGCCATCACCTTACAGGTGAAAAAAACAACCACTGCAGTAAAGATAAGCTCTTCTTCCCCGGCGGGTGAGAAGATACGGTCAGCCAAGTCCGGTAATAAAAAACTGGTATCCGTAAAGGTGAAAAAAGGTAAATTATCTATCACCGGAAAGAAAAAGGGAAGTACTTATATCACCGTAACAAGTACTTTAGGCGGTAAGGTGAAACTGAATGTCAAAGTACAGACCGGGAAAGTAGTCACGAAGAGCATCAAGCTGGATAAGAAGCTGAAGATCCCAAAAGGAAAATCCCTCGCTCTGAAAGCCGTAAGATATCCGGTTACTGCAACAGAAAAGCTGGAATGGACCAGTTCCAACAAAAAAGTAGCAAAAGTCACTTCCAAGGGTCTGGTAAAGGCAAAAAAGAATGGGACAACAACTATTACCGTTAAAAGCAGCAATGGTAAGAGTGCAAAATGTAAGATTACGGTAAAGTAAAATGTAAAACGGAGGGTTGACAAATCTGTTTATCTGCGCTATGATAAAATCAGTTAAAAAGCTAATATGTATGTGCGTAGTTGCACAAAGAAATCCCCCGCAGGTGCTTTCTGCGGGGGATTTTTTAGTTAGCTGTTGCTGTTATTTCCATCTAACCATTTGCAAATATAGTAGCAAATAATACCTGCTATCACGGATATTAAAAAGCTTAATATGTATTGCATAGGAGCACCTCCTTCCTGCTGGAAAGAGTCAACAGCATATATATTATAACTTATAAAATATAATATGTATAGTAGTATTTAAGGGATTTAAAAATAGTGATTATAAAGCAACTTAATATATGAAGAATCATTCGACTAGTTCAAATATGGAACTATAATATTGGGATACAGTCATTCTATTGCAAATCCTATTAGATATAAGACTTATATTTTAATAGAGAAAGCAAAAATCAAAATTTCATTTTGTACATAAATCCAAAGATAGTGCAAGAATTTTCAAACATGTTACAAGCAATTATCCCCCTGTTTTGTTATGCTAAGAAAAAGCAAACAGGAGGGTTGGAACATGGATCATATATTTACAATGGGTGTCTTAGGATTAGGCGAAGGCAGAAGTGTCATATCCGCAGTATTAAACAGCAAGATGTGGGAACTGGGAAATATCTGTGATTTAAATGAAGAGTTGTGCAAAGAGCGTTGTCAGGAGTTTGGAATTGATAAATACACCACCAGTTATGAAGAGATGCTAAAAGATCCGAAGATTGATGTTATCGGAATCTATACGCCGGACCAGCTGCATGCAAGACATATTAAAATGGCTCTGTTAGCCGGAAAGCATGTTATCTGTACCAAACCTTTGATGATTAATCTGGATGAAGCAAAAGAATTGATCCGGGTACAAAAAGAGACGAACAAGGCTGTATTTGTGGGACAGAGTTCCCGGTATTTTGAGCCGGCTCTGCGGCAGAGAAGGGACTATGAAGCCGGAAAACACGGAGAAGTGGAGACAATTGAAACCCACTACATCAGCGATTCCAGATGGTTTCTGGAACGTGCCTGGAGCCATCAGCAGGGATTTTCCTGGATGTATAATTTTATGATACATGCAGTAGATCTTGCGGTGTGGTATCTGCCGGAAATCGAAGAGGTGTATGGTTTGGGTGTAGTCAGTGAGAATACCAGATCCTATGGTCTTGATGTGCCCGATACGTTAAAGTTTATCTTAAAAAACAAAGACGGCAGATTTGCCAGTGTAACCGGAGCCTATGCTGCACCAACGCTTGGAAGCGCCGTAGAGCAATCCATCAGCTGCACCATCCGCGGCTCCAAAGGAATCAGCCGGGCAGGCTATCCGAAGCTGAAATATTACACTAATTTCGAGCCGGTTCAAAAAACAGCTAAATTGCAGGAATTCGCAGATAAGCATGGATATTATTTCCGGTTTGAAAATGAAAGCCACCATGCAGGTGAATATCAGAATTACATGGAACATTTTGCATCAGATATGAACAGGGGCATAACACCCAAGCCGGATTTACAGGAAGGAATACATACGCTGGCGGTTATGGCTGCTATGGAGCAGGCTATGAAGACAGGAAATGTGGTCAAAGTATCCGATATAATGGAGTGTATCCGATAGATGAATGCTGCAATGATAAAAAAGGTAGAGGCATATGTAATGGAACATCTTTCCGAAGATTTTAAAAGAGATGATGTCGCAGCCGCTCTTTATTTCAATCCTACCTATCTTTCACACATATTTAAAAGGGAAAACGGAATATCCCTGAACCAATATATTAATATGCTGCGACTAAAAGAAGCCAAAAGGCTGTTCGATAATACCAACCTTCCGGTAGGAGCAGTGGCAGTGGAGACAGGGTACTACAACTTCTCCTACTTTTCCAGGCAATTTAAAGAAACTTACCGGGTAACGCCCAGCATGTATAAAAATAACAGACAAAAAGCCTGCCCTTAAAAAGGATAGGCTTTGCATTTTACATTTTGTATTCACGAATGCATACGTGTTTACAATTTTCGGGGAATTCCATCTGGTCTGAAATATCAGTCCAGTTCTCAAAGTCGCTGCTTCTGATCCCCCGGTAACATTGGTCACCAAAGGAATCGTAGAACATATAAAAATCAGAATTATGCTGAACCAGGATCGGACCTTCGCTTCGCCAGGGTGTCAGCAGGGCAGATATATTGTAATAAGGTCCGTTTGCTTTGGTAGAAATAGCAGTACGTATGGCGCAGTAGGGAGAGTCGGGACTGTTATGTCCCCGTTCGTCTTTAAAAGCCATATAATAGATTCCGTTTTTGAAAGTAACCGTAGCATCAATGACCTGATGTCCGGGATCAAAAAATTTGCGCGGTTTGCTAAAGCTTTTAAAATCAACTGTGCGGCAGCTGAAAATTCGATTCGAGATACGTTTGTCTGTGTTCCTGGAATAAAAACTGGATGACCAGATCAGTACGTATTCGTTGGTTTCATGGTCCATAAATACTTCAGGAGCCCAGCAGTTGGCAACGTCGCTGTTATCTCCCATGACAGGAATAAAGCTTTCCATTTCAAAGCTGTGCAGATCCCGTGATACGGCATGGCCGATGGTCGTGCTGTTCCAGTTATCTGTGAAAAGTACATGGAAAAGTCCCTGATTATCCGTAAACCAATAAGGGTCCCGGATAATTTTACCCTGGTCTTTCAGATCCAGGACAGGTGCTCCGTTATTTAAATCTTTCCAGTGAAACATATCTTCGCTGGAAGCTAAATAGAGGGATTGTGTCTCGTCTTTTGAGTAACTCATAATATACATGGCAGCCTCCTATGCCGCAAAGCCGGGTGTGAATTGCGGCTAATTCAGGTAGTGTTTTCTAATTAGTATAATAGAAACCGTAACGGAATACTAACAAAATTATTAGAACTTTACAAAGTTGTCTGATATACTATTAATAATTATAATGTGCGATAAAAATGAAGAAGCAGGAGAAAAGCTATGATTGATAATAAGAAACCCTGGGATAAAGGGACCTTATGCGTAAGCAGCAACGGAAGATATCTGGCAAATGGCGAATCACCTTTTTTTTGGCTTGGAGATACAGCCTGGCTGATGTTCAGCCACTTAACGGAGGAGGAAGCCTGGAGATATCTGAGAAACCGTAAAGAAAAGGGATATAACGTAATCCAGACCACTTTGATTCATGAGTGGCCGCAGAAGAACATTGATGGAAGTAATGCCCTTGTAAATGAAGATTTCGCAGTCTGCGATCTGGAGGGGAATTACTGGAAAAGAACAGAAGCAATGGTTGATATGGCGGAGGAACTTGGCCTGTATATGGCATTGCTTCCTGCATGGGGAGGAAATGTGGCAAGAGGCTATCTGAACCTGGAAAATGCTGATGCCTACCTGGACTTTTTAATTGATCGATTTGGCAGCAGACCCAATATTATCTGGCTGGTAGGAGGAGATGTGAAAGGGGAAGCAGCGCCGGAAGTATTCTGCAGAATTGGTTCAAGACTGAAACAGGGGTGTAAGGGACAGCTTGTAGCGTTTCATCCCTTTGGAAGGACTTCATCCTCCATTTGGTTTCACAAAGAAGAATGGCTGGATTTTAATATGTTCCAGTCGGGGCACCGCAGATATGACCAGCTTGTGATGCAGTCCTGGGATGATAATGGAAAGAACCCGGATAATTACGGGGAAGACAATTGGAAATATGTAAAACGTGACCATAGCCTGATTCCAATAAAACCGACCATTGACGGAGAGCCGTCTTATGAACAGGTACTGCAGGGGTTACATGATAAAACCCAGGGATACTGGCAGTCCTGGGATGTCCGCAGATACGCTTACTGGTCTGTATTAGAAGGTGCATTTGGGCACACTTACGGGGATAACAGCATTATGCAGTTCTATACAAAAAAAGACGGAGAAGGGGCATTCGGGGTGAAACAGGAATGGAAAGAAGCAATACATAACGCAGGATCTTCCCAGATGAAGCATTTGAAAAATCTGATGGAACAGGTGGATTATCAAAATGGTGTTCCCGCGAGTCATCTTCTGGTATCCGGTCAGGGAGAAAAGTACGAGAGAGTCAGTGTATTTGCCGGAAAAGATTTTATAATCTGCTATTCTTATCTGGGGAAACCTTTTACGCTGGATTTATCTGCCTATCCTAATAATTTAGATACCTACTGGATGGATCCGGAAACTGGGGTATACAGTTTTGCAGGACAATTGATGAATGAAAAGATGAATCAAAAGCAAATGGAATTTCATCCTCCTTTTAAAGGAGAGGGTCATGGAGATTGGGTTTTGGTGTTGACAGATCCGGAATCCTATGATATTGTGTAATAGACAAGAGCCATTGCGAATTATATTATTATATTTCGCAATGGCTTTTTTTCGTTGTAAATTATATTAAATTTAGGAGGGTTTCTGAAATGAGAGAGAAAATTTTCACAAAATCAACTTTTAAAACTATAGGGATCGAACTTTTGGGAAGTCTTTTAATCGCTATAGGCATCTACAATTTTGCATTACACGCGAACTTTCCAATGACCGGATTTTCCGGTATATCCATTATATTATACCGTCTGTTTGATCTGCCGGTTGGAGCAACTACGATAGTACTGAATATTCCGGTTGCATTGATCTGTTACCGTTTACTGGGAAAAGGATTTTTCTTCCGGTCACTGCGTTGTATGGTCATTTCTTCACTGATGATCGATTTTATTGGTCCTTTACTGCCTGTATATCAGGGAAGCAGGCTTTTGGCAGCTATCTGCACCGGAGTTTTCGGTGGTTTTGGATATGCAATTATTTATATGGCAAACTCTTCTACGGGAGGTGCGGACTTCATTATCATGGCGGTGAAAGCTTTGAAGCCCTATCTGCCTCTTGGAAGAATTGCATTTTTAACTGATGTGGGAATTATATTGGCAGGCGGTATTATTTTCAAAGATGTAGATGGAATTATCTATGGTATGATCATTAACTTCATCTTTGCCCTGGCTGTAGACAAAGTAATGTACGGAATCAATGCCGGAAAGCTGGCAATCGTCGTTACCGACCATGGAAAAGAGGTTACAGAGGTGATAGAAGAGTGCTGCGGCAGAGGTTCTACTATTATGAATGCAATGGGAGGCTACAAGCAGGATGAGCGCCAGGTCGTCTTATGTGCCTGCAATAATAAAGAAATGTATTTTGTTCAGAAAGCCGTAAAAGCTGCAGATCCGAAATCGTTTTTAATCGTAATGGAATCTAATGAAGTTCATGGCGAAGGGTTTACTACCAGGCAGATAGGAGAAGCTATGGACCGGGTGAACAGACTGGATTTCCCGCAAAATGCGATGCAAAAAGCATAGAGTACACAATCCCCATTCGCAAAGCGTTCTTTACTCAGCTCACCCGATTAAACAAGTCGGATAGCTTTAGAAATTTCACCGAAGACAGTCATATATTCTCTTGTAATTATTGAAGATTCAAGTTATATTGAAAGAAATAATGCTGTCAAAAGGGGGTTTCTGAATGGGGAGGTTTCGTAACTTATCTATAAGAAACCGGATTACAATCAGCTTTCTATGTCTGGTTATTATCCCGTTTCTATTGCTTTTCATCATTTTTTATAGAACTATTTCCAACTATGCTTATAAAATGTCCATTGAAAATCAGACAAATAATTTATATTCCATGCAGGAGCAGTTGGATGACATCTGCTCCGGGTATCAAAACCTGTCGATGTCGGTTTACTACAATGGATATGAAAATGAAGATAATGTATTTGCCAGGGAAAGGGTACATAAAGTGCTGGATAATCTGATTAATACAAACAGTGGTCTTCTGACTGCCATATGGGAAGGGCCGGATCAAACGTATGTGACAGGTAAAAAATTTATCGAACAGGAAGCAGTCTGTGAAAAATATCATGAAAAGGTATCTGCGGGAAATGGGAGGTTTGTCTGGCTGCCCATGGAAAATGTGCACCCCTATTCCGGACGTGGACGGGAAATACTAATAGCAGGAAGAGTGCTTTATAACGAAGACAAAGAAGAAGCAGGAGTCCTTTGGTTCTATATGAGTGGAGCTTTGATGAAAAATATATTTAAAAGGACGGATTTTCTAAGTGGGTCCCGAAATTTTCTTATGCTGACAGATGGAACACTCGTCTGGTCGCCGGAAGAAGATCCGAATATGGTAGGAGAAATAGCGCAGATTTATAAGAAAAGTATCAAAAAGAACAATCATACCACTGAGAAAATAGCAGGTGAAAAAAGTTTGCTGGTGTTCCGAACATCCTATGATACAAAATACGTAGTTTTAAGTGTTATGCCCCAAAGTACGATTCTACAGGAATTTCAGGGCATTGCCAGTGTGTTCTGGGGGTCATTGTGCGTGATACTGCTGTTTATGGTATTAATTTTCAGGATACTGAAAAAACAGATTTTTCTTCCGGTAAATAATCTTACCTATGGAGTGGACCAGTTTGCCAGAGGTGATTTGAATATTCAGTTGGACAGTCATGAAACAGGTGAGATGAAAAAGCTGACAGATCATTTTAATACCATGGTTCAGGAAGTGAAACACCTCATGGAGGATGTAAAAGAAGAGGAAAAAGAAAAAAATGAGTTCAAAATGCAGGCGCTGATGATGCAGATGAGTCCTCATTTTATCTATAATTCACTGAACACAATTAAATGGATTGCGGTGATTAACAAGCAGGAAAATATAAGACAGATGATAGAATCATTGATTCAGATCTTTATGAATATGTCAAAAAGGACAGATGAAAATAATACGATCAGGGATGAAATGGAGCTTCTGCAAAATTATGCCAACATACAAAAAGCCCGATTTTTAAATTTCGACTTGATGATCCGGGCGGATGAAGATACCATGGATCTGCAGATAAAAAGATTTCTATTACAGCCAATTGTAGAAAATGCAATTATTCATGGATTGAATCAATCAGAAAAAATTGGAATGATTTGCATCAGGGTTTATCAGGATAAGTATCTGCATGTGGAAATTACAGATAATGGAGTTGGATTTGAGGTAGGGCAACTAAAGGAAAAAAGAGATCCGGATACCAGGCACACGAGAATCGGACTGGAAAATGTACAGCAGATGCTTAAACTAGAGTATGGAGAACCTTTTGGTATGACGATCGAGAGTGTGATTGGAAAAGGAACCAAGGTCAGCTATCTGCTGCCGGTTGAGAAGCAGGGGGGATTCAGAAATGAAAGTAATGATTGTTGATGATGAGGTACTGGTTCGTTTAGGAATAAAGACTTATCTGGAAGGATACGAGGATATTGAGGTAAAAGGTACTTTTGCAACGGCGAAGGAAGCTTTGGCATATATGGAACGGGATGAAGTGGATATCGTTCTGACTGATATTGAGATGGCACAGATGAGTGGACTGGAATATATCAAAGCGCTAAAGGCATGTAATTATAACTGCGGCATTGTTATTATAAGCTGCCATGAAAACTTTGAATATGTACGGGATGCCATGGATCTGGGCGCGGATAAATACATGCTCAAGCAGGAGGTATGTGAGGATATTCTGGTCAATGAGCTTCGGGAAATCTATAAAAAGAAACAGAGTGAGACCGGCAGTGAAGCTCCGTCAGTGTCTTTGTCCCAAAAGGAAAAAACTGGGATATGGCCGGATAGAGAACCTTCTTGCGAGGAGGTAATGTATCAGATTGCGGCATTGAAGCTTTGGGAAGAATATGATGATTCCGGCAGGGAGAAAACGCAGAATCTGGATGAGGACATGCTGTTTCAGGTCCTGGACGATGCGGTAGCTCAGACGAAATGTGCCACTCTTTTGCGGGATCGTCAGGGCAGGATGTTTCTAATCTTCCAATTTATGAAGGATATGGAGGATAGCAACCGGCTGGAAAGGGTATCCGGTGTCTATTACAGGTTGGAGCAGAATACCAGGCTATATGTGAACCGGTCCTTAGCTATGGGAATCAGCGGGCTGTTTGATGACCAAAGACAGATGAAGGAAAATTATGAGACAGCGCTTAAAAACCTTGAATACCGTTTCTATGATAAACGGGAAATATTTGCAGATATTCCATCAGAGAAGTGCTATCTGGATCTGCAGCTGGATATAGAAAGTCTGATAAGTGAGGATGGGATGAGAAGGTTCATGGAACAACTGGAAGACTATCTGGTACAGTGCAGGATACGTAAAGTATTGCCGGAGAGTATAAAGGAAACAATACTGAAAAGCTTCCATGTTTTGTTAAGTGATGTGATAAAATTTTATCATTTGGAAGGGGAAAAAGAGGTATTCATGGAATATGATCTAAGCTATCAGGAATTATATGACGTATACAGCATGAAGGTTCTTAAGAATATTACCATAGATCATATAGGCAGATTTATAACAGCAATTTTAAAAAAATTGGATCAATCAGATGATTTTCCTAAAGTTTTAAGATATATTGATGAACATTTTAAAGAGCAGCTGACGCTGGCTGAGGTGTCAGGGCGGTTTTATATGAGTGTTAACTATTTCTGCCAGATGTTTAAAAAGTATACAGGCACTACCTTCATAAACTATATCAATGAGAAACGAATAGGAGAAGTTAAAGAGTATCTTCATAGCGGGTCCTATTCTCTGGAGGCAATTTCGGAGCTTACCGGGTTTCATAATGTGAATTATATGATCCGTTTGTTCAAGAAAATTACGGGTATTACGATCCGTGAATACAGAAATGGTTTAAAAAAGTGAATCCTGTGTGAGATTGTGAATTTTTTTGTACGAAAATAAACAACTGTGTTAAAAGAGGGATAAGACAATGAACTTTTTGAAAAAGAATGTTCATTGTCTTATTTTGTATAAAAATTTATAATAGAATTATCAAAAGTTTCGGAGCACAAAAAAATGGAGGGATAGAAAATGAAGTACAGAAAAATTTTATGCGGACTGCTCAGTGCAGCGCTGATTGGAACCATGCTTGGTGGTTGCGGTAAGGGTGAAACAGAAAAAGTACAGGAGACTGCTAAGGAGACTTTGGCAGCAGAAACAGTGGAACAGGGACAGACAGAGAAAGGAACAGAAACAGAGGCGAATACGGAAACAGGACAAAGTGCAGATACAGAGAAAAGTGCAGGAGCTGATATTTCAGGGAAGCTTATTATCTGGGAACACAGTACGGATTTTGAAAATGCCTTAGACCAGTTGATTGAGGGCTTTAATGAGAAGTATCCGGATGTTGAGGTAGAATATGAGGTGAAACCCAGCGATCAGTATTACAGCCTGCTGGCTACGTCAATTCAGGCAGGTGAGGCACCGGATATTTTCTGGACAAATGGAACAGCTACGGCCCAGATGGCAGAATATGTGTCCCAGGGAGCAATTATGGATATTACAGATGCTGTTGACATGGGTGATCTGGAGGAATCTTCTTATGGCCTGGCAACCATAGGCGGTAAGCGTTATTCCGTACCGTGGATGACATTTGATACCAGAACCTGTTATTACAATAAGGATATCTTCAATGAACTTGGCTTAGAGGTACCGAAAACATTCAGCGAATATGAAAAATTGCTGGCTGCCCTGGATGAGGGCGGTAAAATCCCAATTTCCTTATCCGGTATGACAAGTTGGCCGCTCCTGTTTTTTGTAGAGCCAATGGGATCTGCTTTAGAACCGGAATACACCAGAGGATTAGCTGATTACAGTTCAAAAGCAAATGATGAACGGTTCGGGAATATTCTGAATAAAATGCTTGAATGGGCAGACAAGGGCTATTTTGGAGACGGATGGCTGGGAGTAGATGATGATGGTTCCAGTCTGGCATTTACTACGGGAGAAGCAGCAATGTTTGTGGGAGGCTCCTGGAGTACCACGTCTTTTCAGGAAAATAATCCGGATTTAAATCTGGGAGCATTCCAGATTCCAAGTGAAGAAGGCACCTCAGGTATGGTAGGAACCTTTGCTAATGGATTCTCTGCATACAGCGGCACAGAAAATAAAGAGGCCGCAATGGCATTCTTAAACTACTGTGCTACTCTGGAAGCGCAGACCAATTGGGTACAAACCCTGGGAAGTGTTTCCGGAAGCCCTAAAATTGAATCTTCTAATGAAGTGGCTAAAGAAATTTCTGATTGTGATGAAACGTTTACCAGTTGGCAGTCAAATTTGTCAAAATATAATAAAGAGGGTGCATCTGCTACCAGTGTATGGGAGGAAGATTCCGTAAAAGTAGCATCGAAAGCTATGACGGTCCAGGAATTGTTGGATAATCTTGGAGAAGTCATGCAGTAATATCACTTAAAAAGCGCCCCGCTTTGCGGCATATTTGTCCCCGATTCAGGTTACGTAGCCCGCTGCGTGCCCTTCCTTCGGGACAAATCTCCCACAAACTGTGACGCGCAGCGGTCAGAAAGCAATTTGCAACACGCTCTCGAGGATGTCCAAGAATCATTCTTTGGGCATCCTTTTTAGGAGGAACGGTGAAAGAAAATTTAAAAACGGAAAGGCAGCCACACTGTGATTCTTTCACCTGTTTTTGTGGCAGTATTGCAGGTAAGCCTGTAATATGCAATGGGTATAAATATGAAGAATAAAATTAGGAAAAAAAGACCGTATATTGGATTCATAGCCCCGGGATTTATTATGTATACGGTATTCATCATTGTACCAATATTTTTTGCTATGTTTATCAGCTTACATGAATGGTCAGGGCTAGGGGAAATGAAGTTTACCGGACTGGAAAACTTTCGGGTACTTCTTACGGACTCCCGGATTTCACCTACTTTCTTTCACGCTCTGAAAAATAATATCAAATATATGGTTGTAGTTCTGGTTATTATAACACCCATCCAGTTTGGACTTGCATATCTTTTATACATTAAAATCAAAGGCCATAAATACTATCGTTTCATGCTGTTTCTTCCCTATGTAATCAGTACAACCATAGTCAGTTTCTTTGCTACTATACTATTTGATCCTAATATCGGCTTTATGAATAAAATGCTGACTTCTGTGGGGCTTGAAAAAAGCAGTTGGTTTGGCAACCCCAAACTTGCGTTTACCTTGATGGTAATTGTAATTATGTGGCAGGGGATCGGTACCGGTATGATGATATTCTATGCGAACATGCAGGATATTCCGGACTCTGTTATTGAGGCAAGCATGATTGATGGATGTAATGACTGGCAGCGTCTGTATAAAATTGTAATACCACTGTCCATTCCGTCCTGTGCTACGAATATCATAATGAGTACAATCTGGGCACTGGGTATTTTTGACCTTCCATATATCCTGGGAGGTGCTACCGGAGGAGTAAATAATTCCCTGGATTTTGTAAATATGGTATTTTACCGTTACACCTTCGGCAGTGCATTGAATGGTCAGTCGAATATGGGATTTGGTTCAGCAATCAGTGTGGTCATGTTCTTCATCATTTTCACAGTATCCATGATTCAGAATAGGCTGCTGTCTAAAGTAGAATACGAGTATTAGGAGGTGGAAAATGAATAAAGAAAAGAAAATTATCCGGTCAGCAGGAGAAAAAACGGTCAGAGGCATCTTTTCCGTAATGCTCTTTATTGTAACATTAAGCACAATTTTAGTTATTGGAATTACAGTATTAAATTCTTTTAAGACAAAAGGGGAACTGATTAAAAATACTTTTGGTATACCTGCGGAATTTACGTTGGATAGCTTCAAAAGGGTATTGACGCAGGATCATTTTTTGAGATATTTCATGAATAGTATCATATTAACCGTGGGTGGAATTTCCCTATTAATTTTTCTGGCTTCTATGACCGCATACGGTCTTTCACGTTATAAATTTAAAATGAAAGGTGCAGTACAGACCTATTTTATGCTTGGCCTGATGTTTCCTATACAACTGGGGCTTCTTCCACTGTTTATTATTTTGCGAAGTCTTGGTCTCTTAAATAATCTGTTGGGATTAATATTGCTGTACGGTGCAGGAATGTCCTTTCCCGTGTTTGTCTTTTCCAAATTTTTCAGCACCATACCGGAGGCGTTGGAGGAGTCAGCCAGACTGGACGGAGCAGGAGAATTTACAATCTATTGGAGAATTATACTGCCGATTTGTAAACCAGTGCTGGCAACCATTGCACTAATTAACTCGGTTACGATTTGGAACGATTTTTATATGCCGCTGGTATTTTTGGGTAAGGCAAATGTGAGAACGCTTACCCTGGGTGTTTATAAATATATGGAGAGTTTTCTGAAAAACTGGAATTATGCATTTGCCGCCGTTGTAATTACCCTTGTTCCTGTAGTGGTGCTTTACTTCCTGTTCTCAAATCAGATTGTGGCAGGGCTCACCGGCGGAGCAGTTAAGGAATAAGACACAAGGAGGAAAAAGAATGGAACGACAACAATTACCGGAACTGGATTTAAACGCTTATGCTCCCTTAAGCTTCTGGGCATGGAATGAGGAAATGGATGATGAAAGCATCTGCCAGAGAATCCAGGAGTTTTATGATCAGGGTCTAAAAGGATTTTTTATGCATTCCCGAGCGGGTCTTATTACACCATATCTATCTGACGAATGGTTCCGTGCCTGCCGAACAGCAGCTGAAAAAGCAAAGCAGCTACAGATGGAAGCCTGGATTTATGATGAGGATGGTTGGCCCAGCGGATTTGCAGGGGGACTTGTCAATGGATGCGGCGTCGAATACCAGGCAAAGTATTTAGCAGCAACAAGAAATAGAGAAGAGGTTGTGAAAAGTCATTTCCTTGCATCCTTCCGTAAATCAATTGAGGGTTATGAACCGGCAGAAGAATCGGAAAGTGAGCTGTTCTTCTGTTATATGACAGAACCGGACTATGTAGATCTACTGTCTGAGAAAGTGACAAAAAAGTTCATAGAGGTAACACATGAACGATATAAAAAGGAACTGGGAGAGTATTTTGGAACGGTTGTTCCCGGATTCTTTACAGACGAGCCACAGTATAGTTTTCAGGGACTGCCTTACAGTGAGGAGCTGGAAGCATATTTCCAGAAGCGCAATGGGTATTCCTTCTTAAGGAATATGTATCTTTTTGAAGAGAATACAGATTTTACGGACCAATACAGAAAAGATTACTGGGATACCGTACAGGAGATGATGCAGCAGAATTTTGCAGGTCAGATCTATGACTGGTGTGAAAAAAATGGAGTTATATTTACCGGGCATTTTCCAGGGGAAGACAGCTTTATACATCAGATGAGCAGTACAGCAGGGATCATGCCGAAATATAAATACATGCAGATGCCTGGGATTGACCATTTAGGGAGGCGGATTACGCCTGTTCTTCTGACAAAACAGGTAACCAGTGCAGCAAAGCAGTATGGCAGAAAAAAAGTACTTTCAGAAACTTTTGGCTGTGCAGGATGGAATATTAGCTTTGAGCAGATGTGTCATATCTGGGGCTGGCAGGCAGCGGCAGGAATTAATGTCCCGGTTCTGCATATTGGTCCTCATTCTATCAAAGGAATCCGAAAAAGGGATTATCCTGCATTTTACTCTTACCAGGAACCATGGTGGGAGGAATTTTATCACGTGGCAAAGTGGATGGAGGGGATTGGTGCCTATATGGGAAAGGGGATATGGACAGAAGATTTGGTGGTACTCACACCGCTGAAAACCATGTATTTATATCACGGGAAACAAAACGCCATAGAGGAAGAATATGCAGCCTCTTATCGAAAACTTTTGGAGAATCTGCTTGATATACAGGTGGGATTTGACCTGGGAGATGAGGAGGTAATCCATGACTGTGGAAATGTAGAAGGTGACAGGTTTTTAATCGGAAATTGTGCATATCGATATGTGATTGTTCCAAAGGCAGAAATCTTAGAGGAATATACCTGGAAACTTCTTCAGAAATTTCATGAAAACGGTGGGACTGTCTTATTTACCAGCCAGGTTCCGGGATTACAGGGGGAAGGCAGTTGGATACATGAGTGCTATGTCATTCAGAACAGCAGAAATTTTTGGCAGAAATGTTTTGCAGCCCTTCATTATAAGCGTAAGATAGCCGTATTGGAGAAGAATGGTTTCTATCTTGCCCATGGTCTCCATGTGGCTGTAAAACGGGATGTTTCTGATTATGTATATGTGTGGAACCGATATGTTGACAGCTGCAGGGAACTGACCGTACAGGTTGCAGGTCAGTGCAGCGCATTTACAGTGAATCCGGAAACGGGAGAGAAAACGCAGCTTGCTGTTGTCCGGGGAGAAGATGAGACGCTGGTACCACTGAAGCTTTGCGGGTATCAATCAGTATTGATGGAATTACAGGATGGAATAGGCAGCTGTCAGGAAGATCAGGAAATATCTATGAACCGGCTGGATGGTACCTGGGAACCTGACAGAGAGAATACCCTGACACTGGACTATGCGTCCTTTTCCTTGGATGGACAGCATTATTCCGAAGAGATGCAGGTGGTACAAATGCATCCGCTGCTGTATCAGCATATTAACAGAGAAAACGCCCGTGAGATCTATATCAAATATCGATTTTTTGATGGAAGAAGCAACAAAAAACCACTTATAGCAGCTTTAGAGGATGATGATTGTACCGGTATCTGGTGTAATGAAGCATCCATTACAAGCTGTCGGGGAGGCTGGTATCTGGACCGTAAAATCCACGAATATGAACTGGGTGAATATGTGACAGAGGGCTGGAATACCATTACTCTGAGATATCATTTGCCCGGGAATAATATAAAGGATGTAGAAGGGCTGTTTGAGACAGAGGTAAATCGTTTTTATTATCCCGTGGAACCGGAGGCGATATATATAAAAGGAGATTTTTCAGTAGATATCCAGGGACGGTACTGGCGACAAGCAACACATTGGACCGCAGACCCGGAAAGATTTATACTGTCAGACTACCGAAAATTAAATGGAAGCGCAGATGTGACCCCCCAGGGTCTGTGGTTTTACAGGGGAAATCTTAAGTTCAGAACAACCATTAAAAAGAAAGCAGGTATGCATCAGTGGATTTGTCTGAACAGGGTAGACGCTGCAGCAGTAAAAGTCAGCTGCAATGGCAAAGACAAACTGCTATATATGGAACCCTATGAGACAGATCTTACAGAGATGCTTGTGGATGGAGAGAATCAGGTAGAGGTACTGCTTCTTGGAACGAACCGGAATCTGCTTGGACCCCATCATCACATGAAGGGTGAAAATAATTATGTTGGACCAAATACCTTTAAAGGAATTTATGGATATGAGGATAAGATTGTAAATCCCGATATCACCCAGGAGACTACCTGGACACAGAGGTATTCATTTGTACCATTTGGATGTGGCGGTGTCAGTGAATCAGACAGAATCCAGATGAATCCTGATACCACACCAACTCAAAAGTAAACAGGGGATTGCAATCAGCGGAAGTATGAGCTATTCTAAGTACATAACGGAAAAGTTCTTTGAAAAAGGAGTGGTTTGAACTATGAAGTGTATGTACTGCAATAAAAAAATTCCCGAAGGGATAGAAAATGCTGTTATTGAAAAAATAGATGGACTAACCTGTACTTTTTGTGGTGAAAAGTGTAAAGAGGATTGCGAAAATTTTCTAAGCTTTGCGAAGAAGTATGAAAAACTGTTTCTGGTATTGATATTTGTACCTATGATCCTTTGTACTTTTGCATCGTTTATTCTGGGGGAATGGGTCGTCTGCCTGATGATTGTAATTCTGGGGGCAGCCATAACCCTGTTTCCCTTCTGTACGCCTCAGACGATACAGCTGACAGGCGTAAAGAAGAGTATTCTTATAGGCAGGATTCTGGGCATTGTGCTGATTGGAATGGGGATCATATGGTGGATTAGATAATAAATTATGTAATTAAATAAAAGCGCTGTTTTCCCGAGGGAACAGCGCTTTGACAGACTGGAACAGGGTGTCATATTTCTGATTTATCTTGCTGCTTAAATCCTGATATCTGCCGTTGGTGCAATGGGGGGTACTTATCATACCCTGTGCCTGCTTTTATTTTAATTCAATTAATTCATATTCTTTATTCCCAAGCCCAATCTTAACGGCATGCTCAATACCAACTTTCCAGTCAGTATCCGGGCTAACGGCATGAAAGTGGTCATGAGAGTGGTCTGTGCTCTTATCCAAAAGGCTTCCGGGAATTACAGGCTGTTTATTTACTGCATCTGCGCAGGCAACATCCAGTGCAACCGGATCAAAAGAAGCGAACATGCCCACGTCCGGAACGATTGGTATGTCATTTTCGCCGTGACAGTCACAATACGGTGAAACATCCATGACAAGACTGATGTGGAACTGCGGTCTTTTGCTTACCACTGCTTTACTGTATTCTGCGATTTTACGGTTTAAAATATCGTTGGATTCATCTGAGGCTGCTTTAACGGCATCCTGGGGACAGACACCGATACATCTGCCGCATCCTACACATTTATTATGGTTAATGGAAGCCTTTTTATCTGTGACAACGGCTGCATCGTGAGCACAGATCTTGCTGCACATGCCGCATCCGATACATTCATCTGTTTTAATAAATGGTTTGCCGGCACTGTGCATTTCCATTTTACCGGCACGGGATCCGCATCCCATCCCTATATTTTTCAAAGTTCCGCCGAAGCCGGTAGCTTCATGGCCTTTAAAATGTGTCAGTGTGATGAAAATATCCGCATCCATAATAGCATGCCCGATTTTTGCTTCCTTCACATATTCGCCGCCCTCTACAGGAACCAGGGTCTCGTCTGTCCCCTTTAATCCGTCACCAATTAAGATATGGCATCCGGTGGAAAAAGGAGAAAATCCGTTTTCATAAGCGCTCTGGATATGATCCAGGGCATTTTTGCGTCCCCCCACATAAAGGGTATTGCAGTCTGTGAGAAACGGTTTACCACCCAGTTCCTTAATCACATCCACTACGGTCTTAGCGTAGTTTGGACGTAGATAAGCCAGATTTCCCGGCTCGCCGAAATGAATTTTAATTGCCGCATATTTTTTGTTAAAATCAATATCGCCAATGCCTGCCTTTTTAATCAGACGTGCAAGTTTTTGCTGTAGATTGTCATTGTTTCTGGTATGTAAGTTTGTAAAATATACCTTGGATTTTCCCATAGATTACCTCCTGATAACGTTATTGCTTCCAGATGCGCACCAGAATTATGATTTGCCAGGCGGGCACAGAAGCTGTGTTAAATAAATTATAATACTTAAAGCATACTTTAAGTCAAATGATTTTGTTCGCCGCCCGGGAAAATTTCTGTGAATTAAGTTATGATTCCTGTGTATTTTCTAAATCAAATCCAAAATACCGCACTGCATTATTATATGAAATCCCCTTAACGATTTCTCCTAATGCCTGATAATCTTCCGGATATTCTCCATTTTCTACCCAGCCTCCAATCAGATCACACAGGATGCGGCGGAAATATTCATGACGGGTGTAGGATAAAAAGCTGCGAGAATCCGTAAGCATCCCAATAAAGTTGCTTAACAATCCAAGATTTGCAAGGGAAATCATCTGGTCGGTCATGCCCTGTTTGTGATCATTGAACCACCATGCACTGCCATGCTGCATTTTCCCAATAGCACAAGAGTCCTGAAAGCATCCCAGGATAGCGTCAATATAGGCATTATCATTTGGATTCAGGGAGTACAGGATCGTTTTTGGAAGCTGGTCTGTGCAGATGAGGGCATTAAGGTAATCCGCAGCCAAAGCAGAAGGAGCATAGTTGTTAATGCAGTCATATCCGGTATCCGGTCCAAGCTTGCGAAAGCTTAAGGAGTTGTTATCTCTTTTACATCCAAAATGCAATTGCATAGCCCACCCAAGGCGATGATATTCCCGTCCTGCAAAAAGCATAAATGCCGTTTTAAACTTTAATTCTTCCTCTCTTGTAACGGTATTTCCGGTAAGTCTCTTTTTCAGGATGGCTTCTATCTCGGATTCATCAGCCGGGCTGTAGTAAACAAATTCCAAAGCGTGGTCAGATACCAGACAGCCATTATTATGGAAGAAATCCATCCGGTTTCTGAGCGCTTCCTTCAGGGAAGCAAAATCTTTAATTTGTGTGCCGCTTGCTGTTGCAAGTTTAGCAAGATATTCTGTAAAGTCTGCTTTTTCTATGTTCATAGCCTTATCCGGGCGCCATGCCGGAAGGACTGCAACATCAAAACTGCTGTCTTCTTTGATCATCTTATGCCATTCCAGCGTATCAATGGGATCATCCGTTGTACAGATCAGAGTTACATTCGACATTTTAATAATATTACGGACGGACATAGAAGGATCCTGTAATTTCTGATTGCAGAGATTCCAGACTTCTTCTGCCGTATCCCGGTTTAAGATGCCGGTATATCCAAAATAGCGCTGAAGTTCCAGATGACTCCAGTGGTAAAGAGGATTGCCAATTGCTTTTTCCAACGTTTCCGCCCACTTCTGGAATTTTTCCCGGGGAGATGCGTCGCCTGTTATGTAGTATTCATCAATTCCATTGGAACGCATTTGGCGCCACTTATAATGATCTCCGCCCAGCCATACTTCTGTTATGTTGGAAAATTGTTTGTCTTCTGCTATTTCCCTGGGGTTAATGTGGCAATGATAATCCAGCACAGGACAAGTATCTGCATATTCATGAAAAAGCCTGCTGGCAGTGGGTGTTGAAAGTAAAAATTCTTTGTCCATAAATTGTTTCATAGTTAAAATCCTCCTTAAGGGTTTGAATTAAAAGTGATCATCTGTGGATTGCCGCAAAATGATTTCAGCGGTAATGACCGTTTTAGCAGGTACTTTCTTGCCATCTAAAACGCTCATTAAAACAGAGACCGCATGATTGCAAGAAAACTCCAGTTTATTGTCAATCGTAGTCAGTTCCGGATCACAGCAGATTCCAATTTTTGAATTGTTATATCCAATGATAGACAGATCCCGGGGAATGGAAAGTCCTGCAGCTTTAGCAAATTTCAGCACGCCGATAGCAAGTTCATCATCGGAGGTGATTACGGCGTTAAATGGAAAACAGTTTGCATAATGAGTGAGCAGCCGTTCTTTGATCTCCTGTATGGAACCGTTAAAGCAGATCATTTGTGAATTTTCCACCTGTATGTTTCTTTTGCTATGTGCGCTTAGAAAACCCGCCAGCTTTCGACGTCCACTGTAAGATTGGGACCGGTAGAGAAAGAGCAGCTTATTCCTTCCGCTGACCAGGAACCTCTCTGTGGCACCCGCAACTGCTGCGGTATCGTCACAGAGGGAACTGTAAATTCCGGGAGCATCTAAATGTCCGTTTAGCAGAATAAGCGGGACTTTTCTGGCAGCAAAGCGGAGATATTCATTGTTTTTATCTGCCTGTTCTACAAAAGTAGAGCCTGCTAAAATAATGGCATCTACCCGCTTGGAAAGCAATATCTCAAGATATTTCTTTTTCTGGTCCAGGTCATATCCGGTGCAGCACAGCAGTGCATCATAGCCGAAACGCCGAAGTTCCTGTTCCAGATAATAAACGGCACTTGCAAGATAGGCATCAGAAGAATCTGCACAGAGAATACCAATAGTTTTCATGGTATTGAGACCCAGCCCCCTTGCAAAGGCATTTGGACTGTAACTTTCCTCTTCCATTACTCTTAAGACTTTTTGACGGGTATTTGCACTGACTTTCTCGTTTCCATTTAACACGCGGGATACGGTAGCAATGGATACACCGGCTTTTTTTGAAATATCATAGATGTTCATCTGGGCTACCTCGATTTCCTGAAAATAATGTAAATGCTTACAAAATGGAATTAAAGTCATTATAATAGTTTAATACTATAAAATCAAGATATATTTTAAAAAATAAAAAATGTTGTTGACACAAAAGTTTATTTGATGTAAGTTAATTGTAAGTACTTACATAATTAAGACATGGAATTAGGATGAAGAATAAGAAAAGTCAGAAACAGTGAAGGAAAGGAAGGTATTATGCAGGATTATATCAGAATTCATCAGAGTGACACGGTAGCTGTTGCATTAAAACCCCTCAAGAAAGGGATGGCTTGCATCATAGATGAGGTAGAAGTGATTCTAAATGAGGATATCATGCAAGGTCATAAATTTGCACTGAAACAGATGAGCAAAGGCAGCAGGGTGATAAAGTATGGAAGTCCAATTGGTATAGCAAAGGATGCAATTGAAGCGGGCGCCTGGGTACATACTCATAACATTCAGACCGGGCTGGGTGAACTGCTGGAATATACCTATGAAAAAGTACCAACAGATATGCCGGTCGGAACAGGTGCCAGTTTTGAGGGGTATAGGCGGAAAAATGGAAAAGTTGGAATCAGAAATGAAATCTGGATTATCCCAACGGTAGGCTGTGTAAATAATGTGGCGACTGCAATTGAACAAAAAGCCCAGAAATATGTACAGGGAACCATTGATGCGGTTGCTGCTTTTCCGCACCCTTACGGCTGTTCCCAAATGGGAGAAGATCAGGAAAACACCAGAAAAATTCTGGCTGATCTGGTTAATCATCCAAATGCAGGAGGGGTCCTGGTTCTTGGACTTGGATGCGAAAATTCCAATATTGATGAACTGAAGAAATATATTGGAGAGTTTGATAAGGACAGAGTGCGGTTTCTGGTGGCTCAGGACTGTGAAGATGAAATCCAGGAGTCGCTGTCATTAATAGAAGAAATAGCAGAATATGCCGGACGTGACAGCAGAGAAAAAATAGATGCCGGGGAACTGGTCATAGGTATGAAATGCGGTGGTTCGGATGGCTTGTCCGGAATTACAGCAAACCCGGTAGTTGGGGCTTTTTCCGATATGCTGATTGCAAAAGGAGGAACCACGATCTTAACAGAGGTGCCGGAGATGTTCGGTGCGGAAACACTTCTGATGAACCGCTGTAAGAATCAGCAGTTATTTCATCAGACAGTAGATCTGATCAATGACTTTAAGAATTATTTCACCAGCCACAATCAGACAATTTATGAAAATCCTTCTCCAGGAAATAAAAAAGGAGGAATTTCCACTTTAGAAGATAAATCCCTGGGCTGTACACAAAAGAGTGGAAAAGCAGCGGTTACGGGAGTTCTGGCATATGGTGAGACAGTGGAAGAAAAAGGGCTGAACCTGCTCAGTGCTCCGGGAAATGATCTGGTAGCGTCTACGGCACTGGCGGCAGGCGGCGCGCACATTGTTCTGTTTACTACCGGTAGAGGAACTCCGTTTGCATCGCCGGTACCGACGGTAAAAATATCGAGCAACACAGATCTGAGTACCAGAAAGGACAACTGGATCGACTTTAACTGCGGCAAATTGGCAGAAGGGAAGACATTGGATGAAATGGCTGAAGAATTATTCTGCTATGTATTGGATGTAGCTTCCGGAAAACAGGTAAAGTCGGAAAAAGCAGGATTTCACGATATGGCAATATTTAAACAGGGTGTTACCCTGTAATGATAAGCAGGATGAACCGGCAGTACAGATACAACGTAAGCAAAATTGATGTGTATTCAATTATAAATAGCATGTTTATTAAATTATAATTAGGAAGGGTTGGATATAAAATATGAAAAAATTAAGCTATGAGGTACTAAAAGAACAGGGGTATGAGGGGTATCTGCTGGAGCAGGCGCCGGAAAGAGTTTTACAATTTGGCGAAGGCAATTTTATGCGTGCTTTTGTGGATTACTGGATTGATATGATGAATGAAAAAGCAGGGTTTCAGTCAAAAGTAGTACTTTGCCAACCAATTTCATCTCCATGGCTTTCGGAAAGAATAAATGAGCAGGAAGGATTATACACCCTGTTTCTGCGTGGATTTGAAAATGGTCAGAAAGTAAATGATAAAAGAGTGATTTCCTGTGTCAGCAGATGTCTGAATTCCTATGAAGAGTTTGATGCGGTACTGGAATGTGCCAAGAATCCTGATCTGCGCTTTATCACATGCAATACTACAGAAGCAGGGATCGTCTATGATCCGGCCTGCCGGTTTACCGACAGTCCCGCATCCAGCTATCCGGGAAAGCTAACACAGTTCTTATACCAGCGTTTTCTGAATTACGGGACGGAAAAAGGAAAAGGTTTCATCATCTTATCTTGTGAATTGATTGATAATAACGGAAAAGAACTGGAGAAGTGCGTCCTTCAGTATGCAGACCAGTGGAATCTTGGGGAAACATTTACCCAGTGGATCAAGTCTGAAAACATATTCTGTTCCACATTGGTAGACCGTATCGTAACTGGTTATCCCAAAAATGAAGCACAGGCGCTGTGTGAAGAAATGGGCTATGAAGATAACTTAATCGACACGGGAGAAGTATTTGGTTTCTGGGTCATTGAAGGGCCACAGAGCCTGAAAGAAGAACTCCCGTTTGAAAAGGCAGGGCTTCCCGTCATTATCTGCGATGACCATAAACCATACAAACAGCGTAAAGTGCGTATCTTAAACGGTGCTCATACTTCAATGGTTCTGGGGGCATACCTGGCAGGACAGAATATTGTACGGGATTGTATGAATGACCAGACCATTTGTAAATTTATGAATCAGACTATTTATGATGAAATTATACCAACGTTATCACTTCCACAAAAAGAACTGGAAGAATTTGCAGCAGCTGTAACAGAAAGATTTAATAATCCTTTTGTGGACCATGCACTTCTGGATATATCCCTGAACTCTACATCCAAGTGGAAGGCCAGAGTCATGCCATCCCTGAAAGGATATGTAGAAAAGTTCGGGAAGCTGCCTGTATGCATTACAGCATCCTTCGCATTTTACATCGCGTTCTATCGTGGCAGTCATCTGACCGAAAATGGTTTGCAAGCAGTCAGAGGAGAAGACAGATATCTGATCCGGGATGACAGGGAAGTACTGGAGTTCTTTTATGAACATCGTAACGACAACGCAAAAATGCTGGCAAATGCAGTTTGCAGAAATACGAAATTCTGGGGTGAAGATCTGACGGATATCAAAGGGTTTGAAGATGCCGTGGCAGGATATTTGGACAAAATTCTGCGAAATGGAAGCTATGAAGTGATGAAAGAGTGTATATAAGTAAATGACACCATGTCTTGGAATTACGGATAACCTGTGATACAGTAGTAATATCATTGACCTATTGGAATCGTCACAGGAGGTATTCATGGACAGAAAAAAATTGATCGAGCAAAGTTTTACTGCAATTGACCAGCCCGAAATGGAACGGATCGGCCATGTTTATAACCCGGGAGTACTCTATAACAGCCTGGGAATCACGAGAGAGACACTTCGGTATTATGAAAAACAGGGGCTGATCTGTCCTAATAAAGACAGAAAAAGCAGTTATCGGGAATTTACGATCCTGGATATTTTCCGCTTGATGGCTATTGATTATTACAAGAAACATGGCTTTGCCATCGGAGAGATTAAGGAACTGATTAATCAGGATGATATTTCACAGGTTCATGAGATTTTTTCCAGGAAGCAATGTCAGCTAAAAGAAGAGATAGAGCGCTTGAAGTTAATGGAAGAACGGTTGGCACAGGATCAGTTGTTTATAAAGAATTTATCCGGACATCTTCATCAATACGGCATTTGTGAACTGCCTTTATACGAAATTGTGGATTCGATTGATTACATGTCTGCATTTTCGGATTATACGGAGCATGTAGTTCCAAATATTGATTTAAAAAGAGAAGATATTATCAGCAATATGATCAGGGAAGTTACTTTTGATGAAAATGGATACAAAGAATCCAAAATGAGGATTATAAAACCGGCAGAGGGGAAAAAGGACCCTGAGAAACAATACCTGATATCCGGAAAGAGCATTTATACAGTGGTAGAATCAGGTATGGATGATTATGATACCATGGGAAGAATGTATCATTTGGTTAATGGATGGGCTTGTGAGAATCAACTGGAGATGAAAGGGGTTGTATATATCAGGACGAGAATCTGTGTTGTGGGAAGTCTGAATCCCAGAAATTATTATGAGTGCTGGATTCCGATAAATTCATAAAACATAAATTCATAAAACCATGAATTATACAATTATAAATTTATAAAGTATTGACCTGGTGGTAACCACCAGCATTATAGTAACTGTATCATTAAGATTGGAAAGCTCAGATGAGCTCAGGTGAAAATACAATGAAAACAGTTATAATTAAAGATTGCCAGGAGTGGGATGATTTCCACACACCGGCAAAGGGAAAGGAATCAGACACCTATATACTGGATCTTAACAGGGTTATGATCAGGGATTGCCTTGGCTGCTGGGCCTGCTGGCTGAAAACCCCGGGAAGATGTGTACAAAAGGATCTGGATGATTTTTATCATGCTTTTTTTAGAGCAGACCGGGCAGTTTTTTTGTTAAAAGAGTCCTGCGGTTTTGCCAGCGGCAATTTGAAATCGCTGCTGGACCGTATGATAGTTTCCGTTCTACCTTATATTGAATATACTTCCGGCGAAGCAATGCATGTTGCCAGATATGATAAAACGCCTGTAATAGAAATCTATTATCAGGATACGTTTACATCAAATGAGGCTCGGAAGCTGTTCATTGAATATTTCAAAAGAGTCTGCGTCCAATTTCACTGGAAAATTAAATGTATTGGCATGATTTCCGAATATAAGGAGGGCAGATAAGATGAAACTTCTCATTATAAATGGTTCTCCTCATGGAGAAAAAGGAAATACAGGAATATTTATAACGCAGTTCGTAAAGGGCATGAAAGAAATACCCATGGTGAGCTCTATACAAAAAGAAAATCCGGAAGTAATTGCAGAGAAAATAAAAAAATTTGACACAGTCTTGATTGTAATGCCCCTTTATGTACATGCAATGCCGGGACCGGTAATGAAACTATTTGAGAAACTAAATGTACAGAATACAGAGAATAAATCTCTGGGATGCATCGTACAAATGGGATTTGCAGGTTCAGCCCATGCTGATTATGCCAGACGCTGTATGAAACAACAGGCGAAAAGGCTGCATATGAAATATCTTGGAACTGCAGCCAGATGTGGTGCGGCAGGTACGTCCACGGTGCCTGATTTTATGAATCGCAAATTATTTAAGAATCTGGAAAAGCTGGGAAGTTATTTCCAGGAGACAGGAACATTACACAAAGAAACAGTACAAAAATTGGCAAAACCCTATAAGCTTACGAAATCTCAATGCAGATTTTATCAGTTTCTTTGTAAAACCGGAGTAGATCATATCATGTGGAATAAGATGCTTCGGGATAATAATGCGTATGAAAACAGATTAGATCAACCCTTTGCTTAAGCATATTCCCTATAGCACTTTTTCAAATACAGGAGTATAATAAGTATTTGAAGTGGAGTGATTATAATGTTTTCAACAATGAAAAATAATATTTTTTTGTTTAAGAAAAAATGGGATACAGCTCTGCCTGTTATCTTATTTTTTTTATTTCTTTTTTATTCCGTTATCTTTTTATTTGGAACGAGATATTCCATTATTGTGTCTTTTCTGACTACTGCGTTTCAGATCCGGCGGCAAAAGAATTTTTCAATAAGGGGCGTATGCGGGCTTGTTTTGGAGATGTTTCTTCTGTGTATCCTGGCATTTTTTGCGACCTTAAATATACCCCTGTGTATCATATTGAATTTTGTAGTACCCTTTCTTCTCGTTTATCTCCAGACGACACAGTTTAACCAGAAGGGATATTTTACATATGCCATGGCATTTGTATTTTTACAGCTGGCACCGGTAGGCTGGGACGGGATCCTGCCATTACTTGGAGTAATGCTTTACTCATTGACCGTTTTAAGCGGGGCACTGGCTCTCTATTCTTTGCTTCACCGAAGGCCGCAGGATTACCGGGCAGCGAGAAAGGGCATGGACCTGCTGGCATGTCAGTTTCGATTGATAACCAAAGGAAGCCAGGATGAACATATGCAGAAGGAAATATTGGATATTCAGAGTTCTTTGCATAAGCTCGCATACGATGGGCGGCAATTGGCATTTGAGATGCAGGGGGAGAGCAAACTGCATTATATGTTTGCCCTTTTATTCCAGAGGTCGGCGTATTTTATTTCAAATTATGAAGAGGAATGCGGGAAACACCGGGAAGAGTATGATGGAATCCTCTGCCGGCTGGCAGATTACCTTGATAAGGTTCAGAACTCTTTTAACAAAGAGGATAATGAAACACTGATTCAGGAGGCCAGCAACCTGTTAAATGAGGTTGGTGAGAATCAGACGGATGGTTTTTTCTATATTTTTTTCCGGAACTTTTTACACTTGCTGGTGCTCATTCTGGATGGTGCAGCCAGAAATGAAAAGCCTTCTTTTCGAAAATCCTGGAAGCTTCCAAAAGATTTTTATATTTTTCAGAAACACAGGCAGAAAATGCGTCTGGATGCTTTTGAGGTAAGATTTGCATTGCGGTTGTCTATTGTAATCATGGTTAGTTTCTTAATCAGTCAGCTGACGAATATTAATCATGCCTACTGGATTCCGCTTAATGCTTTTTTAATGATACAGCCAATGTATGAAGATAGTGCCTATCGGGTTAAGAACCGATTGATTGGCACATTCCTGGGTTGTATTCTTGTGTTTTTTACCGTATCTTATTTTTCGGGTATCGTATGGCATTTTATATTTGCAACACTGATGGTAACACTGATGTACTGTACTACTACGGGAACCCGTATACAGGCTGTGTTCTCTACCAGTTTTGCACTTTTTATGGCTTCGATTACGATGAACGGGGCTACCGCAGTGGAACTGCGTATCTTCTATCTGATATTGGCAGTGTTCATTGTACTGCTGGTCAACCGTTTCTTATTTCCAACCAGTTTAAAAGGACAATTCAGAGGGAATGTCCGGGAACTTTTCCGGATTCAGAATTCCTATCTGTCAATTCTGGATATCAGTACACAGCGTGTAATAGATTATGGGGTAACCAGCGAAGCCCTGACCCATTTTTACCTGGTTGCGGATCAGGTGAAACAGTATCTGGCGAAACCGGTGGAAGAAGTAAATGTGGATTTCTATCGTAAAATGCTGGACATAATGTGGAAAATGTCTGCGGAAGCGGAACAGATGATTTTCATAGTACAGTCAGGGGAAATCGATGAACCAAAGAGAGTGATTTTGCATCAGTATATAAAGCAGCTCCAGATAACTTTTCGGAATATACAGCGTGTTTATTGGCATGGCCAGGGAAAAAGTTTATCTTCAGCAGAAGAGATACCCGACTTTCCGCTGGATGAGGCATATCTGACGCATTTAATGATGAAATATGTAGAAAATGCAAAGAGATTGATTCAGCTGGAAGATGCCAATCCCGATGCTGTGAGGTATTGTGTACATGGAAAATAGGTGTCATTTGTTTTTAACAGGAGATATTCAGGTAGGGAAAACGACGATTATCAGGCGTGCGTTGGAAGAATCAGGAGTGGCATATGGTGGATTCATCACTTGTTTTGGTGACAACCGGGAAGATCAGAACCGGTCACTGTATATGGTTCCGGCATCCGGGCCGCAGGTATGGAAAGAAGAAAATGTGATTGTACAGTTTCAGGATGGGATCCCCCGGATAAGAACCAGGGTGATTGAACGGCTGGGTATAGAAATTCTGGGAAGCGTCAGGCCAGATGCAGATTGTATTATAATGGATGAGTGCGGACGTTTCGAGGGCATGGCAGAGAAGTTTAAAGAGAAAATACTGGAGATACTGAATTTACAGACACCGGTTACCGGTGTAGTGAGAAAAGGATTTGAAGGTACTTGGCTGGATCAGATTAAACAGCATAAAAAGGTGGTTCTTTTAGAAGTAACCAAAGACAACCGGGAGGAAATTTTCCTAAAAATGAAAGATTTTCTGTTGCAGTGCAGGGATAATCGTATATAATGAGATTATTGCATACTTGATTTATTGTATAGAAAAGGAGGGTATTATTATGCCATATATAAAAACAAGAGTATCCGTTTCCATGACAGAGGCGCAGTCGGATACATTAAAAAGTAAGTTTGGTAAAATTATTGAAATCATTCCGGGAAAGACGGAAAGCTGGCTGATGGTTGATCTGGAGGATAATTGCCAGATGTATTTTAAAGGAAATCAGGAGGCAGCCACAGCTTATGTAAAGGTGGAAGTTTTTGGACAGGTGGAGAGAGATTACTGTGAGAAAATGACAGAGGCTATTTGTAATTTGCTGACAGAGGAATTGCAGATTCCGGCAGAAAGAACTTATATAACTTATGAAGGAATTAAGGACTGGGGCTGGAATGGTATTAATTTTTAAGCTGCAGGGCAGCAGACAGGAGTTATTATGAAGAACATAATTTTGGCATCTGCTTCTCCCAGACGGAAGGAACTGCTGGCTCAGGCCGGGTATCAGTTTACGGTTATTACAAGTGATACGGATGAGATTACAGATAAATCCATGCCGGATGAAATTGTTGAGGAACTCTCCGCAATGAAAGCAGAAGCAGTGGCAGCACAGATAGAAGAAGACACAGTCATCATTGGTGCAGATACCATAGTGGCTGTTAGTGGCAGAATTCTGGGAAAGCCGCAAGATGTAACAGCGGCAGAGGAAATGCTTAAGACTCTGCAGGGAAATACCCATCAGGTATATACCGGCGTTACCCTGATTGAAATACAGTCCGGGACAAGAAAGGTTACAACGTTTTCAGAAAGAACAGATGTAATTATGTACCCAATGACAGATGAGGAAATCAAAGCTTATATTGCAACCGGAGAACCAATGGATAAAGCGGGCGCTTATGGTATTCAGGGCCGGGCGGCAATCTATATTAAAAAAATAGACGGAGATTATAACAACGTTGTGGGACTTCCTATAGCGCGACTTTATCAGGAATTGAAAAGTAAATAACCAGGTAAGGAATCCCCGGGTATAAAATAGCAGGCAGGAAATGTCCGGGAATTTAACCACCCATGATATAGCAGTGAAAGGGAGGATGGAAGATGAATTATACGACGGAGCAGTTGTCCAACAGGATAACGGTACAGGAATATCTGAGGGATTATGTGGACATTCCAAAGTTTTTAGAATGCTGCAAGGCCTGTCCGGACTACGGGAAAAAGTGGTCATGTCCCCCATACGACTTTGATGTGAAGGATTACTGGAATAAATTTAATTATCTATATGTAATTGGTACCAGAATCATCATACCGGAAGAGGAGACAAAGTGTTCCCATACCGAGGAAACATTAAAAGGGTTCCTAAAGAATGAATTGAGCAGCGAAAAAAAGAAACTGTCAATAATGATGCACAGCCTGGAAGATAAATACCCGGGAAGTAAAAGTCTTTCAGCAGGGAACTGTGATTACTGCAAAGAATGCCTCCGCTTAAAAGAGGAACCTTGCTGTAAGCCCGGTCAAATGCGCTATTCTATAGAATCTCTGGGAGGGGATGTGGGTAAGACAACAAAAGATTTGCTGGGGCTGGAATTGAAATGGATGACAGAAGGCAGAATGCCGGAGCATTTTATTTTGGTAAATGGTTTGCTTACTACTGAAGACCTTGGTGAAAAGATAAATGTTTCCTAGATAAAATGGCGAAAAACTGCTGCTTACGCGGTAGTTTTTTTATGGGAAGGGAGTTTGAAAATTGAAAAGTGCAATAAAATCCAGTAAACAAGATATGACAGAGGGAAAAATTATAAAAGGAATTCTTCTGTTTTCCATTCCGCTTCTAATTGGGAATCTGTTTCAGCAGTTATATAATACAGTGGATTCTATCATCGCGGGGAATTTCATTGGGAAAGAAGCGCTTGCAGCAGTTGGTTCCAGCAATTCTTTAATCAATTTAATTGTGGGATTATTTATGGGAATCGCAACGGGTGCCGGAGTAGTAATCTCCCAGTACTATGGGGCAAGGGCGGAAAAGGGAATGCAGGAGGCCGTACATACTTCTATTACCATCAGTATCATTGGCGGAATCGTTCTGACCGGAGTGGGAGTCGTTTTATCCCCTCAGATATTAGTTGCTATGGGAACCCCGCAGGAGGTCATGGACAAATCAATCACATATCTGCGCATTTTCTTTTGTGGTTCCGTATTTAACATACTTTACAATATGGGGGCGGGTATTTTAAGAGGTGTGGGGGATTCAAAACGTCCCTTATATTATTTGTGTGTTTCATCGGTAGTCAATATTATCCTGGATATTATTTTTGTAGTGGTATTTCATATGGGAGTTGCAGGAACTGCTTGGGCAACTGTTATATCCCAGGTTGTATCTGCATTTATGGTTGTTCGTGCTTTAATGCGGGATGATGATATCTACCGCCTGCATCTGAAGAAACTTGGTATCAGCAGAATCATGCTGAAACGCGTGTTAATGATGGGAATTCCTAGTGGTATACAAAATGCCATTATATCTTTCTCCAATGTAGTTGTTCAGGCGAATATTAACAGCTTCGGAGCAGATGCAATGGCAGGCTGCAGTTCTTATATGAAAATAGATGGTTTTGTAATACTTCCAATCATGAGCTTTGGAATGGCGGCAATGACCTTTACCGGGCAGAATGTAGGCGCCGGTAAACGGGAACGTGTGAAAAAAGGTGCAGCAAATACGCTGATGATCGGTCTCACATACACTGTGGCTGTCACCATACTGCTGTTGTTATTCGGTCAAATTCCCCTTCGGGTATTTTCATCAGATGTAGCGGTAAACCAGAATGGTTACCTGATGCTGCGGACGGTGGCACCTTTTTACGTAACACTGACCGTAGCACAGGTAATGACAGGCGTGTTTCGGGGAGCAGGCAAAGCAGTAACATCTATGCTTCTGATGGTAGGAAGTATGGTAGGAATCAGGATGTTGTGGGTAAATATCATGGTTTTATTTTATCCGGATCTGGAAACAGTACTCTGGGGATATCCGGTTTCCTGGGTCTTTGCCATGCTCGGAGTAATCCTGTACGCCTGGAAGGGAAAATGGCTTCCGGAACAGGGGGTTTCGAATACGCTCTAGCGATCCATTTCCGTCTGGATGGAGGAATGATGTCCCTGAATAATTCGTTCTATCTCAGCCAGGTCAGAAGATGGAAGATCGCCTGGAATCGTATTTTTGGTGGAGCTGGTAGCATTTCCGTATTCAAGAGCAGCCCGGCAGTCGAAGCTGTGGGCTAAAAGTCCATAAAGTACACCGGAGATATACGCATCGCCACTGCCAATTCTGTCTACAACCTCAATGTTTTCATAAGGTTTTTCTTCGTAATATGCATCCTCCTTAGCGTTATAGATCACAGATCCAAAAGTGTGAATTTTCGGACTGTGTACAATACGCTGGGTAGATGCGACGATGGAAATTGGATAGTCCCTGGTAAAGGATTTCATAATATCCCTGATGGAACCTTCTTTTAAAAATGTAAGCTTGGCAGTATCCTCCGAACAAAAGAATATATCAACGTATGGCAGGATCTGTTCTATACAGTCTCTGGCCTGGGAACCACTCCACAGGTTGGCACGGAAATTCACATCAAAAGAGATCAGAGAGCCGGCTGCTTTGAACCGCTTCATCATTTCAATGGCAGTACGGCAGGTACCTTCGCTAAGTGCCAGAGTGATCCCGCTGGTGTGAAAGCAACGGGTGGACTGATATAAAGAATCCGGATAATCATCAATGGAAATTTTATTTATAGAGGTGTTCATCCTGTCGTAAACAATACCGGGCTTGCGTGGATATGCGCCGTATTCATAATAATAAATCCCAAGTCTGGCATCTCTGCTTTCGTCATAAGTCAGATAATCATCACTGACTCCGCAGAAACGCACGTGATTCTTAGCAAAGGAACCAATGGTGTTTGAGGGGAGCTTTGATATAATTCCTGTTCGAAGCCCCAGAAGAGATGCCCCTGAAACCACATTTAATTCTGCGCCTCCCATTTGTTTTAAAAACGTATCACCTCTGGAAAGGCGTTCATTTCCAAGCGGCGAAAGTCTCAGCAGCAGCTCACCCAGTGCCAGTAAATCAAAATCTTTTTTTACTTCAGAAAAATTCTCACATAACATCTTGTAATCCCCCTTGCTAAATTTATCATATATTTTCTATTTAAACTTCAATGTTTCATAATGTAAAACATAGTTTTACAAAATAAAACCGTTAAAATAATTTTAGCCAGAATCACTTGAAATGTCAATAGGTAAATAACTTTTATATTGCGAACCCATATCATTAATGTTAAAATATATTAGAGCGTGTTTTAAAATTGATTTTATCAAGAGGTACGATCCGTTTTTTAGGGAGTGCTTATTGATGAAATGAATTTTAAGACACGCTCAAGTAGTCCATAAAGTCTGAATCTTGAAGTAAAGATTTAATATAAACATTGATAGTATCTGCAGTATGCCTGCAGCGAATGGAGGATATCATGAGTGAAGAACAGAAAAACCCTATACAGTCAGCGGACCGAATATTTATGGTGCTGGAAACGTTAGCCGGAACGGGGCCAATTGGACTGGTTGATTTGAGTACCCGTATCGGACTTCATAAGAGTACGGTCCACAGATTGTTGTTGTCTTTGATTTGCATGGGATACGTAGCCCAGGATGAGAATAATAAATACCGCCTTACTTATAAATTAATGGAAATATCCAGCAGGGCCCTTGCCGGCATGGACGAGGTGACAATTGCACACCCTTATCTGGAGAAGCTGGCAAATGAGTGCAGGGAGACGGTGCATCTGGTAGAGTGCAGAGGCTGCGAGGTCGTATATATAGACAAGGTGACACCTATCATACGGAATGACAGTGCGATCCGGATGGCATCTCAGATAGGGTTATCCAGGCCAATGTATTCCTCCGGGGTGGGAAAAGCCATTTTAGCACAGCTTCCGGAAGAGGAAGTGAAGTTTATATGGGAAAACAGTATCATTGAAAAGAAGACAGAATATACCATTATTTCATTAGAAGATCTCATGGATGAATTAAAGAAAATCCGTGAACGGGGATATGCCCTGGATAATGAGGAAAATGAAATCGGTGTGCGCTGTATTGCGGCCTGCATTTTCGACTACCGGGGAAAAGTTAAGAATGCATTTAGTATTTCGGCACCAGCCATAAAAATGACAGATGCCAGAATTGACGAGCTGGCGGAAAAGGTTTTGGGAGTAAGGGAACAGTTATCACGGGAGTTTGGCTATCGGGAGTCAACTAATGGTTGACTAATGAAAAATTTGACAACTTCATATCCATTGTAATTTTGAATCACCTCCATTATACTACGTGTATGGAGGTGATTTTTATGAGAGAAATTAATATCGCGTCTATCCTGGTTGGGAAAAGAAAGGAAAAAGGAATCACCCAGGATGAGCTTGCAGGATATTTGGGCGTGTCAAAAGCAGCCATATCAAAATGGGAAACCGGACAGAGTTATCCGGATATTACATTACTTCCCCTTTTAGCCGCTTATTTTAATATTAGTATAGATGACCTGATTGACTATAAACCCCAGATGGTGAAGGAGGATATACGCAGATTGTATGTAAAGTTATGCAAGGATTTTTCAGAAAAGCCATTTGATAAAGTGTTAGCAGAGTGTGAAAAGATTATTAAAAAATACTATGCCTGCCCTGCCCTTCTGGTGGAGATGGGGAGTTTGCTGGTCAATCATAATATGTTGGCGGACTCACCGGAAAAAAGCCAGGAGGTACTGGTAATGGTAAGAGATCTTATGATTCATGTAAGAGAAGAAACCAATGATGAGTATCTGCTCGGAGTATCTGTTTATATGGAGGCAGGCTGTGAATTGTACTTAGATAACCCAAGTGCAGCAATGATTTTATTAGAAGACTGCAACCGGCCAAAGGCTTCACCGGAAGTCATCCTGGCATCTGCATTGGACCGCCTGGGGAAGAAGGATAAGGCAATAGAAGTACTTCAAACGATGATATATCAGAATATTCTGCTGGCGCTTGCAGGATTTGGAAATCTGATAATCGAATATGCAGACCGTGAAGAAAAGGTGGATATGTGGATGCATAGTTTTACTCAGATTGCAGAATCAATGGGGCTTCTGGAGATGCACCCGGGAGGTCTGGCACCGATGTATCTTCTGGCTGCAGAAGCATATGCATCCCATGGACAGGAGCAGAAAGCACTGGTTATGCTTCAGAAATACACGGATATTTTCACCGGAGATATATTTCCGCTGAAGCTTCAGGGAAACAAGTATTTTGATCAGATGGAAAATTGGTTTGATATGCTGGGGCTGGGTACGAATATGCCAAGGTGTGAGTCTGTAGTAAAGGACAGTCTGATGGAATCAGTAGAAAAGAATCCCCGGCTTGCACCTCTTTTTGAAACAGATGAATTTAAACATATTGTTCATCAGCTGAGATTAAAGCTTTTAAAACAATCGTAACTAGTTTATCTTTACGCGATATCCGGAGCCGTATCAGGAATGCTCCGGTCAGGAGGAGAATAACATGAAAGAATTAATGGAGTTTCTGCCGTTTTTGATACCGGTAATTATAGCAGAGCTGGCACTGGCAATCACAGCGCTTATCCATGTGCTGCGACATCCCCACTACCGTTTTGGAAATAAGGTCATATGGGCAGTTGTTGTACTAATTGTTCAGTTTATCGGACCAATATTGTATTTTACCATAGGCAGAGGTGAAGAATAATGGACATTTTAGAGGTTAAAAACTTAAAGAAAAGTTTTAACGGCCATGCAGTCATTAGGGATCTCAGCTTTCAGGTACCCGAGCATAGTGTGTTTGGATTCCTTGGGGAAAATGGTGCCGGGAAAACAACCACAATGAAAATGATTCTGGGACTGCTGCAGCCGGATGCAGGAGAGATACGGATAGCCGGAAACCGGGTTTCCTATGGAGAAACAAAAACAAACCGCATGATCGGTTATCTGCCTGATGTACCGGAGTTTTATAATTATATGAGGGCAAAAGAATATCTGAAACTCTGCGGCGAAGTGTCAGGAATGCCGGCCAAGAAGATTCTGGAGAAGAGCGGGGAATTATTGGAAATCGTAGGATTAAAAGATGTAAAGCAGAAAATCGGCGGTTATTCCAGGGGGATGAAACAGCGTCTGGGAATTGCGCAGGCATTATTAAATGACCCTAAACTGCTGCTGTGTGATGAACCTACGTCGGCATTGGACCCCGTTGGGAGAAAAGAAATACTGGATATATTATCGGTAGTTAAATCCCAGATGACGGTGGTGTTCTCCACACATATTTTATCTGATGTAGAGCGCATCTGTGACCGGGTTGCAGTTTTGCATGACGGAGAGCTGGCTCTTTGCGGAGGTCTGGAAGAATTAAAATCCGGCCATAAGAGAGATGAAATGATTCTGGAATTAATGAATGAGGAAGATGCCAAAAAGGTTCAGGGCATGCTTAGGCTGACAGAAGGAATCACGGATGTTAACCGGTCCCGTCTATCCTTAACAATTCGGGTACAGGATGTGCAGAAGAGTGGATTTCAAATATTAGCCCTGATTTTAAAAGAGCAGATACAGGTTCTGAAATACGAGGTGCAGGAACCAAATCTGGAAACCTTATTTATGGAGGTGGTGAAATGAAAGGATATATAGCTTTTCTGAAAAAAGAGTGGTTGGAGCAGCTTAGAACCTATCGTCTTTTCATCCTCATAATCGTATTTTTTATATTTGGAATGATGAATCCCCTGACTGCGAAACTGACACCGCTGCTGTTAGAAAATTTTGCTGTTGAAGGCATGAAGATTACAATGCCGGATCCAACGGCAATGGATTCGTATATGCAGTTTTTCAAAAATAATACCTCTATGGGACTCATTGCTCTGATATTGGTATTCAGCGGGATTCTATCCAGTGAACTGTCGAAAGGAACATTGATCAATATCCTTACCAAAGGCCTTTCCAGAAATGCTGTCATTATGGCAAAATTCACATCCGCGGCGTTCATCTGGACGATATGCCTGGCGCTTTGTTTTGTCACAACGTATGGATATACGGAGTATTTATTTCAACAGAATGATATTTATCATCTTTGGTTTGCAGTTTTGTGTTTATGGCTGTTTGGAATATTTCTGCTGACACTCCTGCTCCTGATTTCTACAGTAGGCAAGAACAGTTATACCAGCCTTATGGGGGTAGGTGCAGTTGTTGTAATCTTATTTATGTTAAATATGCTGCCGGTTCTACAAAAATATAATCCGATACTCCTGATTTCAAATAATGTAGGAATGCTTGTTTCAGAATACCAGATTGCAGATGCAATGGCAGCGGTGGGAGTTACAGCAGGATTAAGTATTGTATTTTTAGGTGGAGCTGTGATGATATTTCGTAAAAAGAGGATTTAAGTGAAAGAGTGCCTCTTGTAATTTAGATTAATAGTGTATGAGGAACGTTTTAGAGCAAAGATGATTTTCCGTCTTTGCTCTTTTTTACGGAATTGTTAAAAATATTGTCGATTCATGACGTAGACCAGGAATCAGATAGAGAGTATAATAATCTTGTCAACCGATTAATAGAATTAAGGGATGGAAGATATAAGGCGGGGTGATAGAATGCAGATAAAGAAGAAGTTTGATCAAAGCTGCAAAATCATCTTCTGGTTTGGTGTCTGTTTTTTCATTTCAGAGTGCATCAAACAGATTTTGCTGATAACCGTAATAAATGATGGAAGCTACAGCTGGCGGTATTTCCCGTTTCAGTTATGCAGCCTGCCTATGTATTTATGCCTGATTCTGCCCTTTCTCAAAAATAAAAAAGCATACATCCATTTTTTAATGGATATCAATCTGTTGGGAGGCATATTTGCATTTGCAGACACCTCCGGCATGTGCTATCCCCTTTTCATACTGACACTGCACTCCATCTGCTGGCATCTGGCATTAATTACACTGGGCATTTACACAGGAATTCGATATTCTTCAAAATTGACAGTGCGTGACTATTTTGGCGTTATAAAAATATTCGTCATCACTGCAGTTATTGCTGAAATAATCAATACAGTAGTATCGAAACTGTTCACAAATGAGATCGACATGTTTTATATCAATCCATACAGGCAATTTTCCCAGGTTGTATTTCGAGATCTGGAAGGTTTTATGCCAAATTCACTTGTGATTGTGGTTTATATGGCAGCAATTATACTGGGGGGATTTCTGATTCATCTGGTGTGGATTGCTGTGGGTAAGGGGAGGAAGGGAAAGTAGGGGATGTCAAAGATACAACCTTACTCCCGACAATCTTACGAAAGGGTAGGAACATGGCTGAATATATAAAAATAAAAAGGCAAGCATTCGGTGCACACAGAATACTTGTCGTTTTATTTTATCTATTCGTGATAGTAAGTAATAATATACCATAGATATACATAAGTATGATTTACTCAAACATCCCCCACATAACATCTTCGTCTACAGGAAATGGGCAATTTGCCAGTTTCCCCTGATTGGATAACATGCCATTCACGGCGGCTTTTTTGAGGTCATCGCTGATCATAACGCTGCCTAAAACTTGATTGACATAAGAAGTAAATGCGTCTGTGTCCGGGAAATTTAAAAGTGACAGGATTTCGCTTTGATAATTTTTTGCAGCCCTTAAGTAAGCAGGGAGGAAGGAGCCAACGGCTTTTCCGTGAGGTACGCCTGTCTCATAGGTTGGATAGTAACTGAGTCCGTGGGGAAGTGAAGTTCCGGTATGGGTAATTGCCATGCCTGCAAGTGTAGAAGCATTTAACAGTGATTCATAGTCAGCATCACATGCCGGCTTACCCAGAAGGACATCTTTAACAGAAGACCAGAGATGCATCCCTTCTTTACAAAGCATTTTACTGTAGAAAGTTGCATTGTTATTGATATAGCTTTCCATAAAATGTCCCAAAGCATCGATTGATGTAGATGCAAGTACGGAAGGTGGAAGGTTCTTTAAATAGTTAGGATCGCACAGAGCCAAAACCGGGAAGATACGATGAGATATGCTGGATTTTGTCCGCTTCCTGTGAATGGTTAGTATGGCATAAGGAGTCGCTTCTGATCCCGTACCACATGTAGTAGGAACAGATACGACGGGATAAGCATCATCTGAGCCTTTCTCATACAGATAATCTTCTGTTTTATCTATTTGTTTCATCATAAGGGAAATAGCTTTGGCTGCGTCCAGCGGTGAACCGCCGCCTATTCCAATGACAAAGTCAGCACCAGACTCATTTCCGAAGTCCCGTGCTTCCATAACGGTTTCAATGGAAGGATTTTCTTCAATACGGTCAAATATCTCATAAGATATTCCTTCCTTTGAGAGAGTATCCTGAATATCAGCCAGGGATCCGTTTTCTTTTGAAGAGCGTCTTCCAGTTACAATAAGAGCTTTTTTGCCGAGGGTTGACAAATCCTTAGCATGGTTCCGGACACAATTACTTTCACAATAAATTTTTGTTGGCATATAAAAATACATTTCCTGATCCTCCTATGGTACAATAATTTTTATTCTATCACAAATATATCATTACGAACAGGATCTGCGGTAATGAATTTTTAAACATTGCAGTAAGCCTTCCAAACGCCTGTCATGGTCCACCCCCTTCTCTTTCCACGCACGACATCTATCTACAAAGCGTCCCTTTCTCACTTACCTCCCAATCTATTCGTAATAGTAATTCCTTAACAAACTATTCGCTGCAGTATAAATACTGTTAAATCAATTTTACAAAGCCCGCTTTATTTTTACCAATTCTTTACAAGGCACAAAACCGCTCCTTACACTTCTCTGATAGATTATTCATGTAAGTAAATAATCAAGCAAAAAGAGGAGAAAAAGATTATGAAATTGAAGAAAATCAGTGCAGTGATGTTAGCTATGGCATTGGCAGTCCCAACAATTACGGCAGTTCCTTCGGTAACAGGACATGCTACCGAAACAACGGCACAGACAGAGAAAGAGACAAAGGCAGCTGAATCTGAAACGAAAGCAGACAGTAAGGCAGCAGAGAATGCAGAGATTAAGACACCAAAGTACATTTTCTTATTTATAGGCGATGGTATGAGTTATCCTCAAATCCAGGCAACGGCAGATTATCTGGGAACGACAGAAAATAAAGGAGAAATTGAGGCAAAAGCATTGTCATTTATGAATTTTCCGGTAGCTGGGACAGCACAGACCTATGACAGCACTTCTTTTGCTCCGGATTCTGCGTCAACAGCTACTTCTATTTCCACGGGAAATAAAACCTACAGCGGAACCATTAACATGGATACAACCATGACAAAGAAGTTTGAGGCGATTTCTGAAAAATTAAAAAAGCAAAAGGATTATAAGGTAGGTATTGTAACGACGGTTAATTTAAACCATGCTACTCCGGCAGCTTTTTATGCTCATCAGGCTTCCAGAAACAGCTATTATGATATTGCAAAAGAGCTGGTAGACAGTAACTTTGATTATTTTGCAGGAGGGGCACTTCTTGACCCGACAGGAGAAAAAGAAGATCAGACAGATGCTTATAAACTGGCAGAAGACGCAGGTTATAAGGTAATTAAAACCCAGGAAGAAGTAAAGAAGTTAAAAGCAGAAGATGGTAAATCACTTGTAATAGCAGAACATCTGGCAGATGCAGATGCAATGTCTTATGATCTGGATGCAGTAAAAGACGAACTTTCATTAAAAGACTATGTGCAGAAAGGAATTGACGTTCTGAACAATGATACTGGATTCTTTATGATGGTTGAAGGTGGTAAGATTGACTGGGCATGTCATGCAAATGATGCAGGATCTGCCATCAACGATACAGAAGCCTTAAGTGACTCGGTGGAAGCAGCAGTAGAATTTTATAAGAAACATCCGGACGATACACTTATTCTGGTAACCGGTGACCATGAAACCGGTGGATTAACAATCGGATATGCAGGAACAGATTACGATACTTATCTGACAAACCTGACAAACCAGAAAATATCCTATGCGAAATTCGACTCTGACTATGTTGCAAAATATAAAGAAAATAAAACAGAGTTTAAGGAAGTGTTAAAAGATATAAAAGCAAACTTTGGCTTAATGGCAAAAGATGATGCGGATGCAACAGAAGATTCCAAACTGGTTTTAACAGATTATGAATATTCCCGTCTGGAAGATGCTTATAAGAGAACACTGGAAACAGGAACGGCAAAGAAGGATGGGATGTCTCAGGAAGAATATATTTTATATGGAACTTATGAGCCATTATCGGTAACCATTACACATATTCTTAATAATAAATCAGGTATTAATTTTGCATCTTATGCACATACAGGACTTCCGGTACCGGTATATGCACAAGGAGCAGGGCAGGAAAAATTCGAAGGGTATTATGATAACACAGATATATTTAAAAATCTCGCACAGCTTACAGGAGTTAAGTAATTGTTTCCCAAAATGCGAAAACTGAAGTTTACCCGAGAAACAGTTTGCTACCAGCTGCCGGTCATATTCTGTCTGGCGCTGATGGCAGTACTGTTTTTTTTACCTACCGGATTTGAAGATGCAGTCATTTATAAAGGGACAGAGCGCTGTGCGGCGGAAGTTCTGAATACCGATGACAGTAAAATAATCAGTACCGGACTGATCAAATCAGGAGAACAAAGATGTACGGTCCGTTTTCTGGGAGGAGAATTTAAAGGATTAGAGGCAGAGGGCTTTAATATGCTGAACGGCTCTCTGGAAGCAGATAAAATTTTTCGTCCCGGGGATAAGGCGCTTGTGGTAATCAGTCACAAAGGAGATGAAATACTTTCCGTAAACCTGATAGACCACTATCGACTGAATAAGGAACTGATACTTGCCGGATGCTTTGTGGTGCTATTAATTATATTTGCAGGTAAGACAGGAATTCGGGCAGTATTATCTTTTGGACTTACAATATTGATGATATGGAAATTACTGGTTCCTATGTATCTAAAAGGTATGCAGCCGGTAATGGTGGGACTGGTCATTGTGCTGTCACTGACGTTTATTATTATCACGCTGGTTTATGGATTTGACCGGAAGGCTTTTGCAGCGGTCAGCGGTTCCTTCCTGGGCATTATAACTACCTGTATAATGGGACTGATTTTTACAGATGCTTTTAAAATCCATGGTGCTATTATGCCTAATTCAGAGAGCCTCTTATACAGTGGGTACGAGAATCTGAATCTTACTCAGATATTTATGGCAAGTATCTTCATCGGGTCGTCAGGAGCGGTTATGGATCTGGCGGTAGATATCACATCTGCCGTTAATGAAGTAATCCAGAAAAAGCCGGATATCGGATGGAAAGAAGCAATGCAGTCAGGAATGGCTGTAGGAAGAGCAGCCATGGGAACCATGACAACTACGCTGCTTTTGGCTTACTCAGGCGGCTGTGTAGCATTATTGATGGTGTTTATGGCCCAGGGAACCCCCATAGACAATATTTTAAACTATAAATATGTATCATCCGAGATACTGGACACCATTGTAGGGAGCTTTGGATTGGTTACGGTAGCCCCTTTTACGGCACTGACAAGCGGTGTATTTCTTACAAGAAAGAAGAAATTATAAACTGGGCATTTTGTTTTTGAATCCCGCATAAATTGTTTAAAAGGAAACTGTCGGGGAGGTTTGCAGTGGAGGAGAAAACAAACAGGGAGATATTAACTGCACTAGAAGTAGAAAAAAACTGCCTTAAGAGGCAAAGGACTTACCTGCGTTTCATTGCGGCAACTCTGGCTTTTTTTCTGGCGGCAGTGATTCTTTTTATTGCAGTTGCGGCACCCAGAGTAAAGACGATTATAAATAAAGTGGAAACAGCATCCGGGAATCTGGATGAAATATCGCGTCAGCTGACTGATGCAGATATTCCATCCATGATAGATAAAATTAGCCGTTTGGCGGATAATAGTGATCTGGTAGTGACTCAGGCAGCAGAAAATATGGATAAGATAGATTTTGATAAATTAAATAAAGCAATTACAGACCTGCAGGCGGTGATTTCAACCCTTGCAAGGGTATTTGGATAGCTTATATTAGAAAAAGACTCAGGAATTATTCCAGTGAGTCTTTTTCTTCGTGTCTGGCTTTCATTTTTGGCGGTTCGAAATGATAAACTTCTTCATAAGAATCCAATTCAGCCTTGCTCTGAGGAGCGGAGGGGATCAGACCGGTACAGTCCATGGAAGAAGCGGAATTGCCCAGATAGTCATAATCATCGATAATTTCATTGTTCGTTTTGTTATCTTTCATAGGGATTCCTCCTGATTTTTATATGAAAAGTATAGTTTGCTTTTCAATTAGTATGCGGAAAAGCAGAAAAAATATCCCCTTTTATCCTATTTTTGTGTAATCCTTTGAAAACTTGGCCCCGGTTTAGGTTTTTATGGATTAATCAGTTTAAATATGTTAATATGGTGGCATAGGTATCGATACCACATTTTTGAAAATAAACATTAAAATGATGGTGTCTGAAGAATAAGGGAGGTCATGTTTATGGTAACATTGCAGGGAAAAGGCGTTTTTGGCGGCATTGCCATTGGTGAGATAGCCTTTTATAAAAGAGCAGAGGGACAGGTTCAGCGTAAGAGAGTGGAAGATACAAGTTCCGAAATCCAGCGTTTTGAATCTGCGAAGGATAAAGCAATTGAACAGCTGGGTGAACTGTATGACAAGGCAGTCCAGGAAGTGGGCGAAGGGAATGCAATGATTTTCCAGGTACATCAGATGATGCTGGATGATTTAGACTATGTGGAAGCTATTACCAATATGATTACAACGCAGCAGGTGAATGCAGAATATGCCGTAGCTGCAACCGGAGATAATTTTTCACAGATGTTTGCATCTATGGATGATGAGTATATGAGAGGCCGTGCTGCCGATGTAAAAGACATCTCGGAACGTGTAGTCTCTATCCTTTCCGGAAATGAGAACAGCGGGCTGGTGACGGATAAGCCGGTAATATTAGCAGCAGACGATCTGGCTCCCAGTGAAACGGTGCAGCTGGAAAAAGATAAAGTGCTATCCTTTATTACCCAGGGTGGATCTACCAACTCCCATACCGCGATTCTTGCCAGAACCATGAATATTCCTGCAATTATCGGAGCAGGGAGCGGTTTGTCAGAAGAATATGAAGGAAAACTGGGAATCGTAGACGGAGCAGAAGGTCTCATTTATGTTGACCCGGATGAAGAGACGCTTACGAAATATCAGGAAAAGCAGAAAGAATATCAAGGTAAACAGGAGCTTTTGCAGCAGCTAAAAGGCGAAGAGAATATTACGCTGGACGGTCAGAAGATTAAAGTATATGCTAACATCGGCAATGCATCTGACATTGGTGCCGTGATGCAAAATGATGCAGGCGGCATCGGATTGTTCAGAAGCGAATTCTTGTATCTGGAGAGTGATAATTACCCTACGGAAGAAGAACAGTTTAAAGTATATCGATATGTAGCGGAGACCATGGCGGGGAAGATGGTTGTTATCCGGACCCTGGATATCGGGGCGGACAAGCAGATTGATTATTTTAATCTTCCGAAAGAAGAGAATCCGGCACTTGGGTACCGGGCAATCCGTATCTGCCTTACACAGCATGATATTTTTAAAACGCAGCTTCGTGCTCTTTTCCGTGCATCGGCATTTGGCAATATTGCTATTATGTTCCCAATGATCGTAGCAGTAGAAGAAGTCCTGGAAATCAAAGAGATTGTTGCAGAAGTGAAAGCAGAACTGGATGAAGCAGGGATCCCGTATAATAAAGATACACAGCTTGGAATTATGATCGAGACACCGGCAGCAGCGATTATCAGTGATGAACTGGCTAGGGAGGTGGATTTCTTCAGTGTGGGAACCAATGATCTCACACAGTATACGACCGCAGTAGACAGACAGAATGCGAATCTGGATAAATTTTATTACCCACATCACAAAGCGCTGCTCCGCCTGATTAAAATGGCAGCAGACAATGCCCATAAAAATGGAATCTGGATCGGCATTTGCGGTGAGTTAGGTGCGGATATGGAATTGACAGAGACTTTTTTAAGCATGGGAATTGATGAATTGTCCGTTTCCCCGGCATGTATTCTGCCATTGCGTAAAAAAATCAGAGATACAGATGTAAGCAAAGTGAGAGATGTCAGACTGGGAGAAGTGTAATCAGACACATTAGAATGTATCTTAAAATCATTCCGCCATCTGCACACCCCGCTTCACATGGAATCTGCGCCGAAAATAGTTGAAAGAAAAAAGAATGGAAGTATTGCAGGTAAGCCTGCAATATGCAATGGGTATAAATATGAAAAAATTAGTTTGTTTTGATATGGATATGACTCTTTTAGATCATGCAACATATAGTATACCGGAATCTGCGATGAAGGCTTTGGATCATCTGAGAGCAGAGGGACATATTATCGTGCTTGCTTCCGGAAGGGACATGGAAAATGAATTCAGCCGTCCCCTGGCGGAACTGGTCCATCCGGATGCAATTGTTCATGCTAACGGACTGAAGGTAACGATCGGAAATGAAAAGATATATGAGCATTTCATGGAGAAAAGTATTGTGAAAGAACTCCTGGAATTTGCAGAAGAGCATCATATCTGTATCGGTTATAACCTGGGTGATATCGGCTATTTTGTGAACAAAGAGCGTGTGATTGAAAGAGAAGTTCAGGTATTTGGAAGCTGTGACAGAAAATTTGGAGATCCCGGAAAATTATTAGATGCGTCCCTGCATGCGCTGGCTGTGTTTGGCACACTGGAGCAGGTTCAGAAATTAGAAAAGGCATTTCCATTGTTAAAATTCCCTATGTTTTCGGGAAATGTAGGTGCAGATATTGTGGATAAAAATACATCCAAGGCTGTTGGAATCGAGGCCCTTCTTACTCATTATCAATTGGGATGGGATGATGTGATCGCATTTGGAGACAGCATGAATGATATGGAAATGATTCATGCGGCAGGTTGTGGCATAGCCATGGGAAATGCAATAGAACCACTGAAGAAGGCAGCTGATTTTGTGACCAAAGCCGTGAATGAAGACGGGATCTGGTATGGACTGCAAAAATTAGGATTATTGTAAATTACCATTTATATATCCTAATAAGAATTGGAAGGAAAGCAATCATTAATACAATAAAGTATACAATAAAACGTACAACTCCAGGAATGATAGAACAATTTCCAGAATGTTCGAAAGTCCATTCTGGAGTTGTTTTGTATCAATGATATATGATTATTCCGGATTCTGATTCGTGTGGTTGGTAACGGAAGAGTCCGGTTGATCCTTTCCGGTATCAAAATTAGTGAGCAGAAACTTTTTAATAAAAAAGAGTACACCGATAGCGACAATACCGACAATCGTTTCAAATAAAGACATATGTTCTACAACCATCTGCCGGGCAGTGGCAAACATCAGTACTTCAATCAGTGTTTCGGGCGTATGTTTACAAAGCATTTTCACAAATTCGATTCCGACCACCAGACTCAGGGCGGTGGAAAGAAATTTATTAAAGTTGTCAAACTGAGCATTCGTAGCCATATGGACTACATCCGGTATTAAATGAAGGCTTAGAATAAGAATAGCAGCGGTGATTAAAACAGCCAGAAATAATTCCATGTAATATGAGATTCGAAAGAGCAGGTTGTGATATTTTTTCTTCATAATTTAGATTTCCTCCTGTGTAGTACAATAAAAATAATATATCATAGGATGGGCAATTCTGGTAGTAAAATTTTACGGAGGATGAGAGGAGTAAATATGGTATCAAACGTATGGATAAAGGAACAGCTGCAAATGTTATCTGAGGATAAATTCAGAGATTTTACCATGAGGCTTATGCCGGGAGTGGAAAATGTATATGGTGTCCGCCTGCCAATTCTTCGGAAAATCGCAAAGACGATTGTAAAAGAGGATTGGAGGGCTTATCTGGAGGAAGCACTTGACGACAGCTATGAAGAGATAATGCTTCAGGGAATGGTGATAGGCTATGCCCGTATGGACCTTTTAGAACTTTTACCCAGAATTGATTGTTTTGTGGGTAAGATAGATAACTGGTCAGTATGTGACAGTTTTTGCGCCGGCCTCAAGATAACGAAAGAATACAGAGAAGAAATGAGGTTGTTTCTGGAAAAGTATCTGAGAAGCCAAAATGAATATGAGCTACGGTTTGGGATTGTCATGCTTTTAGATTATTTTGTAGAGGAAGCATATCTGAAAGGGGCATTATCAGCATTTGATGCCATTAAGCATGAAGGATATTACGTCAGAATGGCTGTCGCCTGGGCAATTTCCATTTACTATGTGAAGTTTCCCATACAGGTTATGGAATATCTGAAAGAGAATGAATTGGATAACTGGACCTATAATAAGGCGCTTCAGAAAATAACAGAATCACTGCAGGTTGATAAAGCAGCAAAAGAATATATCCGTTCCTTAAGAAGATAATGGGGCATTTAGAGGTACACTTTAAAGAGGAAAAATTCCTTGTTAAATTATTGACAATATATGGAAATGGTGTTATATTGATCTTAATAAAAGGGAGTAGCCAACACCGTAAGGTGATTCGAAATCGTCAGGTCGATGTAAAACATCCGTATCGAATGAAATGTGCGAGACTTTTATTGTAGCATGAGTTGTTGCAATAGGGGTCTTTTTCTATACCCCGAACCATAAAATGCAGCATACTCAAATTTCCGGAAGTGCTCTGAGCATGAATAAGGAGGTGAAAAGTTGCAATGAAAAAGAGCATTTCAAACTAATAATGATTCATAGCAAATAGGATAAAGGAGAAAAAATATGAATATGATTATGGACAACATTGGGATTTTCATTGGTTTGATTGTGGTATTAGTTTTACTTATTTTAGTGTTGGTAACAGGATATGTAAAAGCTCCGCCGGATACCGCATTTATTATTTCCGGACTTCGTAAAAAGATTATAATAGGAAAAGCAAGTATTAAGATTCCGGTGCTGGAACGACTTGATAAATTAAGCTTAAAACTGATACCAATCGATGTTAAAACTTCCAGTTCCGTACCTACCGCAGATTATATTAATATCCAGGTAGATGCTGCCGTAAACGTTAAAATCAGCAGCGAAAATCAGCGTCTGGGGCTGGCAGCGGAGAACTTCCTGAATCAGAACACGCAGTACATAGCCCAGGTGGCAAGAGAAGTTCTGGAAGGAAATATGCGTGAGATTGTAGGCAGAATGAGGCTGGAAGAAATGGTTGGTGACCGGCAAAAGTTTGCAAATCTGGTAAAAGAAAATGCGGAACCGGATCTGGCAGCCATGGGACTTGACATTGTAAGCTTCAATGTGCAGAATTTTACGGATAATAATGGGGTTATCGATGACCTTGGTATTGATAATATTTCACAGATTAAGAAAAAAGCAGCCATTGCAAAAGCAGAAGCAGAAAAAGAAATAGCAGTGGCAAAGGCCGAAGCCGACAAACAGGCAAATGATGCGAAGATCAATTCTGACAGGGAAATTGCCATTAAAAATAACGAACTGGACATACAGAAATCGGCACTTCAGAAAAATGCAGATACGAAGCGTGCAGAAGCAGATGCCGCTTATGAGATTCAGAAAGAGCAGCAGAGGAAAACAATTGGTGTTACAGCGGCAGATGCGGATATTGCGAAGGAAGAGAAGATCATTCTTCTGAAGCAAAAAGAAGCAGAAGTTATGGAACAGTCACTGGATGCCCAGATCAGGAAAAAAGCGGAAGCGGACAGATATGAACGTCAGCAGAAAGCAGAAGCCGAATTATTTGAACGTCAAAAAGAAGCAGAAGCAAAGAAATTTGAAGTTCAAAAGGAAGCAGAAGCACAGAAATCAAAGGCGGAAGCGGACAGATATTCTAAGGAGCAGGAAGCGCAGGGTATTCAAAGGGTCGGTGAAGCAGAGGCGGAAGCAATTCGGGCAAAAGGACTTGCGGAAGCAGAGGCGATGGAAAAACGTGCGGAAGCTTATCAGAAGTATAACAATGCGGCTATGGCACAGATGCTGATTCAGGTACTTCCAGAAATTGCTGGTAAAATTGCAGAACCTCTGAGCCAGATTGATAAGATTACTATTATTGGAGGAGGAGAAGGAAGCGGAGTTGATTCAGTAGCCGGAAATGTTCCCGCAGTTATGGCAAAGCTTTTTGAGTCCATGAAAGAGACGGTGGGAATAGACCTGGGCGAAATCATGAGAGCCGATACCTATGATGCTAAAGTGAACCGCAATATCACAGTAGAAGGATTGGAAAAGGCGGATGATATACAGAGAGCACAGGCAGAAGCTGCAGTTGTAAGTGAAGCTATGAAATAATAGAATAGCAGCTCTGCCGGTTGGGGGCAGAACTGGTTTTCTTAGCATAATTGGAACCCATGAGGGTTATAAATTCTAAACTTTTTCAAAAAATCACAGCAACACAACCGTAGGTTGTGATATGCTGTGATTTTTGGTAAGTATCTATCACTACAATAGTGGCTCCTTTTTTTGCAGCTAAAAGTGTGCGTTGCAGGTACTATAAGATGTCATGATCAGTAGTATCTCTCCGTACAAGCACAGGAGGGATTTTTTTGTGTACGGGTTCCGTGGAAATGTTCGGGCGCCGTTTTTTACGTTCGGACATCTGGGATACCAGCAGTTTAACAGCTTCCTCGGCAAGCAGGCTGATTTGCTGGCCTACCGTTGTAATGGGGATAATGGCTTCTTTGGAAATGGGAGAATCATCAAACCCCACAATCCGGTAGTCATTGCCCAGGGAGCCTTTCTTCCGGATAATAATATTGAGCAGAACATTGGCATGGGTATCGTTGGGCATAAAAATGCCCTTTTTTTGATTGGGGTATCGTTTTTCAAGGTCTTCATAAATTTCTGTAAGCTTCGCATTGCTTGCTTCGAAAGTAGATCCCAGATCGCAGTAGATAATCTCATTCAGCATTTTTCCTTCTTTGCAGATATCCTGGAATCCCTTAATCCTTCCGTATGCCGGAATATAGCTGGGGACATCGCTGTTAATATGGATTAAGACATTGCAGTTATTTTTAATCAGCAGGCTGGTTGCCTGGACAGCTCCCATATAGTTATCCGTATTAATGCTGGAAATATACTGGTCTTCACGCTCAATTGCCACAATCGGGATGTGGTATTCTGACAGTTCTCTGGATGGGATAGTATGGCTTAAGATAATCAGTCCCTCAATCTGGTATGCCATCAATTCTTTGATATAATTGCGTTCAACTTCCGCATCATCATTTCCAACAAATACAAGAAATTTATAGCCATATTCCTGATAAGATGAAAGAATCTGGTTCAGCATCTCAGAATAGTAGTGAAGATACAGGTTTGGAATAATAATGCCTACAAACTCGGTACTCCCGCTTGCCAGGATCCGCGCCACCTTATTTTCTTTATAATCCAGAGCTACCAGAGCGTCTGCAATTATTTTCTGGTTTTCTTCAGTCAGTGAGTCCGGGTTGTTAAAATACCTGGAAATGGTTGTTTTTGAAAAGTTAGTATAATTTGCAATATCATTAAAAGTTACTTTGTTTTTTTTCCCCATAGAAACTCCTTTGTCAAGGTTCTGATTTTATGAACTATCCGGGCATGTCTAAAAATAATACACTTGTAAGACCGTTCCAATCAGCCAGGTAAAAGTATTTTTCAGATAAGTATAACAAAAATATGTTCTGCAGGCAATGTCAAATTGGCAATGAGTGAAAGTAACCGGTTATTTTTGTGAATTTATTACAAAATACTGCCTTGAAATAAAGACAGTATTCACAAAAATAGAAAAAGGAATTGACGCAAATATAGAGTTGTGATACTCTTTAGATAATAAAAGTAACCGGTAACTTAACCGGTAACATTACCGGTTACAAAGCGAAGATTTAGTAGCGAAGATTTAGTAGCGAAGATTTAGTAGCGAAGATTTAGTAGCAAAGATTTAGTAGCAAAGGTTTAGAAGCATAGGTTTATAAGCATAGGTTTTGAAGTAAAGGAGGAGCACATGAGAAAGTCATGGAAATATGCGGCACTATTTTTCCTTGCCGCAAGCTGCCTGGCAGGGTGCCGGCAAAAAGAGGTAAAGCCGGGCGATATTGCCGGATATGAGGAAGGAGAAAGCTACCTTTCCATATGGGTACATACAATTGAGGACACGCCGGAAGGGGATGCCTATGCGGAGTCCGTGAAAAGATTTAATGAAAAGTATGATGGAAAATATTTTGCAGATATTGAATTCATTCCCAGAAATGACAGCGGAGGGGGATATTCTGACAAGGTAAATGCATCTGTTATGTCCGGCGGACTTCCGGATGTGCTTACGGTAGACGGACCCAATGTGGCGGCTTATGCGGCAAATGGTATAATCCAGCCCCTGGCGGAGCTGTCAGAGGAAGAAAGGGCGGTCTATCTGGATTCGATACTTGAGCAGGGAACCTATAACGATAAGCTGTACACACTGGGAGCCATGGAATCCAGTGTAGGTCTGTATTACAACAAGGATATTCTGGAAAATGCCGGAATAAATATTCCTTCCGTTGATGATCCCTGGACCTGGAATGAGTTTATGGAGATCTGTGAAAAGCTCGATCCGGTTATGAAAGAAAAGAACGGATACTGTCTGGATATGACGTTTCCGGTTGGAGAAGCGAGTATTTATTATTATGCGCCGTTTTTTTGGGCCAATGAAGGAGACTTTGTAAGTGAGGATGGACTGGGCGTGGCTGGTATTTTCAATTCCGATAAAAATGTGGAAGCCGTGGATTTCTTCCGGGGAATTGTAGAGAATGGCTATATGTCAAAAACGCCAATTGATAAGCTGTTTGAAACAGGGCGTGCAGCGTTTAAGTTTGACGGTGCATGGGAAGTAAATACCGTCTATGAGAACTATCCGGATATCAAACTGGGAGTGGCGCCTTATATTGTAGGAGAAAACTGGGATGGAGGAAGATATACGCCCACAGGCTCCTGGGCATATGCAGCATCTGCTTCCACCCATAATCTGGAAGGAGCAACCGAGCTGGTAAAATGGATGAGTGGTGTAGACAGCGGCATTCTTCTCCATGAACAGACAAAAGGGCTGCCATCCACTTATGGGGCATTTGAGCAGATTTCTCTTTTTTCGGAAGATGAGAATTACAAGGCTCTATATGAGCAGCTGAATAAATATGGACATCCAAGACCCAAGACACCGGTATATCCGCAGGTAAGTACTTCTTTTCAGCAGGTTCTGGAAGGAGCTGCACTGAATGGAAAGGATGCAAAAGCGGAACTGGATAAATCTATAGAAAGGATTAACGCCAAGTTAAAGCGTTATACACGAGAATAATGAAGAGAAAAAAATCTAATTCGCTTTTAGGAATGGCATTCTTTGGACCTGCCCTCGTACTGCTTACCATCTTTTTGTTTCTTCCTATGCTGCTGACACTGGTTTTCAGTTTTACCGATTATTTTGCATTGAATCCGGATCTTACACATTTTGTGGGACTGGAAAATTATATTACGATTTTTAAGGATGAACTGTTTCTTAAGGCATTTCTTAATACCGTAAAGTTTGTGTTTATTATCGTGCCTCTCCAGGGAGGCGGAGCGCTTATTCTGGCGCTGCTGATTAACAAAGTTACACATTGTAAAAAGTATTTTAAGGTTGCATTTTTTATACCGGTTGTTATGTCTCTTGCGGTTGTTTCTACATTGTGGATGCAGATCTATAATCCGGAAGGCATTTTAAATACGGTGCTTGCGAACCTGGGTATATCTGCACAGCCCTTTATTTACAGTGATAAGCAGGCACTTCCCTCCATTGCTTTTATGAGTATCTGGCAGGGTGTGGGATATCAGATGATCATTTTTCTGGGAGGACTTCAGGCAATTAATCCGGGACTTTACGAAGCAGCAGAGATGGATCATGCCAGCGGATGGCAGAAATTCAGGGATATTACGCTGCCGGAACTGAAACCTATTTGTGTATTTGTATTCATCACCATTACCATAGGTGCTTTTAAAATGATTGTTCAGCCAATGGTTATGACAGGAGGCGGGCCATCCCATTCTACGTATACGCTGGTCTATGATATTTATGAGACTGGTACGGTTAACTGGGAAATGGGGCTGGCATCCACCATGGCAATTGTATTTGTGATTTTTGTGGTCATTCTGACCATTGTTCAGACAATTTTGACGCGGGATAAGGAGGAAAAACATGTTAACAAAAAAACAAAAATCAATTAACTGGGTTTTGGTTATCCTAATGCTTATTTTATCTATTTTCTTCTTATTTCCGGTGGTATGGATGCTTGCTAATTCTTTCAAGCCGGATGCAGCCATTGCGGCAGACATGAATGCCATGTCGGCATTTATTCCGCCCGCATTAAGCAGCAGCTTTTTTGATAACTATATAACGATTATCACAAATACGGCTTTTCTGAGGTACATGGGAAACACCCTGTTTTATGCTGCGGTTCTGATCATATTGGGGATTATCGTAAATGGCCTTGCAGGGTATGCTCTGGCAAAAATAGATTTTCCGTTTCGGGAACGCTGGGTATTGGTGATTATGATGCTGATGATTATTCCCACCGAGACAATTATTACGATCCACTTTTTAATTATTGCAAAAACGGGGCTGCTAAATACAGTGATCGGATATATACTCCCCATGATCGTAAATCCATTTAATATTTTCCTGTTCCGCCAGGTTTTTCTAAGCCTGCCGGATGATGTATATGAAGCAGCGCAGCTGGACTTTTGCAGTCCGGTGAAATATTTCTTTACAATGGTTCTGCCTATGTCAAAAACAGTTGTGGCTACAGTCAGTGTTTTTACATTTCTGAATGTTTGGAATGACTACCTCTGGCCATCACTGGTATTTACGTCCAGTGACCTGCTTACTGCACAGATTGGGCTGAATTCCATTACTGCCAATGAAAATACAACCATGGGGCAGACGCTGGCAGTCATAACCCTGATTACGATACCGGTCATTATTATATATGCCTGTTTCTCCAAGCAGATTGTAGAAGGAGTTACACACACAGGCACGAAGGAAGGATGATAGTATGAGCTTTATAGAATTTAAAAATATTAGTAAAAAATATGCAAGTACGGATAAAAATGCGGTTACAGATTTTAATCTGGAAATTAAAGAAAAAGAATTTATAGCATTTGTCGGACCTTCCGGCTGTGGAAAATCTACTACACTTCGGATGATTGCCGGATTTGAGGATATCTCCAGGGGAGAACTGTTTATCGATGGAAAAAAGGTGAATGAAACAGCGCCAAGAGATCGTGGAATCGCTATGGTATTCCAGAATTATGCTCTTTATCCACATATGACAGTAGAGAAGAATATAGGATACGGATTAAAAAATATGAAAGTGCCCGCAGATGAGATCAACAGGAAAGTGAACTGGGCAATTGATATTCTGGGGCTGGAAGAGTACCGATACAGAAAGCCAAAGAATCTCTCCGGCGGACAGAGGCAGCGGGTTGCTCTTGGAAGGGCAATTGTGAAGAATCAGAAGGTATTTCTCATGGATGAGCCCCTCTCCAATCTGGATGCCAAGCTGCGTGTGAGTATGAGAAATGAAATCAGCAAGCTTCACCGGACACTGGGAACCACCACCATCTATGTTACCCATGACCAGATAGAGGCTATGACTATGGCGGACCGTATAGTCATCATGAAGGATGGCTTAATTCAGCAGGTAGGTGCACCTATGGAATTGTATGAGCATCCGGTAAATAAATTTGTAGCGGGATTTATCGGCTCTCCCCAAATGAATTTCTATGAGGTTACCGTAAGTGGCAGCAGCGTGGAATTCAAAGATAAAAATAAGATTACACTCCCCGAAGGTGTCCTGAAGAAACTAAACGGGCGCCAGGGAGAAATGATTTTAGGAATTCGCGGTGAGGATATAAAGCTGGATCCGCACAACCTGGAAATTTACAAATCAGATAAACAGACTTCTGTTGTAGAAAACAAAGAAGTTATGGGAAATGAAAACAATCTTTATTTTAGCTTTGGGGGCATTACCTCTGTTGCACGGGTTTCTAAATACGAAGTCAGCGGTATTGGAGAAAAGATTACTTTTGTATTGGAACCTACAAAATTTCATTTCTTTGATAAGCAGACGGAAGAGAATTATTTAAAATAGGAAGGTAAGTTTGAAGAAAAGCACTATCAAACTACTTGTTAAGGCAGTATCGCAGGCAGGCCTGCGATATGCAGGAGGTATAAATATGACAGAACATAAATTACATTTAAAGGCGCCGGGAAACTGGATCAATGATCCCAATGGCTTTATCTATTATAAAGGGAAATATCATTTGTTTTATCAGTATTTTCCCTATGCACCCGCTTGGGCAACCATGCACTGGGGGCATGCGGTAAGTGATGACCTTGTAACCTGGACACATCAGGAAATAGCCCTTTATCCAAGCAAATACTGGGACAGCAACGGCTGTTTTTCCGGAAGTGCAGTCCAGGAGGATGGAAAGCTTTATATTTATTATACGGGTGTGCGGTATGAGGAAATAACAAAAGAAGATATCCATCACTGCGTAAATGAACAGTTTGAGTCTTCCCAGCTGATGATCACGTCAGAGGATGGGATACACTTTGATAATAATAAAGATAAGAAACTGATTATTCCGCCGATCATGGATGCATCTCTTGGGCACCGTACTCATACAAGAGACCCTAAGGTATGGAAAAGCGGGGATCATTATTATATGGTTCTTGGAAGCACCCTGGATGAAAAAAAAGGAATTCTGCTGTTTTACAGAAGCAGTGATAAAGAAAACTGGGAGTATCTGAACAGCTATACGTCTAAAGCAGATAATCTCGGATGGATGTGGGAATGTCCGGATCTGTATAAGACAGATGAAGGCTGGGTAGTTTGTTTTTCGCCTATGGGTTTTTTGAAAGACGGCGCAAAAGAACAGAACCATGCTATCTGTGCAGCAGCAGATTTTGATGAGCAGACAGGTATCCTTACGATGGCAGAGGAGTATCAGTTCGCAGATTATGGACTTGATCTCTATGCACCCCAGAGTACGGTAGATGAAGAGGGGCGCAGAGTAGTCGTTGGATGGATGAGAATGCCCAAACCGGTTGCGGAGGTAAAGCCCTGGATCGGGATGATGTGTACACCCCGTGTAGTGGAACGCAGGAACGGTCATATATATTTCCGGATGCATCCAAATGTGGAAAAAGCATTTGTAAAGGAAATCCCTGAGGTTGGAGAAGTAGAGGAGGGAAAACCGTACCAGTTAAAAATTGAGCTGGATGACGGGGAATCCATATCCCTGGGAGGCTATGAAATATACAGGAAGGGTAATAAAATATGCACAAACCGGGAGAAAGTCTATGAAGACATCCGTGACTGCAGGCTTACCTTTGAAACACCAATACTGAAAGAAAATACCAGACTGAATATCCTTGTGGACCGGAATCTGATTGAGGTCTATGTAAATGACGGCGAGTATGTAATCAGCAATGTGGTGTATGATTTAAAAGAAGAGATTTTGATTCCGGAGGGTAAAAAATTTATTCTGAAACAGATGTAGCAGTTCTAATAATCAGCAGAGACAGACGGCTTGGGAAACCAGCCGGGCTGTCTCATATTTTATGTCAGAATGACTCGTTCTTTTGCTTCATTGAACGATTTAGAACCCTACATTATAACACCAGGGTTTTGATATGTGGTATAAAAAGCATGACCGATGTTTTGAACAGGTGAATGCGAAAGGAGCAGATTATATGAATATCAGGATTAAAGGTGCGCGACAGAATAATTTAAAAAATATCAGCCTTGAAATACCCAAAAATAAGCTGGTTGTTTTTACGGGATTATCCGGCAGTGGTAAATCAACACTGGCAATGGAAACTCTGCAGAGGGAATGCCAAAGACAATATATGGAGTCTATGGGGATGACCATGGAGATTGGATCAAAACCTATGGTGGATAAAATTGAAGGCTTATCTCCGGCAATTTCCATTAATCAGAAAAATACGAACCGTAACCCGCGCTCAACTGTTGGTACGGTTACGGAGATTTCCCCATATCTGAGAGTACTGTTTTCAAAATTAGGGGAAAGAAACTGTAAACACTGCGGTAAAACCATTACCCCAAATTATGGGGAAGAAACCGGGGCTATCTATGCAGAGCTTCCGGACCAGGCGGAAGAATCTGCCGAAATGTATGAGCAGATGATGCCCTGCCCTCACTGTGGAAAAGGAATCCCAGAACTTACGTCAAGCCATTTTTCCTTTAATAAGCCGTCGGGAGCATGTCCTGCATGTAAAGGAATCGGTATTGTAAGCATACCGGATATTAATCTTTTAATTGACCGGTCAAAGAGTATAAAAGAGTTTGCCATCCATGGCTGGGATCAGGTATATATTGACCGATACGGGGCATCAATTGCGAATGCAGCCCAATATTATGGATTTGAATTTGACCTGTCTGCTCCCCTCTCTGAGTATAGCGAAACTGCAATGGATTTACTTCTTTACGGTGCATTAAGCAAACAGTTTACACGGCATTTTCCAGACATAAAACCTCCGAAAACGGTTCCTGAGGGACGCTATGAGGGAGTCATTACGAATCTGATGCGCCGCTATGAGGAAAAGAATTCTTATAGTGCGAAGCAGCGCATTGAAAAGTTCTTAATACAACAGGAGTGTCCGGAGTGCGGCGGCATCCGTTTCCGGAAGGAGATTCTGGATGTAAGGGTTGCCGGTGTAAATATTATAGAGGCACTTTCAATGCCGCTTACGGATACTGCAGACTGGCTGAAGCAGCTTGACCGGGATCTTAGTGCGGATGAAAGAGCGGATGCCAGAGCGGTTGTCGGGCAGGTTCTGGATAACTTGCTGCACCGCATAGAGCGTATAATAGAAGTGGGCGCCGGATATCTGTCCCTGAACCAGCCCAGTGTATCCCTTTCAGCAGGGGAAGCCCAGAGAATCAAGCTTGCCTCTATTCTGGGAAGCAGTTTAACAGGAGTCCTTTATGTGTTAGACGAACCATCCACCGGGCTTCACAGCCGGGATACTTCTAAAATCATTGATGCACTGAACAGGCTTCGGGATATGGGCAATACTGTGATCGTTATCGAACATGACCTTGATATTATACAGGCTGCAGATCATATCATTGATTTTGGACCTGGTGCAGGAAGAGACGGCGGGCAGATTGTTGCGGCCGGAAATGTGTCAGATCTTAAGAACTGTTCACAATCGGTTACCGGAAAATATTTAAGCGGTACAGGTTATAACCGGGTATCTCTAAAATCTCCCGGAAATGGGAAATATGTAGTGATTAAAAATGCAAATACAAATAACCTGAAAGATTTGAATGTAGAAATTCCTCTGGGGAAATTTATTACGGTAACAGGTGTTTCTGGTGCAGGTAAATCCAGCCTGATCTTTGGAGAACTGGCAGAAGCGGCAGAAGCATATGCCCATCAGCCAAAAAGAAAACAGAAGAGTAACGTCAGCGGTCTAGAGCATTTAGAAAATGTGATTACCATTGGACAGACATCAATTGGACGTTCTCCGCGTTCTAATGCGGCTACTTATACCGATATTTTTTCGGATATCCGGAATTTATATGCTGCAATTGCAAGGAAACAAAATAGGGGATTACAGGCAAAACATTTTTCCTATAATGTACCCGGCGGGCGGTGTGAAAATTGTCAGGGTGCCGGAAAGCTGTCAATTTCCATGAATTTTCTTCCGGATGTTGAAGTAGTCTGTCCGGTTTGCAGGGGAAATAGATATCAAAAGCAGGTATTAAATGTAAAGTACAGGGGACTTAGTATTGCGCAGGTTCTGGAGCTTAGTATTGATGAAGCCGCAGCCTTGTTTGAGCAGGAAAAAGAAATAATGAAGAAACTGATAGTACTGCAGGATGTAGGCCTGGGATACCTTGGGCTTGGGCAATCAGCAACTACGCTCTCCGGTGGAGAAGCCCAGCGGTTAAAACTGGCAAGAGAATTGGCAAAGCAGACCGGTGAAAGTGTATTGTATCTGTTTGATGAACCTACCTGTGGACTGCACCCGCAGGATGCAAACCGTCTGATTGGAGTATTTCAGCGATTGGTTCAGATGGGCAGCAGTGTAATTGTGGTTGAACATAATCCGGAAGTGATTCTTGCATCTGACTCGGTGATCGACCTTGGCCCCGAAGGCGGAAATTATGGCGGACGGATAGTTGTTCAGGGGACGCCGGAAGAAGTAATGAAGCATCCGTCTTCTGCAACCGGAATCATTTTGTCTAAATCATACCGTACCACCTGGTCTGAAATACCAAAATCAGATAGCTGCCGTGATCGTGAATGGGAAGAACAATAAAGCTTGCTTTTCTGGTGTTTCTCCGCTACACTGGGAATCCTAAGGGGGGGGGTAAAATTGCTTACTGGCAGATGTGCTTCACACTTTGTGCAAGATGAGATCCCTCCCTGCAGGTTTGTGATATGGGGGTTTAGCTGATTAATCACGCTTTGTAGATGTAGGTAGTGTACGGAAAGAGAAGGTGGCGGACCGGGACATTGGTTTGGAAGGCTTACCACAGAACTGGCATTTTCTAACCTTCCCGGAGCACTTTTTGGCGGCACGCGGGCATTCGCTCCGAAATCCTGATGCATTAAACTTCCATCTTCTTTTACACAAACAGTCGAAACATAGCGCAGCATCCAATACAGAACATCCTGCCACAGCCCAGGGGTTCCAATCTGCTGAGAAAACCAGCTTTGTGACAGTAAACTGAATCTCGGAAAGATGGGTGTGGGAAACTGGTATGGGCGTAGGAAGCGTAGAGCAGAGCTGAGTATTTACTTACCTTTCCGAAGTGTTTTTTGGCGGATAGTATTCGACTGGCTCCCATCGGATACTAAGCGGGTACTGAACCGAGAAATGCATCAGGATTTCTCGGTGAATGCCCGCGTGCCGCCAAAAAGCGCTTCGGAAAGGTTAGAAAATACCAGTTCTGCGGCCAGCTGACGGAGCCCATGCCAGTTTTCCACACCCATCTTTCCGCACACTACCTACATCTACAAAGCGTCCCTTCCTCAGCTAACCCAAATTTAAGATGACAGAATGGAGGTATAGAAATTTGAACACATACAAGACTGCCGATATCGCCAGAATGTTTGGAATACATGTGAATACGGTACGATTATACGAGAAATGCAGTCTGATCCCCAAACCGCAAAGGTTAAGTAATGGGTATCGGGTATTCACGGATCTGCATGTAGAACAGCTGAAGTTAGCAAGGGCGGCTCTTCAGGCAGAGGTACTGCAGAATGGGCTGCGTAAAAAGGCAGTGGAAATCATTAAGATATCTGCGGCTGGAGATTATGAAAAAGCAGCGGAATTAACCCGAATTTATATGAAACAGGTGGAAACAGAGATAAAAAATGCGGAAGAGGCAATACAGATTACACAAAAGTTATTATCCAGTTTAGGTGCAGATTCTGATGAAAAGGATATTTTATTTACAAGAAAAGAGACGGCTGATTATCTTCACGTTACAATTGATACCCTTAGAAATTGGGAACTAAATGGGCTGTTTTCTGTTAAACGGCTGGAAAATGGATATCGGGTGTATACATCGGAAGATTTGCAGCGGTTAAAAATAATACGTTCTCTCCGCTGTGCAAATTATTCTCTGTCTTCTATATTAAGAATGCTAAAAGCCCTGACAATGAACCCCGATACCAATATCCGGGAGATAATCAATACACCCAGGCAGGATGACGACATTATAACCGCATGTGACAGGCTCCTTACATCTTTACAGGAAGCGAAAGAGAATGCGTTATTCGTAGCGGCGCAAATAGATAAAATGAAAAGAATGAACGGAAAACGTTAAGTGAAAGGTTAAGTGAAAAAGTACTTGACTTAAAGCAAACTTTAAGTGCTACTCTATATAAAACAGAGTTGTGCAAATATTATGTAAATATGGTCTGAAACCCGCAAATATGATACAATAGAATGAATATAAAGATCGGGTTACAAGTATCGGAAAGGCATACATGGATAAACTGGAATTATTAAAGAAAAGGCTGAAAGAATTAAAGAAAGTAGCAATTGCATATTCAGGCGGAGTGGACTCTAATTTTTTGATGTCTGTAGCAAGAGAAACGTTAGGAAAAGAAAATGTGCTTGCTGTATTATGCAGTGGAGCTATGCTGGCTCAAGCTGATTATCAGGAAGCGGTTCAGCTGTTAAAAGACAAAGATGTGCAGTATGAAATTCTTGCAATGGATGTATTCACGGTGCCTGAATTTGCCGGTAATGATAAGAAGAGATGTTATTATTGTAAAAAGAACTTAATGTCGAAGATTATCGAAATGGCTAAAACCCAGGGGTATGAAGTTGTATTGGATGGGAAGAATCTGGATGATGCTAAGGTATATCGGCCTGGTGCAGCAGCAGCCCAAGAGCTGGGGATCTGTTCCCTGCTTTATGAGTGTGGATTTACAAAACAGGATATCAGGAATGTAAGCAGAGAACTGGGGATTATCACCTGGAATAAACCGTCTAATGCCTGTCTGGCTTCGCGTTTTCCTTATGGTACGCAGTTGACAGCGGAAAAATTAAAACAGGTGGAGGATGCGGAACGCTGTCTTAAGGAGCTGGGGATAGATTCAGGCAGAATACGGGTACATGACAGGATTGCACGGGTTGAAGTTGCAAAAGAGGATTTTAAATGCCTTCTGGAACATAAGGACTTTGTGAACAAGGTTAAGGCATGCGGATTTGATTATGTAACGCTGGATCTGGAAGGATTCCGCAGCGGAAGTTTTGATTTGTAAGAGGAAAAGCAGTATAAAGTCTGTATAGCTACAGTTCGGATACATGCGGGTTGGAAAGTTGGTGTGAACGTGGAAGTAAAGGAAATATTAGAAAAGTTAAATGCACATGAAATTTCAGTTGCCGAAGCAGAAAAACGGATGAAAGAAGAAACTGTTGATGACCTTGGGTATGCAATGATTGATTATCAGAGAAAGATCAGGACTGGAGTATCTGAGGTTATTTACTGCGAGGGAAAAACCAGTGAGCAGATAGCAGGGATCGTGGAAAATATGATCGCACATCAGGTTGGAAATATCCTGGGGACGAGATGCTCAGCGGAAAAGTATGAGGCAGTTAAAATAGTATGCCCGGATATGGAATATGATGAAGAAGCCAGGATTATCCAATATAATAGGGAAGCTGTTTCTATGAATAAAGGCGTGGTGGTAGTGGCATGTGCCGGAACATCCGATCTTCCGGTTGCCAAAGAGGCAGCCATAACAGCACGTTTTCTGGGGAATCATGTAGAAGAAATCTATGATGTAGGTGTTGCCGGAATACACAGGCTTTTGTCGAAACTGGATGTTCTTGCCAGGGCAAATGTAGTGATCGCTGTAGCCGGAATGGAAGGGGCGCTGGCTTCTGTTGTAGGCGGGCTGACGGATAAGCCTGTTATTGCGGTGCCTACTTCTGTTGGATACGGAGCAAATTTCGGCGGTGTTGCCCCTCTCCTGGCAATGCTGAACAGCTGTGCCAGCGGAATCAGCGTGGTAAATATTGACAACGGATTTGGTGCGGGTTATATGGCGCACAGTATAAATAGTCTGGGAGGAAAAGAATAGATGCAGAAGAAAAGAATCTTATTTTTCGACTGTTTTTCGGGAATAAGTGGAGATATGACTCTTGGAGCGCTCCTGGATCTGGGATTAGACAGACAGGTATTTTTGCAAGAACTGGAAAAGCTCCATGTGGACGGATATAAAATAAGTTTTAATAAGGCGGTAAAAAACGGAATAACGGGTAATTATGTGAAAGTACATTTGGAGCATGAAGTTCGTGAAGGTCATGAAATTCATGAACATCAGCACCATCCGCAGGAGCATCATCATGAACATCGGAACTTAATGGATATTAATCGTATCATAGAAGAAAGCGGAATTACGTCAGGCGCAAAGGATCTGTCGAAACGCATTTTTTTACGGGTGGCAAAAGCAGAAGCGAAAGTACATAACAGGAAACTGGAAGAAGTCCATTTTCATGAAGTTGGGGCAGTAGACTCCATTGTGGATATTGTAGGAACTGCGATTTTAATTGATATGCTCAGACCGGATATGGTGTGTGCATCTATTATTCAGGATGGCAGCGGGTTTATTCATTGCCAGCATGGGAAACTTGCGGTTCCCGTTCCGGCAGTATCTGAAATTTTTGCAGCCAGCGATGCGATTACCAGGCAGATTGACATTAATACAGAGCTTGTGACACCCACCGGGGCTGCAATCATAGCAGAACTGGCATCTTCTTATGGAAATATGCCGGAAATGAATGTCCAAAAAATCGGTTGGGGCGCCGGTACGAAGGATCTTGAAATACCAAATCTTCTAAAGGTCAGCCTGGGTGAGATCGTGAATGTGGATGGGAGATTTCAGGATAAAGATGATCAGGTATTAGTCCTGGAAACGAATCTGGATGACTGCACAGGCGAATTCCTGGGATATGTTATGGAACGGCTTTTTGAACAGGGAGCATTGGATGTGTTTTTTACACCAATATATATGAAGAAGAACAGACCGGCATACCGCATGACTGCAATTTGTGTTCCGGAAGATATGAAGAAAATAGAAGAGATTATATTTTTGCATACCACTACTATCGGCTTACGTAAAAGATTAGAGAGCCGAACTGTTTTGCCTAGAGCAAAAGAGGTTATTCCTACGAGATATGGAGAACTGGAAGTAAAAAAGGTGACTGCAGGAGCAGAAGAAAGAATTTATCCGGAGTATGAAAGCGCTAAAAAACTGGCGATGCAGCAGGGAGTACCGTTAAAAGAAATATATCAATGCATCTATGAAGCAGAATAATAAGACACTGTATATCAAATATAAAGGAGGATTATGTAATGAGTGAAAAATTTTTAGGATCTGAGATTAAGAAATTGGGGTTTGGGATGATGCGCCTGCCTATGTTGGAAGACAACACGATTGATGTGGAACAGACTAAAAAAATGGTTGATCTGTATATGGAAAAGGGATTTACATATTTTGATACCGCATATCCATACCTGGACGGACATTCAGAAGAAGCAGTAAAAGCATCCTTAACCAGCAGATATCCCAGGGACAGCTATCAGCTGGCTACGAAGCTCCCGGTATGGCTGGTAAATGCAAAAGAAGATGTAGCTAAAATCTTTAACACCCAGTTAGAACGTACCGGAGCAGGTTATTTTGATTTTTACCTTTTACATGCAATTGATCGGAATAAGGCCGTAAAGTATGAAGAATATGAAGCATGGGAGTTTGTAAAAGAGCAGAAAGAAAAAGGCCTGATCAAACATTATGGATTTTCTTTTCATGATACGGCTGATTGTCTGGATGAAATATTACAAAAACATCCGGATGCAGAATTTGTACAGCTTCAGATCAATTATTGTGATTGGGACGACAGCATTATTCAGGCAAAGAAATGTTATGAAGTGGCAAGAAAACATAACAAACCGGTAATCATTATGGAGCCGGTTAAGGGAGGAACACTGGCATCACTGACTCCTGAGTTGGACGAAATATTTAAAGTAGCAAGACCGGAACATTCCGTAGCATCCTGGGCGCTGCGTTTTGCGGCTTCTCTGGAAGGCGTTATTACGGTATTAAGCGGAATGTCAAATATGGAGCAGATGGAAGATAATTTAAGCTTTATGGCTGAGTTTGAGAAAATCACAACGGAAGATCAGAAGGTGATTGATGAAGTCACAGCGAAGCTGAAAAATATGCCGCTGATCCCATGTACAAACTGCCAGTACTGCATGGAAGTCTGTCCACAACAGATTCCGATACCGGAGATTTTTAAGGCAATGAATAAAAATGCGACATTTAAGAACCTGCAGGATGCAAAAAATGAATACGGTTTTGTAACAGGCGGCGGAAACAAGGCATCGGATTGCCTGCAATGCGGAGCATGTGAGGCTCAGTGTCCACAGCATATTGAAATTATTGCAGAACTGCAGAATGCAGTCGCGATGTTTGAGTAGGGTGAGAAAGAAAACTGTCTGAAAAAAAGTATTGACAATCAGCGAGTATCCCAGTTATAATAAAAAATATCAGAAATGCATATAATATAAAATGACAAATGCAATGATGAGGAGGAGTACATACTCACTGAGTTCCAGAGAAAAGATGGTTGGTGCGAATCTTTAACAAGGAAGTATGGAAGTAGCCTTTGAGCAGTGAACTGAACAGGATTACCTAAGTAGGCTTCAACGGAATTTTCCACCGTTACAGGGAAAGCAGTATCGATTTTTCCGTACTGAAATGAGAAGTTATCATGTCAGATGGAGGATTATCCGTACTGGCAGAGTGCAAAGATTATTCTTTGAATTTAGGTGGTAACACGGATCACAGCGTATTCGCCCTAAGCTAATTTTATTAGCTTAGGGCTTTTTTATTGCCGGAATGTATCAATGGAATTTGTAAAGGAGGAAATGCAATGGAAAGAAAAGGAACGCAGGCTTTTATTGAAGCATTAAAACGGGAAGGGGTTGATATGTTATTCGGTTATCCGGGCGGTTATGCAATTGATATTTTTGATGCCCTTTATGATCAGAGAGACATAGAAGTAATTCTTCCGAGACATGAGCAGGGGCTGATCCATGCTGCAGATGGTTATGCCAGATCTACGGGGAAAGTTGGAGTTTGCCTTGTTACCAGCGGTCCGGGGGCAACAAATCTGGTTACCGGGATTGCAACGGCTAATTATGACAGTGTACCGCTGGTATGCTTTACCGGCCAGGTGCCGACCCACTTAATTGGAAATGATGCTTTTCAGGAAGTAGATATCGTTGGAATTACCAGAAGTATCTGCAAATATGCGGTTACAGTCAGGGAGAGAAAAGATCTGGTACGGATCATAAAAGAAGCTTTTTATATTGCCAGAACAGGAAAACCGGGACCGGTAGTTGTTGATTTCCCAAAGGATATTCAAAATGAGATGTTTGAAGACTGCTTTGATGAACCTGTTTCTATCAGGGGATATAAGCCTAATTTATCTGTACACAAAGGTCAGATTAAAAAGGCTCTGGAGATGTTAAAAAGCGCCAGACGCCCTGTGTTCTTAATTGGTGGCGGTGTTCCGATTGCAGGTGCGCAAGGCGCATTGGAAGAATTGGTGAATAAGGTTCATGTTCCCGTAATTACTACGATTATGGGAAAGGGGGCAATACCTACGGATCATGATTATTATATTGGAAATATTGGAATGCATGGTTCTTATGCTTCGAATATGGCAATTAGCGAGTGCGACCTGCTGTTCTCCATAGGAACCAGGTTTAACGACCGGATCACGGGAAAAATCAGTGAATTTGCACCGGAAGCAACGATAATCCATGTAGATATTGAGGCGGCTTCCATATCCAGAAATATTCATGTAGATGTTCCAATTGTAGCGGATGCGAAACTGGCAATGGAAGCAATGCTGGAAAAGGCAGAGGATTGTGAAAGAACAGAGTGGATAGGACGAATCAGGGAATGGAAAGCGGAATTTCCGATTGCCAGAAGTACTCACAAAGGACTTTCACCGGATAAAATCATTGAGGTTATTAATAAACGGGGAAAAGACGGGATTATTGTAACAGATGTTGGGCAGCACCAGATGTGGGTAACACAGTTTCTGGAAATGGACCAACAGACCAGGCTTTTAACGTCCGGCGGACTAGGGACTATGGGATATGGCCTGCCGGCAGCAATAGGGGCAAAACTGGGAAATCCGAAGAGACAGGTAATCTGTGTATCGGGAGATGGCGGTGTGCAGATGAATATTCAGGAATTGGCAACAGCCGTAACCTGTGAAATACCGCTTACAATCTGTATTTTTAACAATAGTTACCTGGGAATGGTAAGACAGTGGCAGCAATTATTTTACGATAAACGCTATGCAAGTACCTGTATGAAACGAAGAAGAAGCTGTGGAAGCAGCTGTGAAGGCTGTAAGACCAACGGATGTCCTGTATACTCTCCGGATTTTGTAAAACTGGCTGACAGTTATGGAGCGAAAGGAATCCGTGTATTTGATGAAAATGAAATAGAGGCTGCATTTATAGAGGCTGAGAGGAACCAGAACAGTCCGACGATCATCGAATTTATTATTGAACGGGATGAACTGGTATTGCCTATGGTGCCGGGGGGAAATGCAATTCACGATATGGTAATGGAATGTTAAAGGAGGAATAGTTAAATGAAGAAAAGATGGATATCGTTATATGTGGAAAATGATGTGGGTGTGCTGGCTAGGATATCAGGACTGTTTTCCGGAAAATCTTATAATCTGCATAGTTTGACGGTGGGAGAGACGGAAGATAATACAGTGTCCAGAATGACAATCTGTGTGGACAGTGATGATGCTACCTTTGAGCAGATTAAGAAACAGCTGAACAGATGTGTGGAAGTTATAAAAGTTGTTGATTTTACAAATGTTCCCATTCATATGAAGGAACTGATGTATCTGAAAATCCACACGGCAGGTGAACAGGATAAAAATGAAGCCTTTCGTATGGCGGAAGTCTTTGGCGTCAAGGCAGTAGATATGAACAAAGACCGTCTGGTACTGGAATGTGTACAGACGGAGGAGCGCAATAACGATCTGGTTAAGCTTGCTGCAAAAGAATTTTCTGCAATTGAAGTAGTGCGGGGCGGCAGTGTGGCGATAGAATCAATTAGTATTACGGAGAGATAGTGTAGGAGCATTTTAGAATAAAAGTACATCCGCCTCCGGGGGTATCTTCTAATAAAATTTTGCCCCTCAGGGAGGTGGTATATTTTTGTGCAATACTTAAACCAAGCCCAAAATGTTCTTTGCTGCTACGTGATATGTCACCCTGATAGAATCTCTGGCAGACCTTCTTTTTATCTTCATCTGCGATACCGCAGCCATGATCAATAACTGAAAAGTAAATGTCATTTTTGTTAACGGACATCCGTAATGTAACAGTCTCTCCACTTGGTGAGTAGGCTATTGCATTGTCGAGAAATATACGAATAACCTGGGATAGATATCCGGGGATACTTGTGGGACTGTCAGTGAGATAATCGGCAGATTCCAGGCGAAGGTGAAGGTTTTTGGCTTTACACAGAGTCAGATACTTTTCATAGATTTCCAGAAGCAATGTATCAGGGTCATATTCTATGAAGACTTCTTCTGTATCAGACGGTGAAATGGTAAGGGTTAAAAGATCCTGAATTAGAGAAGACATTCTCATACATTCCTGTTGAATAAGATTATGAAAGTAGTCTGTTTGATCGTGGAACTGCTGTGCAGATGAAGCAGCATTTTGAATCAGCATTACGGGTGAACGAAGTTCATGGGAAGCAGCGGCTATAAAGTCATTTTGTAGTTTTTGATTCTCGCGCACAGGCGTCAGAGCAAGGCGGACGAACCGGTGTCCAAGGTAGAACAGGCAAATACAGCTGACAAATTCAATTAGCAGTAAATAAAATAGGAGTGTAAAGCCATCTGATTTTAAATGGGATATATCATTTAACAGATAGATATCCTGATAATGGCGATTGTTAGATAAGGAAATGTAGGCACAAAGGAAAGTACCTTGACCAGCTCCGGTCACCTTAAACAATGGACTTTGATAGGAAGAACCTGTTATAGAGGTAAGATAATTTTCTCTGATATAATCTTTGGCAGTCTGAATCAGAGTTTCCTGACCTGCGTGTAACTTGTCAGAGGTATTATAAAGCAGAGGTGTTCCATTTTCTTCAATATGAATCAGCAGATTTTCACGGTAACTTAGTTCGTCCAGCCAGGAATCTGAAACAGCAGAACCGTTCTGTAAAGTGGAGACTACATGAAAAATATTTGCCTGAAAAGTCTCTGTCTGTTTTTGATATAGGAATTTTGTATATAATACAGCTGTTATGGCAAGCGCCGCAGTAAGAATAATTCCGGAAGTCAGTACATACAGGATAGTTAATTTTTTTTGAACATTAGGAAATATCATATGTCAGTCAGATCCTTTCGTAAACTTTAGAGTATGCATAATGGTTCAATCAACCCGGATCTGTCGGAGGTGCTATTTTGTGGATGCCAAATAATACCCGATTCCGTGCATAGTTTTAATACTGGTTTCTGCTTCTATTTTAGATAATCTTTTTCTTAGAAAATAGATGTAATTATCTAAATTACTTTCGTCCACATCGGAATCAGCCCCCCAGACAGAATTAAGCAAATAATCCCGTTGGAGAGTTAATTCAGCATTTTTTATAAAAACTTCCAATAGGCGGGTTTCCTTGTGGGACAGGGAGACAGATAGTGACGCGGATGATAGAGTTTGTTTTTCTACATCCAGAACAAGATCTTTATAGTTCAGGGTTACAGCGGAGTGAAGAATTACCGGACGCCTTGATATAGCCCGGATACGCGCCATCAATTCGGATATTTCAAATGGTTTTGTTATATAATCATCAGCGCCTGCGTCCAGACCGCAGATTTTATCCTGCAGCTTTTCCAGTGCGGTAATTATGATAACGGGAGTCTGGATATTTTGTCCCCGTATAATTTTCAATAGGGAAAGTCCATCTATTTCGGGGATCATTCGGTCAAGTACAAGGATATCATAATAAGTATTTTGTATGTGAAATAAAGCGTCATCGCCGTTGTAGCAGATATCTGCTTCATATTGTGCCTGTAAAAAGTGGAGCTGTATAAGATTACAAAGATCTTTATCATCTTCAATTAGTAGAATACGCATGACAACACTCCTTAATATGGTATAAATTTTATTTATTATAGCACAGCTGAGCGGAGTAATCTTTAATAAATTATAAAGAAGTCCATGGCATTTTAGAAGTTTCTTCGAGATATTCGTGTTAGTATAGATTTGAACACGAAAGGAAGGGGCGCACATATGAAAAAAATTTGTTTGATGGCAATTTTAGTTTTCTTATTCATGATTATTGGAACAGGATGCAGTCAAAAGAAAGTCAGTGAGAAATTTAATGGTAAGGGGTACATGGAGGACGATATTGAACTGCCATTTGATCAGGATAGGGAGAAGGCAATATCATTTGTGAAAGTGAAGAAAAGCCAAATGTATCTGTACTCCAGGGAGAAAGAATCTGGTGATTATCATATTTATGAATTATTGAAAGACCATAGCTGGAAAAAGAAAAGTGAAAGCGGATTGACAGAGTTTTTTAAAAATGTAACATATGAACCAAGAATTATTGAGAGCGGTTTGGATGGAAATATTTATATGCTTTACTTTGATGATGATTATTTACCTCATATTGCTAAACAGCAGGGCAATACGATAGAAGAAGTTTTTATTGAGGATCTTAAGAAAGACGGATCAGAGCAGCAACCTGTATATCCTAACGGGATAAAAAGTCTGGAAGATGGGAGGATCATTATTTCTTATGATTCAGAAAAAGGAGCAGTTTTATACGATCGGGAAGGAAAAAAGATCAGAAGGTTTGATAAGTGGGAATTAGGAGTGAATGTAACGAAAAATATTGGTGTATGTCCGGGGCTATTTCTATCCGTTAATGATTCAGGAACGGGATTTTGTTTATATGATATAGAATCAGGGGATAAGAAAAATGAAATAAAGGTTGGAGAATTGGCGGGACACAGTTATTTGAAGGAAGGCGGCGGGCAAGATTTTTTCTTTTTGAATGATGAGGGGATTCATCATATTATGGCAGACGGAAGTATCGTGGAAACAATCATAGAAGGAGATGAAATGCCGGCTCTTAAGTTAGATCAGGAGACTGTTTCTTTTGAAATAGGGGATAATAATAGCTTTTATGTGATGTTTCAGAAATCTGGTAATGCATCTTTAAAATACTATAACTATGACAAGAAGCAGCGAAAGGAAGATCCCACAATACTTAAAATGGCGGGATTGGCAAAAAGTAATACAATACAGCAGGCGATTACTGAATTTGAAAAGAAGAATCCGGATGTGAAAATAGAATACCAGGATTATGGAGAAACCAAAGATCGTACTACCCTGTCAGATACGATAAGAATTATAAATACAGAAGTCTTGGCGGGTGAAAAAGGGCCGGATTTGATTATACTTGACGGACTTCCGGCCGATGCTTATGCAGCAAAGGGTGCGCTTTTGGATTTGTCTGTTATAGCAGATGAAATGGAAGGAGAATTAGGGTTACTGGATAATTTAAGCTTGCAAAAAGATAATAAGGGCAGAATATTTTCCATTTCATCCAGATTTGGGGTTCCTTTTTTAATTGGTAATGAAGATGCAATCAGGCAAATGGAATCTTTAGATAGTCTGGAAAAATATCTGAATCGTACGGATGCAGATCAAATTATAGAAAGTGATATTTATGAAAAAATTGCACAAAATATTTTCTATATGTATTATAACGATCTCAAGGCTGCTTCATTTGGGGAACAAGACCTTGAACAATATATAAATGTAGTAATGAAGCTGGTACGTAAGACAGGTGCAAAGAGCAGGGAAGAGGGGAGAGAAGAAGATAAAAATATGTTTCGGTTAGGATTTCCCTCTAATACTGGAAAATACAGAGTTGCCATAGAGGAGATGAAAAGCGTTATGGATTTATCATTACCTGTAACTTTTCAGGGTAAATATGAAGCTCAGGTAAAAACGATAAAGTCACTATATACACCTTATGACATGGTAGGTATTCATGCAGCATCTGAGCATATGGATGAAGCAAAAGAATTTATCAGGACTTTGCTGTCGAAAAAAATGCAGAGTCTAGAGTTAGGGGAAGGATTTCCTGTGATTAGGCAAACTTTTCAAGACTTGAAGCCTGTAGAGTCTGATGTGGAAGCAATGGTGGAGGGGGATGAAGAAGATCAGATTATTACGTTTAAACAAGCTGATGAAGCAGAACTGGAAGAGTTTAAAAAAATAGCTGTGGAATTAAAACACCCACTAATCGTGGATACAATTATAGAGGAATTGATGATGGACCAAATGAACAGAGTCTATGCAGGGAGTGCATCCAGCAGTGTGGCAGCAAGGGAATTAGCGTCAAAGATCAGATTATACCGGAGTGAATAAAAGGATACGCAGAAGAAGAATTTGGAAATTTTCAAGTTCTGCTTCTGCATTTTTTATTAAAATAATCAGCAGGTAATGTAAAATTTGTTGACAGAATGCAAGGAAAAATATATAATAATATTTATATAAAGTATATTATATAAATATTATTATATTACACATAGATAGTGTATGACTGGCACACAGGAGGAAAAAATGCCAAAACAGAGAATAACAAAAGAAATGATACTGGATACTGCTTTTACATTAACAAGAGAGCAGGGATTTGAACGTGTAATTACAAAGGAGATTGCTGAGCGGATAGGTTGTTCGGTTCAGCCGATCTACAGTTATTATAAGAATATGGAGGAATTAAAAAAGGATTTGTTTCATAAGGCAGTGGTTTTTTATGGAGACTTTATTGCCAGAAATGCTGATCCGAAGGAATTCTTCAGGAGTGTAGGATATTGCCAGATTAAATTTGCCAGAAAAGAACCCCATCTGTTTTGGCTGCTATTTATGATGAAACAGGACAATTTGAACAGTTTTGAGGATATATATGAAAAGCGCAGCAATAAAAAGGTTACGGATAGAATTGCAGAGGAATTTGATATTACGCCGGAGTGTGCAAAAGCATTACATATGAATATGCTGATTTATACCCATGGAATTTCTTCCATGCTGGTTACGGGGTCAGTGCAGTTGGATGATGTAGAGATAAGAAAGATGCTGGATTTAGCATTTGATGCTTTTTTAAGTAAAGTAACATATACTCGTAGAGGATAGATAGCAAATAGGAGGAGAGTAACTATGAATGAGGTTGTAGTAATTTATCAGTCAAAATATGGAGCAGCAAAAAAATATGCAGAATGGATTGCAGAAGCTTTGGGTGCTGATTTATTTGAAAGAAGGAAGATAGCACCAGAAAAAATGATGGAATATGATACGGTCATTTACGGTGGAGGAATTTATGCAGGTGGTATTGCAGGGATTTCCCTGATTGGAAAAAATTATGAGAGGATTAAAGGGAAAAATATTATTTTATTTACCTGCGGTCTTGCAAATACAAAAGTTGAAGAAAATGTAAAACATATTCGGGAGGGGATGGAGAAAGCATTACCAAAAGAGCTGATGAAGCAGGCTAAGCTGTATCATTTTCGCGGATATATGGATTATAGTAAATTGACGTCAGTACATAAATTGATGATGAAAATGATGAATAACATGATAGTTAAGAAACCGGAAAATGAGAAAACATCAGAGGACAGAGAATTTATAGCTACTTACGGGAAAGCAGTTGATTTTACGGATCAGAGCAGTATCGGGGAACTGGTGGAGCAGTATAAGAAGTATCATAAAGTTAATCCGAATTAATCTGGAAAAAGCGAATTCTGTTAGGGGAACAATGACAGAAGATCCGGCGACTGCACTATAGCAAGCCGGCCCCCCGTCCTTTTGTACACAATTCCCATCCATAATCCACAAAGCGTCCTTAATCAGCAATCAGCAAAAGCCAATTTTAAGCTGAAATGATCATCTATCAGGTATTTTCCAGTCCACTGTGGAATGAGCGGTTCCCGATATTTGCAAGCAGACGTTCCTGACTGCCTGGTATGCTGCTGATTTTGTGTTCCAGCAGAATCAGTGTTTTATGGTATGCACTGACGGCTTTATTTAATAGATCTTCCACGGAATCCTGAGAAATCAGACTGGTGTTCCAGGGATTTTCCCAGTCTTCCTTCTGTTCATTCAGCACTTTGGCGGGATCCATCTCATGGGGTGTCTGAATCATTGGAGAGAACCATTCATATCCAAAAATATGGGTCTCAAACCAATGCCAGAACTTCTTTTTAAGACCTGTTGAATCATGCAGAAGAGAAGTGCCCATCCGCATACAGGATATGGCATGGGAGATATTTCTGGGAGAATAGTTCTGTTTGTAGACCTTTCGTGCAACCTGGCTGATCAATGCTGATATGGCAGATTGTTCAGCGGCTGAAAGGGCGATGGTACGGGATTGGTAAAACTGACCCGGCTGCAGCCCTTTTCTCTTCTCCAGATATAAAATATCAAAGCAGGATTCCAGTTCAAAATGTTTTGCATAATACTGGTTGTCGTTTTTTCTTCCAACCTGATATTCTGTACGGGCATACACGTAGGGATGAAACAGGCCGTCCAGTGTGTAATGCCCCAGAAATCCTGCTAAATAGGCAGTAATGATATTTTTCTCTTCTTCTTCTTTCAGATGTTCTCTATAATCTAACATTGTTTGAAAAAGTTCTCTTGCGTGTTCTTCATGCATGAGGGAACCGATATTTTCTTTTCTTAGGTAGGCTGCAGGATAGTAGAAAAAAATATCCGGTCCCTGAAGTCCAAGACAGTATGCAGCGGTATGAGCATGAATGGTATTTTGCAGGATGCCCGGGGAAAGCAACCGATAAGTATCCACTCCAAATAAGTAATGTAAAGTAAATCCTGGCATATTTCAATCTCCTTTGGTATAATTCTGGTTTTAATAAGATCTTATTCTTATCATTGCCCAAAATCAAGACTTTAAGAGTAATCTTATGATTTTCTTCACATTTTATTTATATTTCTGAAACCCGATTGACGTATACATGATCAATCAGTCCGTAGGCTTTTGCCTCTTCAGCACTCATAAAATTATCCCGGTCTGTATCACGCTCAATTTCTTCTATGGTGCGGCCCGAATTTTCAGCCAGAATCCGGTTAAGACGCTGCTTACTCTTCTGCAAATAGTCAGAAAGAATTTTAATGTCACTGGTCTGGCCTTTTATGCCGCCGGAGGAAGGCTGGTGAATCATAATTTCTGAATTTGGCAAGGCAAAACGCTTGCCCTTTGCACCGCCTGCCAATAAAAATGCTCCAAAGCTTGCAGCCATTCCGATACAGATGGTGGAAACATCGCATTTGATATAATTCATGGTATCGTAAATTGCAAATCCTGCAGATACGGAACCACCCGGACTGTTAATGTATAACTGGATATCCTTACCCGGATCCTGGCCTTCCAGATACAGAAGCTGACTGGTAACCAGACTGGCAGAAGCATCGGTGACTTCTTCACCCAGAAAAATAATCCGGTCATCCAGCAGGCGGGAGTAAATGTCAAAACTGCGTTCACCGCGACTGGTCTGTTCAACTACATAAGGTATAATCATGCTGCAATCCCCCTGACTTCAGACAGTTGTATACAAAAGCTGGTAATGGTATTGTATCCTTTTGCAGAATTGTCTGCGAATACCTGAATTGCCGGACAAAATTCCTGGAAAAGCACAAATCGCTCCTGTCTGGGTGTAAAAATGTGAAGGCTCCGGCAGGTCTGGGGAGTACATTGATATAATTGCCGGAACGCCAGTGTAAAAGCCTGTTGGGAATCATAACCCGCTTTACAGGAAATCTCTGCAATGGGAATGTCGGTCTCTGCTAAAAGTCTGGCAGCTTCTGTCAGTCTGCGTCTCTGGATATATTTATGCATGGTGCAGCCTACCACACTGGAAAATATGCGGTTCAGATAGTATTTTGAATAGTTCATATTCTGTGAAATATCGTCAAGATGGATTTTTTCCTGCAGATGGGATTCAATGTAGGATACAATCTCCACAACAATATCGTTTTTATCACTCATAGTAATGCCCCCTTTCGTGATGGTCATGATTTTTTATTATAGCAGATATGTCTTAGGGTGTCTTAATAAAAAGTGCTCTCTTTATGGACAAGAGAGCACTTTTTTAGATTCAAATAAATTACAAATAACTTAGCATTAAAAGCGTATCGTGAAAGTAATTACCCCATCATCAATCTGGCAGTTATATGCAAAACCCTGTTTCTGGGCAGCTGCACTTACAATGGAAAGTCCAAGTCCGGTACCGGACAGCTCTTTATTCCGGGATTTCTCGGCAACATAGAACGGATCCCAGATTCTTTCCAAAAGAATATTGTGGTTGTGGGCTACACCGTTGGAGGTCTGAAAAATAATCCTGCCGTATTCCTCATATAACCGTATGTTTATACGACTGTTGGAAGTATATTTTACCGCATTAGAGATCAGATTGGAAAATATGGCAGTAATTCCTTCCAGACTTGCAGTGATAACTACATCCGGCAGGATGTCTGCTTGCAGAGTGAGCTGCTTGTTTTCTAACTCCAGCTGATATTCTTCGATCATTCCGGTGAGCATACTGCTGATCTCTACAGATTCTTTGGGATAGTCTTTTTGCCGGATGCGGGATAAATCAAGAAGTCCTTCAATGAGCCTTTCCATTTTTTCATTCTGGCGGATAACCGTGTCCAAGAAAGTGCCGTCATCAATGCCGTCTTTAATGCCGCAGGTATAAGCTTTAATCAGGGCCACCGGTGTCTTCAGATCATGGGATACATTACCAAGTAGAGCTTCCATCTGTCGGTTTTTTTCAATCAGAGCTTCCTGGGATTCTTTTAGTTTGCAGCTCATGTCATTGATGCTGCAGGCAAGGTCTTCCAGTTCATCGTTTGTCCTGATTTCTATCTGACTGAAATTCTGGTTGGAAATATCCTTTGTCAGTGCGCTGATCTCTGAAAGGGGAGTAGTAATTTTCTTAACCAGAAAATAGATAAGAATCATCATAATAATTACTGCGGCTAAAAAGATACATAAGGTAATGCCATTGATCAATGAGACGATCTCGCTGATATTTGGAATGATGATAGCTACTCCTGCAAAGGTTTCCTCTAAATTCAAGTATTCTACAAGTATACTGTAATGCAGCTTGGATTGGTTGTAGATGCGCAGTTGTCTCCCGTTTGCCATTGTATTCAGGTAATCCTGATCCCAAAGCCAGTAACGGTCCAGCCCCAGACCTTTATCCAGAAACGCATTGCGGAGGCGTTCATTTAATACATCAATATCAGAGGTATTGTCTACGCGGGCAATTACTACATCCCTGGATTCTTCCAGTGCGGCAATGGCTTCGTCTAATGATTCTGCATTTTGCATAAGTGTATTACAAATTTCATTGATTTCTGACTTTCTTTCATAGATATAATATCTTCCGATAAACTGTGAATTTACAACGACTGATATTAATACAACGACAATTAAAACGGCTGAAATACTCAATAGAAATTTTTTGGCAAGTTTACTCATTTTGATTCTCCAACATGTATCCGATACCGATGTGGGTAGTGATATACTTTTCTCCTATTTTATTGCGAAGTCTCCGTATATGGGTATCCAGGGTGCGTTCATCGCCATAATAGTCCATTCCCCAAACGCTGGAAAGTAATTGTTCTCTGGATAGAATCATGCCCTGGTTCAGGAAAAAGGTGTAAAGGAGTTCGTATTCTTTTTTGGTTAGTTTTATTTCTTCCTGCCGTATTTTTACGATTCTGGTGTCCGGATTTAAGGTAAGGCTACCGCAGGTAAGCAGTTTTCCCAGCTGAAAAAGTTTTTCAATCCGAAGGAGCAGGATCTTTGGCTCAAAAGGTTTGCGTATATAGTCGTCTGCACCATAAGTCAGACCTGCAATTTCGTCAGAAATCTCCCCCTTCGCTGTGAGCATTATAATTCTTATGGGCATATGATATTCACGCACAGCCTTGCACAGGGCAATCCCGTCCATGACAGGCATCATCCAGTCAGAAATCAAAAGGTCGAATTTTTCTTTGCACAATAGATCAAAAGCCTCCCGTCCATCGGAAACGGCAGCAACTTCATGACCTGCTCCGGTAAGATAGAGCTTCATGATCTTCTGCATATCTTTTTCGTCTTCTGCGATTAATATTTTCATAATTATCCTCCTGATAGCGCAAGCTTTATAGTCCAATATTGAATACCGCAATTTCGGGAGGCACCATAAATCGTGCCGGAATATGAGAAGTCCCAATACCGGTATTTACATAGAGTTTCATATTGTTATCGATATCATAAAATCCGGATGTATATTTTTCAGCAAGTGATGTAACCGGGCTTTTGATAAATGGAAGTTTTACCTGGCCTCCGTGACTGTGACCCGCCAGAAGCAGATTGGCAGAGCCAGCCTCAAAACGGTCTGCAATATCCGGTTCGTGCAGCAAAATGATCCGATAATCAGGATCATCTTCCATGTAGCGCAAAGTAGTTGATATATCTGGAAATCCAAGCAGGGCATCGTCCAGACCGCCGATGAATAATTCATGCCCCTTTGTGGTAGTTACGGTGATACCTTCATTTTTCAGCAGTGTAAAGCCGGAATTCGACATAATATCTGCATAGACCCGGGAGGCACCCCCGCCATAGTCACGATTTCCCCAGACAGCATATTTACCATATGACGCATTCAGGGCTGACAGCGCCGAAGTAACGGCATCTACAGCCTTATATTTTGAAAAGTTATCAAACAAGTCCCCGGTAAAGACAATGACATCCGGTGAAAGATCATTAACCTTGTCCACAAGTTCTTCAAGTTTATTTTCTGTATAAGAGGCGTTTACCTGGATATCGGATAACTGTACCACACGGATAACTTGTGTGATCTTTCTGTCGGGAGCATTCAGGTCATAGTAATGGGTGAACACCATAAAGGGTTCTATCTTAAATGCATATCCGGCAAGCAGTGCGGCAGTTAAGAAAAGGCAAAGCATAAAAATCAGGGTTCTTTTTAAAATTTTCATATTCACATGTTCCTTTCGTATGGATCAGTCATAATGATAGAACGTCCATGTTACAGGTATGTGAATTCTTTACATCTTTATTATATCCGTCATTTAGTCAAATGCAATTAAAAATTAAAAAAACGTATTATATGGTAATTTCAGGCAAAAATTCGATGAAAAAAGTAAAAAATTAGTAATTTGTAATATCTTGCGGTGGGAGTGGTCAAAAATGTGATGAAAGGGGGCAGATAATCGCATTCATTTAACTACCTCCTCAATTTATAATTAATAAAAGAGTTATAAGGAGGAGGATTTATATGAAGTTTAGGGCAAAAAAACTAGTGGCACTTTTAACCGCATCCTGTATGTGTATCGCTTCACCATTGAGCGCTGCGGCAGAAAGTGGCACAGGAACCAGATTAGTGAAAGGGCAAACGGGGTATTTGACAGAGGAACAGGCTATCCGGAACCAGGAGCAGACAACCGAAGCAAGGGTGCAGAAGTTAACCGGGGAAGAGACAGCAGAGGTTTTGATGGAAGGTACAAAAGACAGCGGGATTGTACAGACAGAAGAAGTACAGACAAAAGAAATGCAGACAGAAGATGCGCAGACAGAAGAAGTACAGACAGAAGAAATGCAGACAGAAGATGCGCAGACAAAAGAAGTACAGACAGAAGAAATGCAGACAGAAGATGCGCAGACAGAAGAAGTACAGACAAAAGAAGTACCGGCAGAAGAAACACACATGAAAGAAATACAGACGCAAGGGACTAAGAAAGCGTCAGATAGGAACGGAAAGGCAAGGGTAACTGAAATTCTGGAAGATGCGCAGGATCCAGCATACCGGATTGTGTATCTGTCAGACCTGCAATGGAAGTCAGAAAATCATACAGTAGATAGCGAGCTGCCTACCAGAAAGGATAAGTCCTTTGGCGGCGGAAAAATTACGCTAAAAGTGGATGGAACGGTAACAGAATTTGACAAGGGGATTGGAACACAGACAGATTCCACCATTGTGTACGATCTGGAGGGAAAGGGATATACAAAGTTTGAAACTTACGTGGGTGTAGACTACAGCCAGAAAGAAAACATTCCGGGGGAAGTCTGCGACGTAAAATTCAGGGTGAAAATTGATGACAAGATTGTATCAGAAACCGGTGTACTGGATCCGCTTTCGAATGCGGTTAAGATTTCTGTTAACATACCCGATACAGCCAAAACTTTAACATTATACGCGGATAAAGTAACGGAAACTTGGTCTGATCACGCCAATTGGGCAGATGCAAAATTTTATCAGGCACTGCCGGAACCCGAAAATGTTGCATTCAAAAAAACGGTAGTGGCACGAAAGACATCAGATAATTCGGAGGCTCCTGTTAATCCGGATTCAGCAGTTAACAGTTCTAAGGCTGTTGACGGTGTTATTGACAGCTCCAGTTATTTTGATTTTGGAGATCAGGCAAATAGCGGAGCCGTAAGGGAGTCACTCTATATGGAGGTAGATTTAAAAGGGAGCTATTTACTGTCCGATATACAACTGTGGAGATACTGGAAAGATGGCAGAACTTATGCAGCTACTGCAATTGTAGTATCTGAGGATGAGAACTTTGAAAATGCAGCAGTTATCTATAACTCGGATACGACGGGAGAAATACATCACCTGGGAGCAGGAAGTGATATGCTCTATGCAGAAACAGAAAGTGGCAAGACATTTCCGGTACCGGAAAATACAAAAGCAAGGTATATCAGAGTTTATACATATGGTGTTAATGGGACATCAGGCGTAACAAATCACATTGTAGAATTAAAGGTGAATGCTTACGTATTTGGAGATGAAATCTTACCGGAAAAGCCGGATGACAGCAAGATTTTCCCAAATGCAGTTAATCCGCTGAAGCTACAGGGCCCGGGCACGAATGATCAGGTAACCCACCCGGATGTTACGGTGTTTGATGAGCCGTGGAATGGGTATAAATACTGGATGGCATATACACCGAATAAACCGGGAAGTTCCTATTTTGAAAATCCCTGTATAGCTGCATCCAACGATGGCGTAAACTGGGAGTTTCCTGCCCAAAACCCTGTACAGCCGCGCTATGACAGTGAAATAGAAAATCAAAATGAACATAACTGTGATACTGATATTGTATATGACCCGGTAAATGACCGGTTGATTATGTACTGGGAATGGGCACAGGATGAGGCGGTTAATGGTAAAACACATCGTTCTGAAATCAGATACCGTGTTTCTTATGATGGGATTAACTGGGGAGTGGAAGACGAAACTGGTGTTTTGAAGACAGGACCAACGGATCACGGCTGCGCCATTGCCACAGAAGGCGAAAGATATTCAGACCTTTCTCCAACCGTAGTATATGATAAAACAGAAAAAATCTACAAAATGTGGGCAAATGATGCCGGAGATGTAGGATATGAAAACAAACAGAATAACAAAGTATGGTATCGGACATCCCAAGACGGGATCAGCAATTGGTCGGATAAGACTTACGTGGAGAATTTTCTTGGAGTAAATGAAGACGGGCTGCAGATGTATCCATGGCACCAGGATATCCAGTGGGTAGAGGAATTTCAGGAGTATTGGGCACTTCAGCAGGCATTTCCGGCAGGAAGCGGACCGGATAATTCTTCCCTGCGTTTCTCGAAATCCAAAGATGGTATTCATTGGGAGCCGGTATCTGAAAAAGCTTTAATTACAGTAGGGGCACCCGGGACCTGGGATGCAGGACAGATATACCGTTCTACTTTCTGGTATGAGCCAGGTGGGGCAAAAGGAAACGGAACATTCCATATCTGGTATGCTGCATTGGCGGAAGTCCAGTCTCACTGGGATATAGGATATACATCTGCAAACTATGCAGATGCCATGTACAAATTAACGGGAAGCAGACCGGAAGTGGAAAAAAGAATAGAGGTAAATAATGAAAATCCTCTGCTGATTATGCCGCTGTACGGAAAGTCTTACAGTGAATCAGGAAGTACCCTGGATTGGGGAGATGATCTGGTTTCACGCTGGAAACAGGTTCCGGAAGATTTAAAAGAAAACGCAGTCATTGAAATTCATCTGGGTGGCAAGATTGGCTTAAATGAAAGTGATTCCCACACGGCAAAAGCGTTTTATGAGCAGCAGCTGGCAATTGCCCAGGAAAATAACATCCCGGTAATGATGGTGGTAGCTACGGCAGGCCAGCAGAATTACTGGACGGGAACAGCGAATCTGGATGCTGAGTGGATTGACCGGATGTTCAAACAGCACAGTGTGTTAAAAGGAATTATGTCCACTGAAAATTATTGGACTGACTACAATAAGGTTGCTACTATGGGTGCCGATTATCTGCGGGTTGCAGCTGAAAACGGCGGATATTTTGTATGGAGCGAGCACCAGGAGGGTGTTATTGAAAATGTAATAGCAAATGAGAAATTTAATGAAGCATTGAAACTTTACGGTAATAATTTTATTTTCACCTGGAAGAACACACCTGCCGGTACTAACTCCAATGCAGGAACAGCCAGCTATATGCAGGGCCTCTGGCTAACCGGAATTTGTGCACAATGGGGCGGTCTGGCTGATACCTGGAAATGGTATGAAAAAGGATTTGGTAAATTATTTGATGGTCAGTATTCTTATAATCCGGGTGGGGAAGAAGCAAGACCGGTTGCAACCGAACCGGAAGCACTGCTTGGTATCGAAATGATGAGTATCTATACAAATGGCGGATGTGTCTACAACTTTGAGCACCCGGCGTATGTATATGGTTCTTATAACCAGAATTCACCTTGCTTTGAAAATGTAATTGCAGAATTCATGCGCTATGCGATTAAGAATCCGGCACCAGGTAAAGAGGAAGTGCTTGCAGATACAAAAGCAGTGTTCTATGGAAAATTAAGTTCTTTAAAGAGTGCAGGAAACTTACTGCAAAATGGTTTGAACTGGGAAGATGCCACACTGCCAACCCAGACTACGGGTCGATATGGATTAATACCTGCAGTCCCGGATGCAGTAGATGAAAAAACTGTAAAAGCAGTATTCGGCGATATTGAGATATTGAATCAATCCAGTGCACAGCTTGCGAATAAAGATGCGAAAAAAGCATATTTTGAAGAAAAATATCCGGAACAGTATACCGGTACGGCATTTGGACAGCTGTTGAATGATACCTGGTATTTATACAACAGTAATGTGAATGTGGATGGGGTGCAAAATGCAAAACTTCCGTTAGAAGGTAATAAATCCGTAGATATTACAATGACACCGCATACTTTTGTGATCCTGGATGATCAGGATGGTGAGCTTCAGATTAAACTGAACAATTATCGTGTGGATAAAGACAGTATCTGGGAAGGATACGGCACCACGGTGACGGACCGCTGGGATACGGACCACAATACCAAACTTCAGGACTGGATACGGGATGAGTATATTCCAAATCCGGACGATGATACCTTCAGAGATACAACCTTTGAACTGGTTGGACTGGAAAGTGAGCCGGAGGTAAATGTAACTAATGGCTTAAAGGATCAGTATCAAAAACCGGTTGTGGAATATGATGCCGCTGCAGGTACGGCTATGATTACTGTATCCGGAAATGGCTGGGTAGATCTGACAATTGACACGAACACGGCAGAAGTACCCCAGGTTGATAAAGCAAAGTTAAATTCCAAAATAGCAGAAGCTAAAGGGATCAGACAGGGGAACTATACGGATGAATCCTACAAAGCTCTTCAGGAAGAGATCGGAAAATCCCAGGCGGTATCAAACAAAACAGATGCCACACAGGAGGAAGTAAATGCACAGTTAAGCAGGTTAGAAAGTGCAATAGCCAGATTAAAAGAAAAACCGGCGGTGGTATCCAAAACGGCATTAAATGCAAAAATAGCTGAGGCAAAAGGGATCAGACAAGGAAACTATACGGATGAATCCTACAAAGCCCTGCAAAATGCAATAGTAAAAGCTCAGGAGTTATCAAACAAAACAGATGCCACACAGCAGCAGGTAAATGATCTGGTATCAGCATTAACAAATGCAATTAAAAATTTAAAAATAGATGCAGATAAGCTGGCAGCAGAGTCAGCAAAGAAAGTAGCGGCAGTTAAGGTTGCCGTAAAAGCAGTATCCTATAAATCAAAAGAGATTAAATTATCCTGGAAAACGGTAGCAGATGCGGACGGATATGTAATCCGTGTAAAGACAGGCAAAAAGTGGAGTACGGAGAAGACCATTAAGAACAACCGCATAATCACTTATACTTATAAGAAAGGTACTCCCGGTAAGAAATATGTATTTGAAGTAAAAGCTTTTAAGAAAGTAAATGGAAAGACGACCTTTAGTAAATACAAAACAGCCACTAAAAAAGTTGTGCCGCAAACGGTGACCGCAAAGGCAAAAGCTTCTAAAAATAATGTAGTGGTAAAATGGAACAAAGTGTCTGGCGCATCTGGATATGTTGTTATGAAAAAGAAAGGGAAAACATGGGTAAAGGCTGCGCAGGTAAATGCAAAGAAACTATACTTTACGGATAAGAAGGTCAAAAAAGGAAAAGTATATTCATACAAAGTAAAGGCTTACAAAGTATATAAAGGTAAAAAAGTATATGGAAGCTATAGCAAGGCTGTAAATGTTAAAACAAAGTCATAAGAATCTCTATCGTTTTTTTTACCAGAATCAAATCATTTTATGATGATTAGTCAAAAAATAGCAATAATTTTAAAAATATTTAAAAATGTGGGTGTGGCAGTAAAAAAAATGAAAGAAATGGATAGCTTTGTTTATTGTAAGAAATTAGGCCGCATGATAGGATTTTGAAATAGGGTAGAGCGGAAAAATTTTACATTTTACAGGAGATAAAAGAAAGGGAGGTGTTTTTCTTAAACGCGACAACCCGCTAACATGAAAAAGATTGGGAGGTAACAAAATGAACAGTAAAAGATTAATATCAATGAAACGTATTATGGCGTGGATTCTGACATTGTGTATGATATTAACAGCAGTGCAGATTCCGATTAATGTACAAGCTGCTGAGACTGCAACAGAAGAAAATGCGGCGCTGGAAAAAACAGTTACATTGCATAAGAGCGATGGAACAGAACTGCCGGAGGATTATCGAAATCCCCAAAGACCAGCTACCATGGCGGTAGATGGTATTATTGACGATACAGGAGAGTACAACTATTGCGATTTCGGTAAAGACGGCGATAAAGCAGCCCTGTATATGCAGGTGGACCTTGGAGGTCTGTATGATTTAAGCAGAGTCAATATGTGGAGATACTGGAAAGACAGCAGAACTTACGATGCAACAGTAATTACCACATCTGAGAGCGGCGATTTCACAGATGAAGCAGTCATATATAATTCAGACAGGTCGAATGTACATGGATTTGGGGCAGGAGGAGATGAACGCTATGCAGAGACTGCCTCCGGACATGAATTCCCAGTACCGGACGGTACAAAGGCACAGGCAGTACGCGTATATGTATTTGGCAGCCAAAACGGTACTACAAACCACATCAATGAATTGCAGGTCTGGGGAACTCCCCATACAGAGAATCCGGATGTGAATTCTTATCAGGTGACAATTCCACAGGGAAATGGATATCAGGTAATACCTTATGAAAATGACCCGACGACAGTGGAAGAAGGCGGTTCTTTCCGTTTTCAGGTACTGATTGACTCCGATAATGGTTACAGTGCAACCAGTGCGGTAAAAGCAAATGGAGTAAGTCTGGAGGCAGCTGACAGTGTTTATACCATTGAGAACATTACTGAAGATCAGGTAATCACCATTGAAGGCGTACATAAAGCACAGTATGAAGTAAAATTCCCGGAAAACCCACAGGGATACAGTGTTGAGATTCAGAATGAAGGAAGTACAACGGTAGACTATAATGGTTCTGTCAGTTTTAAGCTTATTATAGACGAAGCTTATAATGAATCCGTACCGGTTGTTAAAACAAACGGCGGTGCAGCTTTGGGAAAAGATGAGCTCGGTGTATATACAATTGCAAATATCCAGGACGATATTACGGTTACAGTTGAGGGTATCCAGGAAAATACCGTAGTAAAGACAAAAACAATGTACTTGTCTGATATGGATTGGAAGAGTGCTGCAAATGCAGTAGGTGCAACAGGAGAAAAAGACACTCCAACAAAGGACCTGAATCATTTACAGCAGCAGATGAAATTATTGGTAAACGGAGCAGAGAAGTCTTTTGATAAAGGAATTGGAGTTCAGACGGATTCTTCTATCGTTTATGATCTGGAAGATAAAGGATACACTTCTTTCCACACCCTGGCAGGCGTTGATTATTCAGCAATGGAATATGTAGGCGGAGAAGGCTGTGATATCCAGTTTAAAGTATATCTGGATGACGTCGTAGTATTTGACAGCGGAGTAGTCGATGCATCTGATGAGGCTCAGGAAGTTAATGTTGCTATAACATCAGAGAATAAAGAACTAAAACTGGAAGCTAAAATGGTTAAAGAGCCTTATAACGACTGGGGCAACTGGGCAGATGCCAGCTTTGAAATGGCTTATCCGGAACCGTCTAATGTGGCTTTAAATAAAACAGTTACTGTTAAGAAAACAGCGGATAACTCAGACTCTGAAGTGAATTCCAGCAGACCGGGATCAATGGCTGTAGATGGAATCATTGGACCTACATCAGATTCTAACTATTGTGATTTCGGACAGGATGGGGATAATACATCCCGTTATCTGCAGGTAGATTTAGGGAATGTTTATGAACTTACCCAGATTAATATGTTTAGATACTGGGCTGACGGCAGAGTATATAATGGTACTGTAATTGCAGTTTCCGAAAACGCAGACTTTAGTAATCCAACTATTATTTATAATTCAGATAAAGCAGACAAACACGGGCTTGGTGCAGGCAGTGATGACACTTATGGAGAAACCCAGAGTGGAAAATCATTCGAAGTTCCGGCGGGAACCATGGGACAATATGTCCGTGTGTATATGTCTGGTTCCAACAAAGGTACAACAAACCATATCGCTGAATTACAGGTAATGGGTTATAATTTCAATACAGAACCAAAACCATATGAAGCAAATGCATTTGAAAATGCAGAAGTTTATTTAGATATGCCAACTCATTTCCAGGATCTGGATTCCAATAAAAACGACGATGGAAGCTTAAAGCACATTGGCGGACAGGTGACACATCCTGATATCCAGGTATTTGACCAACCGTGGAACGGTTATAAATACTGGATGATTTACACACCAAATACAATGATCACTTCCCAGTATGAAAATCCATATATCGTAGCATCTGAAGATGGACAGACATGGGTAGAACCGGAAGGGATTTCCAATCCAATTGAACCAGAACCGCCATCAACCAGATTTCATAACTGTGATGCAGATCTGTTATACGACTCTGTCAATGACCGTTTACTTGCTTACTGGAACTGGGCAGATGACGGCGGCGGAATTGATGACGAATTAAAAGATCAGAACTGTCAGATTCGTCTGAGAATATCTTATGATGGAATTAACTGGGGAGTTCCTTACGACAAAGACGGCAATATTGCCACAACAGCTGATACTGTAGTAAGAATGGAAACAGGAGATAAGGATTTCATTCCTGCAATCAGCGAAAAAGACCGTTATGGTATGCTTTCCCCAACATTTACCTATGACGATTTCCGCGGCATATATACAATGTGGGCACAAAACTCGGGTGATGCGGGATACAACCAGTCCGGAAAGTTCATCGAAATGAGATGGTCTGAGGATGGAATAAACTGGTCTGAACCACAAAAAGTGAATAATTTCCTTGGAAAAGATGAGAATGGCAGACAGCTTTGGCCATGGCATCAGGATATTCAGTATATCCCTGAGCTACAGGAATATTGGGGACTGTCCCAGTGTTTCTCTACATCTAATCCCGATGGATCCGTATTATACCTGACCAAGTCCAGAGATGGTGTCAACTGGGAGCAGGCAGGAACACAGCCGGTATTAAGGGCAGGAAAATCAGGTACCTGGGATGATTTCCAGATTTACCGTTCTACCTTCTATTATGATAATCAGTCAGACAGCCCTACTGGTGGGAAATTTAGAATCTGGTACAGTGCACTGCAGGCAAATACTTCAGGCAAGACCGTTTTGGCTCCTGATGGAACAGTGTCTCTTCAGGTTGGAAGCCAGGATACCAGGATCTGGCGTATCGGGTATACAGAAAATGACTACATGGAAGTCATGAAAGCTCTGACCCAGAATAAAAACTATGAAGAACCGGAATTAGTAGACGCAGTTTCCTTAAATCTGTCAATGGATAAAACAAGCATTTCAGTAGGTGAAGAAGCAACGGTAAGCACTGCTTTCGTACCGGAAAATGCTACCGACCGCATTGTAAAATATACATCTCAGGATCCGGAAATTGCAGTTATTGATCCAACAGGCATTGTTACAGGGGTTAAGGATGGAACCACAACTATTGTTGCAGAAACAAAATCGGGCGCAAAAGGTGAATTATCCGTAACGGTTGGTGAGCTTCAAAGAGGTGAAATTCGATTTGAGGTCAGCAATGACCATCCGATGTATCTGGAGAATTACTATTGGAGTGATGATGCACCAAAAAAAGACGGCTTAGACGCAAACAAGAACTACTATGGGGATGAACGTGTCGACAGTCCGGTAATGCTGTATAATACCGTTCCTGATGAATTGAAGGATAATACAGTCATCCTGTTAATTGCAGAGAGAAGCTTAAACAGCACAGATGCAGTAAGGGACTGGATTAAAAAGAATGTTGAATTATGTAATGAAAATAAGATTCCATGTGCAGTTCAGATTGCAAATGGAGAAACAAATGTAAATACAACCATTCCATTATCGTTCTGGAATGAGCTGGCAACGAACAATGAATACCTGGTTGGATTTAATGCAGCCGAGATGTATAACCGTTTTGCAGGTGACAACCGCAGCTATGTTATGGATATGATCCGTTTAGGGGTATCCCACGGCGTATGCATGATGTGGACCGATACCAATATTTTTGGTACAAACGGTGTGTTGTATGACTGGCTGACTCAGGATGAAAAACTGTCCGGTCTTATGCGGGAATACAAAGAGTATATCTCTCTGATGACAAAAGAGTCTTACGGCAGTGAGGCAGCAAATACAGATGCTCTGTTTAAGGGCCTGTGGATGACAGACTACTGCGAGAACTGGGGAATCGCCTCCGACTGGTGGCATTGGCAGTTAGACAGCAATGGAGCACTCTTTGATGCAGGCAGCGGCGGAGATGCATGGAAACAGTGTCTGACATGGCCGGAAAATATGTATACGCAGGACGTTGTGCGTGCAGTAAGCCAGGGTGCAACCTGCTTTAAATCAGAAGCACAGTGGTATTCAAATGCTACAAAAGGCATGCGTACACCGACATATCAGTATTCCATGATTCCGTTCCTGGAGAAACTGGTAAGCAAAGAGGTAAAAATTCCTACAAAAGAAGAGATGCTGGAAAGAACAAAAGCAATTGTTGTAGGGGCAGAAAACTGGAATAACTTTAATTATAATACTACTTATTCAAATCTGTATCCAAGCACAGGACAATATGGAATCGTACCTTATGTACCATCAAATTGTCCGGAAGAAGAACTGGCAGGCTATGATCTGGTAGTAAGGGAAAACCTTGGCAAAGCAGGACTGAAGTCTGCACTTGATACGGTATACCCGGTTCAGAAATCAGAAGGAACCGCATACTGTGAAACCTTTGGAGATACCTGGTACTGGATGAATTCCTCGGAAGACAAAAACGTAAGCCAGTACACTGAATTTACAACCGCAATCAATGGAGCTGAAAGTGTAAAGATAGCCGGCGAACCCCATGTATTTGGTATTATAAAAGAAAATCCGGGATCTTTAAATGTATACTTAAGCAACTACCGTCTGGATAAAACAGAACTCTGGGATGGTACAATCCCCGGAGGATTAAGCGATCAGGGCTGCTATAATTATGTATGGCAGATGTGTGAGCGCATGAAGAACGGTACAGGGCTGGATACACAGCTTCGCGACACCGTTATTACTGTTAAAAATGCAGTAGAACCGAATGTAAACTTTGTAACCGAATCTCCGGCAGACAGAAGTTTTGCAGAAGATAATTATGTAAGACCATACAAATATACGGTTGCACAAAAAGAAGGCACAACCGATGAATGGGTGATTACGGTCAGCCACAATGGTATTGTGGAATTCAATATTGTAACAGGCGATGAAAAAGTGCCGGCAACAAGTGTGGAATTATCAACTGATAAAGTTGATGTAATCCGTAACCGGACAGCAGTTGTAAAGGCAACGGTATTGCCGCAGAATGCAGGAAATAAACAGTTAACATGGACAATCGCCGATCCTGAGATTGCTTCTGTAGACAACAAAGGAACCGTAACCGGACTAAAAGAAGGAAAAACCGTATTACGTGCAGCTATTTCTGGCAGTGTTTATAAAGAATGCGAAGTAAATGTAATTGACCGAAAAGTAACGGAAGTAAACTTAAACAAAACAGAGTTGTCTCTTAGTGCAGGGGATTCTGCGAAACTGGAAGCATCCATAGCACCGGAAGACCCGTCTGACAGCAGCATTACCTGGACTTCCACAAATGAAAATGTTGCAACGGTTGCATCAAACGGTACCGTTACAGCTCATAAAGCAGGTGTAGCTCAGATTATCGCCCAGTCTGCTTACCAGGCAAAGGGTATCGCAACTGTTACCGTTAATTATGCGGCTTCCGTAAAATTAGACCGTACAGGAATGACGGCTACAGCCAACAGCGAACAGTCAAAATCAGGTGGAGAAGGACCTGCTTCCAACGTACTGGACGGTAAGCAGGACACAATGTGGCATACAAGCTGGACAGATAAACCTGAATTACATCCTCACTGGATTAAAATTGACTTAAACGGAACAAAAACAATTAACAAATTTGCTTATACACCAAGAACCGGAGCATCTAACGGAACAATTTATAATTATGTTCTGATTATCACCGATCCGGAAGGAAATGAAAAACAAGTTGCAAAGGGCGTATGGGCAGCAAATGCAGATGTAAAATATGCTGAATTTGACGCAGTTGAAGCTACGGCGATCAAGCTGCAGGTAGACGGCAACGATGATAAGGCATCAAAAGGAGGATATGGTTCCGCGGCAGAAATCAATATTTTTGAAGTGGCACAGAAACCTTCCGCAAATGAGCTTGCCGAAAATATTAAAGTAATTGCACCTGTAAAAGCAGAAGATACAAAAGTATCTATCCCGGTCATTACTGGATTTGATATCGTAATCAGTAATTCCAGCAATCCGGACGTAATTGGTATTGATGGCAGCATCACCAGACCGGAAAATGATACAGTTGTAACTTTAACATTAAAAGTAAAAGAAACAGACGCAAAGAGTGTAAAGGCAGCAGGGACAGAAGCAACCACCACGGTGGATGTTCTGGTTACCGGTACAAAGACATCTGATGTAGAGGCAGAAAGCGTAACGCTGGATAAGACAGCAGCTGAATTAACAGTTGGAGGAGAACTCTTATTAAATGCCGTTGTGAAGCCAGACAATGCAACTAATAAGGCTGTTACCTGGAGCTCTGATAAACCGGGAACCGTTACTGTTGAAAATGGCAGGGTAAAAGCGTTAGCGGCAGGAGAGGCACGTATTACAGCAGCAACTGCAAATGGAAAGACAGCAGTCTGCGTCATTAACGTAAAGGAAAAAGAGGAGCCTGAAGTAATTCTCCCGACAGAAGTGCGCTTAAACATGCCATCAGCTGAATTTACAGTAGGAGATCAGATTCAGTTAACTGCTTCTGTACTGCCGGCAAATGCAGCAGATAAGACAATTACCTGGAAATCAGACAAACCTGAAGTGGCAACTGTCGCAAATGGATGGGTAAAAGGTATTGTAGCCGGAACTGCTAAGATTACAGCAACATCAGTCAATGGAAAAACGGCTGTATGTGTGATCACAGTCAAAGCACAGCCACAGAATCTACCAACCGGTGTTTCAATGAACAAGAAAACAGCAAGTGTAAAACTGAATAAAACCCTTACACTTTCCGCTGTAGTACAGCCTTCCAATGCGGATAATAAGACCGTTAAATGGACGTCTGACAATACTTATGTTGCAACAGTTGAGAATGGAGTCGTAAAAGCAGTTAATGCAGGAACAGCCAGAATCACGGCAGCTACCGTAAACGGACATAAGGCAACTTGTACGATAACAGTACCGGGTACAAAGATTTCCAAGGCAAAAGTAAGCCTTGCATCATCAAAAACACATACAGGCAAAGCATTAAAACCATCTGTAAAAGTAACTTACGGTAAGAATACATTAAAGAAAAATACTGATTATACCGTATCATACAAAAATAATATAAATCCTGGAACTGCATCTGTTACGATTACGGGCAAGGGTAAATATTATGGTACCATCAACAAAACTTTTGCAATCAAGGCAGCAGAAGGAAAGACCTACACGGTTGGTAAAGGAAAATATAAAGTTACTGATGCTTCAGCAAAGAACAAAGCAGTAACCTTTATGGCTCCTGTAAAGAAGACCTACAGCTCATTCAGTGTACCTTCTAAGGTTAAGATCGGGAATGATACTTACAAAGTAACAGCAGTTGCAAAAAATGCATTTAAAAAGAACACAAAGCTTACAAAGGTAACCATTGGTTCGAATGTAAAAACAATTGGTACTAATGCATTTTATGGCGCTTCCCAATTAAAAACGCTTACCTTAAAAACTACTGGTCTTAACAGTGTAGGCAAGAATGCATTTAAGAATACAAATGCAAAGCTGACTGTAAAGGTTCCAAAATCAAAATTAGCAGATTATAAAAAGCTGCTAAAAGGAAAAGGTTTATCCAGTAAGGCAAAAATTCAGAAATAGAAATAACAGTAGAATCCCCGCCGCATTATGCAGCGGGGATTTTTAAAAATTACGTTTTTTTGACTGCTGCTATCAAACAAATAGGATAAAGTAAAAAATTCATCATTTTAAAAAAATCCGCAATTTTCAGGTAAAAAAATTGATGTAATTAGAGAGTTATGCTTATTCAAATGCATTAAAAAAAATGGTAAATTATGATTATCAAGAAAACAGAAACAAATAAAATATTTATATAGCATAAGGAGGATATTAGTATGAAATTGAAAAAGGTTATGGCGGTGACGCTGGCTGGGGCGATGGGAGCATCCATGATATTGGCGGGCTGCGGAGGTTCAGGAGAGACAGGAACAACAACAAAAGCAGAAGAGACAAAGGCAGAGACAGAGTCTAAGGCGGCTGAAACAACTGAGGAAGCAACAAAGGACAGTGCTGCAGAAACGACTGCAGAAACCACCGGAGAGACTAAGGAAGCAGGAACAAATGCTGATCTTCCTACAATTACCTTTACTCATGGATATTACCAGAGCGAATCAGAATGGGCAGCAGCAGCTGAGATGAGAGCTATCTACCAGGAATTTGCGGATGCGCATAAAAATGAATATAACTTTGTTATAAAAGCAGATGAATCAGGCGCAGAAGGAATCTACAATACCGCTTTGAATGATATCAGTGCCGGAAACTTCTACGACATAGCGGATTTCGGAGGCTGGGATATTACAGAGGTAGCTGCCGGAGCAGATATGATTCTGGATTTGAAACCATACTTAGATGAGAACCAGGATTTTAAAGATGGCGTAGGTGTCTGCTATGATCAGAACCTGACAGAAGACGGCAAGATCTATTCCGTTCGTGAACAGATTGAAGGAGTGGGCTTCTGGTATAATGAAAAATTATTTAATGATGCAGGCGCGGATACACCGGATAAATGGCAGACCTGGGATGACTTTAATACGGCAGTTGACAAATTAGTGGATAAAGGAACTACTCCATTCGGATTAAATGCAGGATGGCCTACCAATATTCTGTTAGCAAGTAATTTACAGAGAAGTGAAGATTCCAGAACCTTCTATGCAGAAGGAAAGAGCGTAGAGAGTTTTGATAATGATGCATTTAAAGGATCATTGGATTTCATCCAGAAAAATGCACTTCAGAAAATTGATGCAGCAAACTTCGGACCTGGCGGAGATGATGACGAAGCTTACCGTTCAGACTTCTTTGCAGGCAAAACAGCAATGTTATTCAACGGTGTATGGGATGCAGGCGGATCTGTAGACTGTGAAGCTGGTGCAGAAAATATCAAACCGGCAGTATTCCCTACAGACGAAGCAGGTAAAAAAGCAGCCCTCATGTCAGGCGGATGCGGATTTGTAGTTTCTAATAAGTTAGACGAAGTACAGACGAAAGCATGTATCGATTTCATCAAATACATGACTAGCCCTGAAGTAGCAAGCAGAATTATCGAAAAAGGTATCGGTATGGCACCAAGCACAAAAGTAGATTATGATGCATTGTTGAATAAAGTAACAGCTCCGGAAGCAAAACTTTTAGTAGAAGCTTGCCAGCTGTGCCAGAGTGCAGATTATCAGGCACTTGGACTTGGCAATAACTTTGGTGATGCAGAAGGCGAAATCCAGGCAAAATATGCAGGATTAAAAGATGATTCTAAAACAGTAGACGGCGTAGTTGGGGAATTAAATGATTTCTTAGCAGCGGCAGAATAATGAAATAGGTAAATGGGCTGTTGTACGGTCAGTCATGATTGTACAGCAGCCCATCCTAAAGCATTGAAAACCAGAATAAAGGTGGGAACAGCATGCAGAAAAGAAAATCTATTTTTACAAAAAAGAACGGCTTTATATTAGCCTTTTTGCTTCCGGGTGTCCTGTTGTTTGCAGTCATATATGCATATCCGCTGGTTAATATTTTTGTTACATCCTTTTCAAAATGGAATTACAAGAATTTTACCAATCCGGAATTTTTAGGTTGGGGGCACTTATTTGACAACTATATTAAACTATTTACCGTGGATACAAACTTTAAGGTAGCACTGATTAATACCTTAAAATGGGTAGTGCTTACCATGGTAGTACAGATTCCGTTCACTCTTCTGGTAGCGCTGGTTCTCGCCAGAAAGCCTAAAGGATGGCGGTTTACAAGAAATGCATTTATTATACCGAATATCATTTCAACAGCAGCAATCGGCTTAATCTTTCTGAATATCTACAGTCCATCCAGAGGTATTATTACAGAGATCTGCAACTGGATCAGTCCGGGATCTAATATCAGTGTTCTGGCGAATGAAAAGTATGCATTCTGGGGTGTAACCTTTGCGTTTATCCTGTTTGGCGGGTCATCCTGCCTCCTATTGCTGACTCAGATATTTTCTATTGACTCTTCCTTATTTGAAGCGGCCAGGGTAGACGGAGCATCCAAGACCCAGATTGATCTTAAAATTACATTGCCGCTGCTTCGCCCAATGCTTGGTACTGTCGCTATCATGGCAGCAAACTATGGGTTAGTGCTCTACAATGAAATCGCTTTAATCAGTGGCGGCGGTCCGGATAATGCTACATATAGTTTAAGTTATTATATTTACAAGACAGCACTTGGAAGTACAAAGCTGAATTTTGCCAGAGGAAATACGGCAGGTGTTATTCAGTTTATCATGGGAATTGTTCTGGTAGGGTTGATTAACAGGGCATTTCGAACCAGTGAGGTTGATTAGAAAGGAGGAGAGAAGATGAACAAAAAAAGCAAACAGCCATTTCAGATCAAGAATCTGCTGGGCTCCATTGGAACATATTTTATCATTGCAGTAGTATTGTTTATTTCCATTTACCCGATTCTCTGGGTGTTTATATCCTCCTTTAAACGGAATCCGGGAGGTCTGTCACTGCCCACAGAGTGGATATTTGATGGTTATATTACTATTTTTACACAGCTAAATATACAGACCTACTTTTTCAACAGCTTTTTGATAACCGTTATTTCTACCCTGATCAGTATTACGGTAGTCGGAATGTCAGCTTATATTTCCGCCAGAATGCAGTTTAAATTAAAAGGCGCAATTACGGCAATGTTTACTACAACTTTATTTATTCCGCAGATCTCGATCAGTTTTCCTATTTACCAGCTGCTGAATAATTTGGGATTGAAGGATTCCAGGCTGGGGGTAATCTTCGTATATTCAGGACTTGGGATTGCGATTACCTTTTTCATCATCCGAAGTTATTTTCTTACCATTCCTAAGGAAATGGAAGAGGCTGCCAAAATGGACGGATGCGGTTATGTGGGAACCTTTTTTAAGATTATTGTTCCAATTGCAAAACCGGGACTTGCGACTGCAGGTATCATGGCTTTTTTAAATAACTGGAATGAATTTTACTTTGCATCGATTCTGCTAAAGAGCAAGGATAAAATGACAATTCCTGCATTGCTGGGACAGTTTACAACAGCGTATTCAAAAAACTTAAATGGTATGTTCTCGGCTATTATCGTGGCTGTGGTACCGACAATTATTATATTCTGCTGTTTGTCTGAGACGTTTGTAAAATCTCTGACAGCGGGAGCAGTGAAAGGTTAGGGAGGAACAATGGGACTTATAGAAGAAAGAGAAGAACGGACTAAATGGTTTATGCAGGATAGATTCGGAATGTTCATACACTGGGGGTTATATGCAATACCCGGAAGAGGAGAATGGGTTCACAGTGATGAGCAGATTACCCAGAATGTATATCAGAAATATTTTGATGAATGGAATCCGAAACGGTATGACCCGGTAAAGTGGGCAAAACTTGCCAAGGCGGCAGGAATGAAATATGCGGTACTGACTACCAAGCACCATGAAGGTTTTTGTCTCTTTGACAGCGCATATACAGAATATAAGAGCACCAATACAAAGTGCGGCAGGGATCTGGTAAGAGAATTTGTGGACGCCTTTCGGGCAGAAGGATTGAAGATTGGTTTTTACTATTCACTTTTAGACTGGCATCATCCGGATTACCCTGCATATGGTGACATGTATCATCCTGACAGGGCAAATGAGTCCTATAAGGGCAAAGAACATCATTTTGATAATTATCTTACTTATATGCACAACCAAGTCAGAGAGCTGATGACAAACTATGGAAAGATAGATCTGCTTTGGTTTGATTTCTCTTATGAAGGGCACATGGGAGAAGAATGGAAGGGGACAAAACTGGTTCAAATGGTTAGACAGCTTCAGCCGGAGATCATCATGAATGGCAGGCTGGAGGCAAATGGGGAGAGTTATGGCTCGGTAATGACGGACGAACCCAATATTTTTTCAGGAGATTTTGCCTGCCCTGAGATGATTATTCCCCCTTATGGGCTGCGGACACCGTCGGGTAGAGAGATTCCATGGGAAGCATGTTTTACACTGAATAATAACTGGGGATATACACCCAATGACAAGCATTATAAGAACTCGGCCCAGATAATTAAAAAGCTTGTAGAGTGTACCAGTAAAAACGGAAATATGATTGTGAATATATCCCCTGATGCAATGGGTGAAATTCCGAAGAAACAAGTGGAAATACTGGAAGAAGTCGGAGAATGGATGAAAGACAATTCGGAGAGTATTTACGGCTGCCGGATGTCAGAATTTGAAAAGCCTGAATGGGGACGATATACACAAAACGGAAATAAATTGTATGCACATATTATGGAAGAAAGCATAGGGGCTATCTGCCTGCCGGGAGTGAAGGGCAAGATAAAAAAGGCAAGGAGATTGTCTGACGGATATGAAATGCTGCTATTGACTCCATGGGTTGCAAAGGAATTCCCGGATTGTGAATTCGTAAATTATGGAACCCCGGATTGCTTTTCTTTCACGGTGGATCCCACGCCGGATACCGTAATCGAACTGGAATTAAACGAAGAATAGCAAGGCAGGAGGTTGATCCGATGAAATATTATATTGGCATTGACGGAGGCGGTACAAAGACGGAGTTTCTGCTGGCTGACGAAAATCATAAAATACTCTCACGCACATTAAGAGGGAGTGCTTCTTATATGCAGATCGGGGAAGGAGGGTTAATTGACCTTCTGGATGAAGGAATCGAAAATCTGATTCGCCCCCTGCAAATAGCAAAGAATGATGAATTCCATACCTGTTTTGGGATGCCCTTATATGGTGAACACCGGAATAAGGATGAGGTTATCTTACAATCCCTGAAAGAAAGGCTTGGAAAATATCGGATAAAAACGGTAAATGATGTAGAGGCAGGCTGGGCAGGAAGCCTGGAAATGGAGTCCGGAATCAATATTGTGGCTGGAACAGGTTCGATTGCCTTTGGTAAAAACCCAAATGGGGAAAGTGCTAAAGCCGGAGGCTGGAGCGAGTTCTTTTCAGATGAGGGATCCTGTTACTGGCTGGGCAGAAAGGCAATGGAATGTTTTTCAAAGGAAGCTGACGGACGTTTTCGAAAAGGTGCTTTATATGAGATCATGAAGGAGAAGTTTCAATTGGATCATGATTATGATCTGATCGGTATCCTGGAAGCGGATTATATTCCTTACCGGGACAGAGTTGCATCTTTGCAGGTATGCCTGAAGGATGCCGCAATGGAAGGAGATATGGAAGCGGTTCGTTTATATGAACATGCCGCGTATGAACTGATGCTGATTGTAAGAAGTGTGCATGAAAAACTGAAGATGGGAAAAGGGTGTAAAGTATCCTATTCCGGTGGTTTATTTAAAACGGAGGATCTGATATTAAAGCCCTTTGAACGATATCTGAAACCACTTGATATCACCCTTGTACCACCTAAAAGGACACCGGCAGAGGGCGCGTTACTGCTGGCAAAATATTATGAGAATAGATAATCGGAGGAGATTAAAATGTATTTAACAGAACAGGAAATTATGGAACAGCATATTGCACTTAATAAAACTTATGATTATATGATGGAAAAAAAAGCTGAGATCAAAAAGTTCTTCTCGGAACATCCGTCCAGAAAATTTGTTTTCTTTGGCTGCGGATCAAGCTATATGCTTGCAAAATCCGGCCAGCAGCTGATTTGCGCCTGTGAAGGAAGCAGTGCCAACGCCATAGCCGGCGGAGATTATCTGGTGAATCCGGGGAATTATGAAGCATGCATCAAAGACAGTATCATCGTAACGCTGTCAAGATCCGGGCAGACAACGGAAATTGTAAGGGACGTGCAGTATATCAAGGAACATTACGGTAATCCTGTAATCTCGTTGTCTATGAAGGATGATAACGATATTATGCCTTACAGCGAACTGGACATTACCATGGACTGGTGCTATGACAAAAGTGTATGCCAGACGAGAACCGTTACCAATTTATATACTGCAATGCTGATGCTTACCGCATTTTATAATGAAGATGAAGGATTATTATCTTCTGTAAAAGCTGCAGTTGACAACAATGAGGCATATAAAGAGGCCTGCCGTGGAGTATTGGCTGATATTTCCAAAAAGGAATGGAGTAATGCCATTGTTCTGGCTGACGGAGCGCCTATAGGAATTGCAGAGGAAGGAGCACTTGCATTTACTGAAATATCCATGCTTCCGGGACAGTGCTTCCATTTGCTGGATTACCGCCATGGTCCTATGGTTTTAAACGGTGAGCAGACATTGACAGTGATACTGGTACAGCCAAATGAAGATAAACTGCAAAGAGACATGATTGAAGATCTGAAATCCCATGGAGGAACGATTGTAACAGTATCACAATATGAAGGCAATGAATTTGGCATAAATGCAAATATCTGCCTGAAAGGGATTGAACGATTTGAAGCATGGGGAATTCCATTTATTTATGTATGCCAGATGGCAGCATATGAGAAATCCATTCTTTTGGGAAGAAATCCTGACCAGCCCACAGGACTTGATGCATTTATCACATTAAAATAAAGGAGACTGGGATAATTTATGAAGAAAATAACGTTTATCGGAGCAGGCAGCTTTGATTTTACCAGGGAGCTGGTTAAAGATGTTCTAACTTATGATGCATTTAAGGATGCATGTATCTGCCTGATGGATATTGATGAAGAAAAGCTTGGATTTATTAAAAAAGCATGCGATAAAATAAAAACAGCCGGTAATTATCCGGCATCCATAATTGCAACCACGGACCGGGAGGAAGCTTTAAAAGGAGCAGACGGAGTGGTTATCACAGTCCTTACTGCGGGACCGGATATTTTCCGTACAGACATTGAGATTCCTAAAAAATATGGAGTTGATATCTGTGTAGGCGATACCAGGGGGCCGGCTGGCATATTCCGCTTTTTGCGTTCTGCTCCTGTACTTCTGGATATCTGCCGGGATATAGAACGGATTTGTCCCGATGCCTATGTACTGAATTATACGAATCCTATGGCACTTAACTGCCGTTATCTGCAGGAAATGACCAATGTGAAGATAACAGGTCTGTGCCACAGTGTGCAGCATACAGCCAAAATGCTGGCTGACTGGATCGGTGCGGATATGGAAGACGTGGATTATCTATGTGCCGGAATTAATCATCAGGCATTTTATCTGAAATATGAGTGGAAGGGTGAAGATGCTTATCCACTTATTAAGAAAGCAGTGGAAAAAGATGAAATATACAATGAAGAACAGGTGAGAAACCAGCTGTATTTACATCTGGATTATTACCCCACAGAGAGCAGCGGCCATAATTCAGAATATTATCCCTGGTTTCGGAAGCGTCCCGATCTGATTGAAAAATACTGTACACATTCCACCGGCTGGAATCCCGGAGCACATGCATATATCCTGAATGAATATTTCAGAAGACAGAATGAATGGAAAAAGGACATTCAGGAATGGCTGGAGAAGGACGAGGTGGAGCTGGAACAGGGGCAGGAGTATGCAGCCTGCATCTTTAATGCATTATTTGGAGATGGAACTGTTTTTCACTTTAACGGGAATGTCAGAAATGAAAAATATATAGAAAATCTCCCGGATGGGTGCTGTGTGGAAGTACCAGTGACGGTAGGACCGGATGGCTTTACCATACATCCGGTAGGAAATCTTCCGGATCAGCTGGCGGTAATGACCAACACTTCTGCAAGAAGTGAAGAATTGGCAATCAAGGGCTGTATAAATGGGGATAAGCGGGCTGTTTATCATGCAATCTTATTTGATCCGTTAACAGCATCTGTATTGAGCATGGATGAAATCCAGAGCATGGTAGATGAGATGTTTGAAGCGAACAAGCAATATTTACCGCAGTTTTAAACTTGATAACCTGTAGAAAACTGAGATTTTTATAGCAGCTGGCAAATAATTTGCCGGCTGTTATTTTTGCAGTTGATTTTTTAAATACTTTATGTTACTATAAATTATCAAATCTAACAGCCGATTCGGCTAATTTCCAATTTATTTAAGATAATCGCATATGTATTATCAGAATGTTTCTTTTTGTGTGGCATTTTTTAGTTTATAAATCGTAAAGCGGAGCATCCAGATGACAGGAATAAATTTTCAATCATTTTCCGGTCTTGTATTCCAAAGGTATAAATTGTGCTGATATCAGAAAGCTTCTTTTTGCATTTGCGATATGGTGCAAAAGGAGGAAGGATGTCCAGGAAAAGAGATATAACCACCAAAAGTTTTTTATCAGACCCTGTTGTTTTTTGTGATTTGTATAATGGAGCATTATTCGATGGGGAACAAATTTTAAGACCAGGAGAATTAAGGCAGTTAAATGGGGAGTCGGCATTGCTGGTTCCCGACAGCCGGGGAAAGAAAAGGGCAGAAGGCAGATTCCGTGATGTGGTATTCGAAGCCAGAATTTGTGGGAGGACTGCGGTGCTGGCATGTGAAGTTCAGGATAAGATTCATTTTGCTATGCCTGTAAGAGGAATGCTGTATGATGCATTAGACTATAGTGAACAAGTAAAGAACTATAGGAAAGACCATCAGGGAATGCGGGATTTAAAGTCTGGAAGTGAGTTTTTATCCGGAATAAAGAAGGGGGAAAAGATTTGTCCCGTTTACTCAATGGTATTCTATTATGGAGAGGAAAACTGGGATCAGAACAGAGATCTGCATCAGATGCTTGATATACCGGACAAACTGCAGAAGTTCGGACACTTATTGCAGGATTATCATATCAACCTGGTACATGCCGGAAATGTAAATCCGGAAAACTTCAGGACAGGGCTGAAAGAGGTATTCGAAATACTGAGATTTGCCGGAGATGAAGAAAAACTGAGATCCTTTGTTAATATGAACAGAGATAAATTTACAAATCTGGATGGGGATACTTATGATATGGTGTTTCTCTTTCTGGGTGAACAGAAAATAACGGGCAGCAATAAAAGAAAATTTAAAACAGAGCAAGGAGGATATAATATGTGTACAGCGTTGAAAGAATTAGAAGCAAGGGGAGAAGCCCTGGGTGAAAAAAGAGGTATAAACAGATTGAACCAGTTATACCGGATCTTGATCAGAGATGCCGATCTGGAACTGATGAAACTTGCAGCAGAAAATGATGCTGTCAGAAATGATTTATTCTTAAAATATGGAATCTGACGAATTGGCTGACTCATGAAGCTGACCAGGGTACAGGCTGTGGATTAGCTTCATGGGATTAAAGTTAGCCGGGATATGAATTAACTTCAGACTATTTTCAGTCTCTCCTTCTATAATCATTTGCAGGAAATCCAGAAACATTATATAATTATTGGAATGTACGTGATGGAAAGTGAGGAACTGAATTTGCGAATACTGATTGTAGAAGATGAAGTCCGCCTGGCAGAAGCGCTGGGACAGATTATGGAAGAAGCGAAATATATTACTGATGTGGTCTATGATGGAAATGATGGTCTGGCATACGCACTTTGCGGACAGTATGATGTTATTGTCTTAGATGTTATGCTTCCGGGAATAAATGGTTTTGAGATTGTAAAGGAGATGCGGGTGAAAAAAATAGCAACTCCGGTTATTATGCTGACTGCCCGGGATGATGTGAGGGATAAGATTACGGGACTTGACAGAGGCGCGGATGATTATATGACAAAGCCGTTTGTTCCGGAAGAACTGCTTGCCCGGATTAGGGCACTGTCAAGACGGCAGGGAGAAGTATTGCTGGAGGAAATCTGTTTTTCGGATCTGACGCTGGTGCTCTCTGCCAATGATCTGTGGTGTAATGGGAAATCGATACATCTTGGATATAAAGAGTTTGAAATTATGAAAATTCTGATTTCAAACCCCAAAATTATTACATCCAAGGAGATTCTCATTACGAAAGTCTGGGGAACGGAATCGGACGTGGAGGATAATAATGTGGAGGCATATATCTCTTTCTTACGGAAAAAGATGTGTTTTCTGGGATCAAAAGTGGGCATTGGTACCGTACGTAAGGTGGGATACCGTCTGGAGGAACAAAGGGAATGATAAAAAAACTGCGGAAGAAGTTTATTTTTATAAATATGTCTTTTGTTACTTTGATATTAGTGGGGGTCCTGGTGGTTATCTGCTTTACAAATTACCAGAAATATCAAAAAGACAGCCGTCAGGCTTTAAATCATGCCTTAGAGGATAAAGGAGGAAATCTGAAACCCAGGGTGGATTTCGTACCGGGAAGAAAAGAAGGACCAATGAATATGGGTCCTGTATTTGTAGTAGAGCTAAATGAGAACGGTGAGATTGCAGATATCAATGACAGCGGTATCCGTATTACAGAGGATTCCGCCAGGGAAGCTGTAGAAGCGGCCAAAAGAGACGGGCATGAAAGGGGCTTCCTGATTAACCAGGAACTTCGCTATGAGCGGAGGCAGGACGATGAGAGCGAGAAAATTGCATTTGTAGACTGCAGCAGGGAAATCAATGGCATGAGGAATTTATTACTGGTGTCGGCGCTGATTTTAGTGGGCGGTCTTGCGGCATTTTTTCTGATCAGCCTGTTTCTGGCAAAGTGGGCGCTGACCCCGGTAGAAAAAGCCTGGCAGCAGCAGAGACAGTTCATTGCAGATGCATCCCATGAATTAAAAACTCCGCTCACGGTAATCCTGGCGAATTTGAATATTTTATCGGCTCACCGTGAGGACAGGATTAAGGATCAGGAGCGATGGCTGGAAAATACAAAGACGGAAGCGTCCCGGATGAAAGAATTGTTAAACGACCTGCTTTTTCTGGCTCGCTCAGATATGTCACAGACCCCAAAAGTATTTGCTGAATTTGATTTAAGCAATACACTCTGGAGCTGCATTCTGCCATTTGAATCGCTGGCATACGAACGAGGGGTGGAGCTGAATGAAGAAATTACACCTGGCATTCATATCGTAGGTGATGAAGGGCAGATCAAACAGCTGATTGCTATTTTACTGGACAACGCATGTAAATATGCGAAAAAAAATAGCAGAATCAGTGTGATCCTGGAAAAGAAACAGGAAAAAATTTATCTGAAGGTCAACAATACCGGTGATGTGATTCCAAAGGATGATCTGGATCATATATTTGAACGATTTTACCGTGCAGATAAGTCAAGAGCCAGAAAACAAGGCGGATACGGACTGGGTCTTTCTATTGCACAGACGATTGCAGAAAACCATCATGGAAAGATTCAGGCGGAGAGCATGGAAAGTAAGGGAACTACTTTTACAATTATAATATAGACAGATGATTCAGGATAACAAAAGATGAGCCAGTCTGTCAGATATGTACAAAATCCATATTTAAATATTGTGAATATTAGAGAAAAATAAGAAAAAGATTGACTTTTATATTTATAAAGCGTATTCTTAAGTCAGAATTAACAAAAACGTTTTCGGGAAAGAAAGCGGAGGGTGATATTATGGCAGCATCAATTAAGGATGTGGCAAAAATGGCAGGAGTCTCCGTTGGCACAGTATCAAGAGCTTTAAATGGATATACGGATGTCAGCGAGAAGACAAGGAAAAAAATTAAAGATATTTCAGCAGATCTGGGTTATACACCAAATGTAAGTGCCAAGAACCTTTCTTCTAAAAATAATAAAAACGTGGCTATGATTGCTTCCGGGTTATTGGATGAGAAGCAGACGGATGACTTTACAATGGCGCTGATTAAAGGGGCATATACTTATATGAACCGGCATCAGTTATCCATTGCAACATATGCAATCAGCTCAGAGGATCAAAAGGTAAAAGGTTTTGAAGAGTTCTGCAGGGAATTTAGTTTATCTGGAGCGTTATTATTTGGCTTAAAAGTTACAGATAAGTATGTGGAAAACATTTGCGATTCCAAGATACCTTGTGTCACGGTAGATATCCGGGTGGAGGGAGAACAGATTGGAAGCGTGATTACGGATGATGAAAGAGCATTCGAGGAAATAACCCAGTATGTGATAGACAGAAATCATAGAAAACTGATTCTGGTTTACGGCAGAAAGCAGGCAATGGTAGCCAAACTGCGGTATCGCGGATTTTGTAAAGCACTCAAGAAAAATAATATAAACATAAAAGACGTTCCGGTGCTAGATTCAAATTTTATTGAGACCCAGGCATATGAAAAAACCAAAGAATTGTTATTAAAGAAGGGGCAAGATGCAGGATCAGTATTTATCTGTATGAGTGATATCACTGCTTTTGGAGTTGCAAGGGCAATTCGTGATTGCGGATACAGAGTTCCGGAAGATTTTTCGGTTACCGGCTATGATGGGATCAGTTTCGGTAGATACGTGGAGCCCAGAATTACCACAATCGATCAGAATGTAATGCAGAAAGGATATGAAGCAGGGAAATTACTGGATCGAATTTTAAAAGGGAATGCCACAGAAAAAACGGTAATTGTACCCCATTCCCTCTTGGAGCGTGAAAGTGTCAGAAGGCTTTAAACAAGGGCTTTAAGCAGCATTTTTGACGGATAAGTATTACTATGCTGGCGGTGTGTATGCAAATGATTGATGGTAGATTTTTAAAGTAGGTTAAAGACCTGCTTTTTAAATAAATATCTACAAAAACGTTTTTGTAAAAATGTAACTGTAAAGTAATTGCATGAAAGAATCAATTTAAGGAGGAAAAGGTATGAAATTCAAAAAAGTAATCTCGGTAATGACTGCAGCAGTTCTGGTTTTAGGAATGTCCGGATGTGGTGGAAGTACAGGTACATCGGGCGATTCAGGGGATTTACAGGAAAGTAAAACTTCTTCGGATGATGTGGTGGAAGTCACCATTCCAACCTATCTGGCAGGTGAAAATGTAGGTGCTAAGTTTTTTCTGCCGGAAGTGGAACGGTTTAATAAAAAATATGAAGGCAAATATAAGATTAACATAGAAGAAGTGCCGCAGGCATCTTATGCAGAGAAGATCAAACAGCTGGCACAGCAAAAGAAACTTCCGGCGCTGGTACATTCAGCAGGATCTGGCGGAATTGATGTGCAGTGGTTCAAAGATGTAGCGGTTGCCAACAACATGGCCTATGATTTAAGTGAATTTTTGAACAGTCATCCGGATACTAAAAAGAATCTGGTACCGGAGTCCATTGATTATTGTACTGTGGATGGGAAAGTAGTCTGCATGCCTATCGCAGTTCTGAAGCCGGTAGGATTATTTTATAACAGCAGCTTATACCAGGGAGAGAAAGATATAAAGGATATGTCTATGGAAGAATTTCTGGCATCACTGGGAGATCATAAATTTGCGTTCCAGACTGCAGATAATGGATGGACAACAGGACTGCTGCTTTCTGCCCTGGTAGCCAGCCAGGAAGGCGGCATAGAATTAATCCAGAAGTATGCAGATGATAAACTGTATGATTATACAGATCCGGCTATTGTAAATGCAGTAACAGAATTGCAGAAACTGTTCCAGACCAATGCGGCTTCGAATTCTATTGGCGCTGCGTATGCTGATGCGGCAAATGCATTTATGAGTAACAATGCTTCTATAATCTGTAATGGTTCCTGGATGTCCTCCGAATTTGAGGAAGCATCCAAAGACAAGTGGAGTAACGGGTTTGACGGTAAAAATGTGAAGGCAACTATTTATCCGGGTGATGTTGCGCTGGTAAATCCAAGGATCTATGGAGAATTCTGGGTAGCAAATACAGCATCAGAGGAAGAAAAAGAACTGGCATGTGCATTTTTGGAATTCCGGGATTCCCAGGAAGAGATTGAAGCATTAATGCTGGCAGAAGGAGGAGTGGCACCTTCCATTACATATTCAGAAGATTTCCAGAAAAAACAGGAAGAAACGCCGATCTTATCCCAGCTTTCTGCAAGTATTACCGACAATACAAAGTATGCAGTATCCCTCTATGATGTTATGCCATCCTCTGTTGCAGATATTGAATTTGGAAAACTACTGCCTAAATTAGCGGATAATTCCTTAACACCGGAACAGTTTTGTCAGGAATTAACGAAAAAGGCAGAAGAAGCGAAGTAGGCTGCATTGTGAAACCAGGGAAGAAGGAGAAGCGTCCAATGAAAAAAGCACAAGTCAGTAAATTGGAAAAAAGAAATTATAAATGGATTTATTTATTTTTATTACCTTCAATTCTTATATTTTTATTTTTTTATCTTTCTCCCATAGTAACGGTGTTTGTAACTTCCTTTACGAAGTGGGATGGTTTTAATAGCCCTGTATTTGCAGGACTGGATAATTACAAGCAGATGATCGGCAGTGATACGTTTCAAATTGCACTAAAGAACCTGTTGTTCTGGTCAATTATAGCAGGAACACTGCACGTGGGATTTGGTGTTCTGGTAGCATTTATTCTTTTCCAGAAACCTTTTGGGTGGAAGGTAACAAGAACGGTGTTTATGATTCCAAATGTAATATCGGCAGCAGCATGGGCATTGATCTATAAGTTTATCTTTAATAACGATATGGGTATATTAAATAATATCATTCGTAAATTTGATCCTGAATTTGGGGTTCAGTGGTTTTATCAGTCACCATATGCATTTTGGGCAGTTACATTAACCTGGCTGTTTTATGCGGTAATCGTAACCCTGGTTGTATTAAATGACCTTATGGCGATTCCGGAGGAATTGAATGAGGCCGCACGAGTAGACGGTGCTGCGAAATGGCAGATCATTACAAGAATCCACCTGCCGCTTTGCCGCAATGCCATAGGCACAGGAATCATCTGTTCCATCACATCGCGAATTGCGATGTATGAACAGATCGCCCTGACAACGGCGGGAGGTCCGGGGGATGATACAATGAATCTTCCTATAATATTAGTAAAATCCATCAGTGATATGAAATATGGATATGCCAATGCCAACGGTGTAGTCATGTTCATATTGGGACTTTTAATTCTGGCGCTGGTAAACAAAGCATTTCGCATGAACGAAAGCGCATATTAAGGAGGGACATCATGAAACAGGTAAAAAAAGTTCTCGTTAAGATATTTGAATATGGAATATTGATTTTTACAATCATCGTTTCTGTGTTTCCGATTATATGGGTTATCATGTCTGCATTTAAAACAAATGCACAGATCCTGGGGAGTCCCTTTTCACTACCCACCAGTATCAGCTTTGATGCATTTGCCTATTTATTTGAAAAATATAATTTTTTAAGGTATGCCCTGAATTCACTGTTGATCTGCATTACCTCCACCGGATTATCCCTTATTATTTTTGCCATGGGAGGATATGTAATCGCGAAATATAAATTCCCCGGGAGAAATTTTATATTTGCATTGTTTACCATCACCTTATTGGTACCGGCGCAGTCGAAGGCACAGCCAATCTTTTCCTTGATCATGAACTTAAACCTATACGACAACATATGGGGAGTAGCCCTGGTGTACCTATCGGCAGGACTTGCTATGTCCATGTTTATTTTAAAATCTACATTCATGTCAATACCCAAGTCCCTGGATGAAGCAGCGGCAATTGAGGGAGCCGGATTCTTTAGAATATTCTGGAAAATTAATCTGCCGCTGGCTAAAAGTGGACTGGCTACAGCAGGAATATTGATGTTTTTAAATAATTGGAATGAGTATTTTTATGCCTCATTGCTTACTTCTTCGGATTTAAACAGGACATTACCCCTGGCACTGCAGTTTTTCAATGAAGCATTTTCCTATGATTACACCAAGCTCTTTGCTGCACTCACGGTAGTTGTGCTTCCGGGAATTATACTCTATGCATTTGCGCAGGAACAGGTGCAGGAAAGTATAGCGGCATCCGGTGTAAAGGGATGATCACACCATGGGCAAGAACACGAAAAATAATACAAATCAGGAGAGACAACTTATGAATTTCGATATCAATACAGTACCATTCAGCTGCTATGGATCTTACCTTGCATTTTCTTATCCAAGAGATGGGGAAGGTGTTTATCAGGATCATCTGGCTCTGCGCATTCTCTATGGCATGTTTAATGAACAGGAGACATACCCTATTGTGATGCTGAATCAGGAGGGATTGCCGGTTGCCGGAGACATAGAAGCTACACCTGTCCAGTTAAAGGTAAGCGCCGGTGGACAGGGCTATCAAATTTGTTTTCAAAATGAAGATACGGTACATTTAAAGGGCAGTACGGATATTATGATCACAAAAACGAAAATGTTCGGTTTGATGTGTGACCGTGTGATGCACCATGAAACAGGAAGCTGGGAAATAGCGGGAAATGATGCATCTGTTATCATAGAAATGATCAGGGGAAGTATCAGTGATGATTCCGTGTGGTCCGAAGAGGGAACAAGATGTGAAAATATAAAAGTACTCATTCATCCCGATAAAACGGGTGAATTCGAAATGAAATTGACACTGGCGGGGTTAAGTTACCGCAAACCACGGAATCTTACTTATGAACAAAATCTGCTGAATGTAGAAACTGCATTCGAAGATTTTAAAAAACATTTTCACACCGGCATTGAAAAATACAAAGATTCCATGGAGTTGGCTGCCTACATTAGCTGGCACAGTGTAGTGAGGCCGGAAGGATATGTAAAATATCCGGTTATGTTAATGACGAAAAATAAAATGAATATGGTTTGGAGCTGGGATTATACATTTAATGCCCTTGCCATGATGGACAAAGATCCGGTGCTTGCGTATGACCAATTTCTGGCGATTGCTGAAATGCAGGAAAAGGACGGTTCCTACCCCGACGCGTTTCATGCAAGAGCATATGTATGTACCTTTGTAAAGCCTCCGGTTCAGGGATTTATCTTAAAAAGAATGTTCAAAATCCAAAGACCCGGTATAGATATTCTTAGGAAAATATATGATTCGGTTGTACGTTTTACGAGGTGGTGGTTTGATTACAGAGGGAATATAGACGGTATTCCTGTCTATCATCATGGAAATGATTCCGGGTGGGACAACAGCACAGCTTTTCGCCTGGGAGTACCTGTAAAAGCACCAGACCTATCGGCATGGCTGATAATCCAACTGGATTTTCTTGCAGATACTGCACTAGAGCTGGGACTCATTGAGGAAGCAGACGTCTGGAAGAAAAAAAGTGAGGAACTGCTGCAAAAAATGTTAGCGCTTTTTGTAGAAAATAATCACATGAAGGCAATTAAAGTACCGGATAATAAAACAGTGGAATGTGATTCCCTTCTTCTGTATGTTCCCCTTATTCTGGGAGAAAAACTCCCCGCTGAGATACGGGAAAGAATGCTGGAAGAACTTCTGAAAGAAAAGAACTTTATAACGGACTACGGCATAGCGTCGGAGCCTGTTGACAGTCCTTACTTTGTAGAAGACGGATACTGGAGGGGGGCAATATGGCCGCCAACTGCCTATATCATGACCGAAGCATTAATGGCAAACGGGCGAAAAGAAGAGGCAGTATTAAACGCACGGCGGTTTTGCGATATGTGTGCATCTGAAGGATTTTTTGAAAATTACAGCGCCATTGACGGGCATGGACTAAGGGATTCCGGATTTACGTGGACGGCAAGTGTATTTATGATATTGATCAGAGATTATCTGGAGAAGTAAAGAAAAGCTTATGCTGTGCAATGCAGCATAAGCTTTTTGGATTTTAGGATTTGAGTTTTCAATATATAAAGATATTATTGCAGAGGGCTATCTGGATCTAAACCACATACAAAATCGGCATATCTCCTAACGTATCTGCAATCTGTTCCCTTAGGAAACTTTCACCTTCCGTTCGAAGAGATGTCTGATAACAGTACTTTCCTCTGCCTCTGCCGGTCATGTTTTCTTTACTGTACAAATCAGGTGAGCTTGGAAATGCTTCGGCATTGATTGCACGGTGAACAAAACTGTAAGTCATAAAAATAATTTCGATAAAAGCTTCTTTTTTCACTTTATCCGAAAGCGTATCGGCAAGCTGTGTAAAAAACTCTGTGTATATTTTTTTCCAGTCGTCAACGAGTATAATAGGAGCAAACAATATTCCCACTTTATAACCGGCATCACACATTTTATTTAGTGCCTGGACCCGGCGCTTTAATGAAGAAGTACCAATCTCAATTTTACTGATAATCTCCTGGGGGTTCAGGCTCATACGGAAGATTACCCTGCCTTTATGGGGCAGGTCAAGAAGAGGATCCACCATATCAAACTTTGTTGGAAAGGTGAGATACCCTCTTGGCTGAGCGGTAAATGCGGGTATGGTCCACTCCAGGTTATTGGTTATGGTATTTTCAAGGACAAGATCGCTGTTGCTTCCAATCTCAAAGGTTAATTCCTGTTCAGAGGAAGAAGCGGATTTTATCAGTCGTTCCATCATTTTTTCCCGGTTTACAAAAAGTCTCAGATACGAGCATTTATTATAATTACAGACCAGATAACAGTATAGACACATGGCACTGCAGCCGGACGAAGTATAGGGGACCAGGTAATCTGAGACTTTTTGGTTCGGTACATATTTATGGGTTTTTCTGGTTCCGATAATTAAATGGCGTTTCATATTGGCGAACTGTGAATTTTCATTACTGCGCAGTTCGTCAATTTTATTGTGGCTTTCTATTTCGATCCAGGGTACAGCAGCATATTTGTCTTTTAACTCCTGACCCAGAGGATAATTCAGTACATCCGGTTCATAATAGATTTTATCAGGATACATTTTAAAACCTCCCATATTCGTAGTCTTCAATTTCTCTTTTTAGCATTTACCGTTTTTCAAAAAATACTTCATAAATATTTAAAAAAGTACTTGCAATTTTGAAAATGTATGTTATAGTAGTTATAGAACAGACAGAAACAAAGAAATTCAGCTGTCTGCAAATGAATGTAATGAGGAGGTTTGATTATGAACATTAATAAATTTACGCAGAAATCTTTACAGGCAGTTAATGACCTGGAAAAAGTGGCTTATGAATATGGAAATCAGGAAATAGAGCAGGAACACTTACTATATAGTTTATTAAATCAGGAAGACAGTCTGATTCTCAAATTAATTGAGAAGATGGAAATTAACAAGGAACATTTTGCTGGAAATCTGGAAAATGCTTTGAATAAGCGTCCAAAAGTTTCCGGAGGGCAGCTTTTTATCGGACAGAAATTGAATAAGGTCCTGATTAGTGCGGAAGATGAAGCAAAAGCCATGGGAGACGAGTATGTATCCGTGGAGCATTTGTTCCTTGCATTGCTGAAACATCCCAATGATAGCGTGAAGGCGCTGTTTAAGGAATACGGGATTACAAGAGACCGTTTCCTTCAGGCATTGTCAACGGTAAGGGGTAACCAGAGAGTTGTCAGTGATAACCCGGAAGCAACTTATGATACCTTGAATAAATACGGTCAGGATCTGGTAGAGAAAGCCAGAGACCAGAAGCTGGACCCGGTAATCGGGCGTGACAGTGAGATCCGGAATGTAGTCCGTATCCTGTCCCGTAAGACAAAAAACAATCCGGTGCTGATCGGAGAACCGGGTGTTGGTAAAACTGCAGTTGTGGAAGGACTGGCACAGCGTATCGTCCGGGGGGATGTTCCGGAAGGATTAAAGGATAAGAAGATCTTCTCTCTGGATATGGGAGCTCTTGTTGCAGGTGCCAAGTACCGCGGGGAGTTTGAAGAGCGTTTAAAAGCCGTACTGGAGGAAGTGAAGAAAAGTGAAGGACAGATCATCCTGTTTATCGATGAACTTCATCTGATTGTGGGTGCCGGTAAGACTGATGGCGCAATGGATGCCGGAAACATGTTAAAACCAATGCTGGCAAGAGGAGAACTGCACTGTATCGGTGCGACCACTTTGGATGAATACCGCAAGTATATTGAAAAGGATGCGGCACTGGAACGCCGTTTCCAGCCGGTAATGGTAGATGAGCCAACAGTAGAAGATACCATTTCAATTTTAAGGGGATTAAAAGAGCGCTACGAGGTTTTCCACGGAGTAAAAATTACAGACAGTTCTTTAGTCGCTGCAGCAACATTGTCCCACCGGTATATATCTGACCGTTTTTTACCGGATAAAGCCATTGACCTGGTAGATGAAGCCTGTGCTTTGATTAAGACGGAACTGGATTCCATGCCTGCAGAGCTGGATGAGCTTCAAAGAAAAATTATGCAGATGGAAATTGAAGAAGCTGCATTGAAAAAGGAGACAGATAAATTAAGTCAGGACCGTTTAGAGAACCTGCAAAAAGAACTGGCGGAACTGCGGGATAATTTCAGCAGCAAAAAAGCCCAGTGGGATAATGAAAAGCATTCGGTGGAAAATTTATCCGGACTGCGTGAGCAGATTGAAAATCTGAACAAAGAAATTGAAATGGCGAAACGGGATTATAACCTGAATCGTGCGGCTGAACTGCAGTATGGGGAACTGCCAAAATTGCAGGAACAGTTAAGTATTGAGGAAGAACGGGTAAAGAGCCAGGAGCTTGCATTGGTTCGTGAAAGCGTTACGGATGAGGAGATCGCCAGAATTATATCCAGATGGACCGGAATCCCGGTAGCTAAGCTGACAGAAGGTGAGCGAAGCAAGATCCTGAATCTGGATGAAGAACTGCATCACAGAGTGATCGGACAGGATGACGGAGTAAACAAAGTAACCGATGCCATTATCCGTTCAAAAGCAGGAATTAAGGATCCCACAAAACCGATTGGTTCCTTCTTATTCCTGGGACCTACCGGTGTAGGTAAGACAGAACTTGCAAAAGCCCTTGCGGCAAGCCTGTTTGACGATGAGCAGAACATGGTGCGAATCGATATGAGTGAATATATGGAGAAATACTCCGTTTCCAGATTAATCGGAGCGCCTCCGGGATATGTAGGATACGAAGAGGGCGGGCAGCTGACAGAAGCAGTGCGCAGGAAACCGTACTCGGTAGTCTTGTTTGATGAAATTGAAAAGGCACATCCAGATGTGTTCAACGTATTACTCCAGGTACTGGATGATGGACGTATTACCGATTCCCAGGGAAGAACAGTTGATTTCAAAAATACCATATTAATAATGACATCAAATATTGGCTCGGCTTATCTTCTGGAAGGGATTAATGAACAGGGCGAGGTTAATGAGCAAAGCGAAGAAATGGTAATGAATGACCTGCGCAATCACTTCCGTCCGGAATTCTTAAACCGACTGGATGAGATCATTATGTTTAAGCCCCTGACAAAAGCTGATATTGGAAGCATTGTAACCCTTATGATGGCGGATCTGAACAAACGTCTGGCAGACCAGGAAATCCGCCTGGAGTTGACAGATGATGCTAAAGAATATATTATAGAAGGCGGTTATGACCCAATCTACGGGGCAAGGCCATTAAAACGATTCTTACAGAAGAACGTAGAGACACTGGCGGCGAAGTTAATTCTCTCCGGCAGCGTAGGCGCAGAAGACACTATCGTGCTGGATGTTGAAAATGACCAGCTGGCTGCACATGTAAAAGTGACCGGTGAAGTAATCAAGTAGAGGTACGAAATGATTCCAAATGACCCATTTATACTATTAAGCTACGTGAATACACAACTAAGAGACTTTTATCCGTCTCTGGAAGAAATGTGTAAGAGTCTGAGCTTAAAAGAAGAAGAACTGATCAAAAAATTAGAAAATATCGATTACTATTACGATGCCGACTTGAATCAGTTTGCTTAAAAAGTTATCAAAAAGAAATCCGGTTCTTCCTGACGGATTTCTTTTTGATTTATATATGTTTTTTGTTTCTCAGACTTTTTTGTAAAAGTCCTATATTTTTCTTCCTACATCATGTATAATATTCTCTATATGTTATAAAAAGGAGAAGAATCATGCAAAAAGAAGAAAGAAGAAAAATAAGGAAGAAAATTACGATCGCTTCTATCGTACTGCTGCTTGCGATGGTAGCATTTTTACTCTACGTAGGATTTAGCAAGCAAGTATCCCAGATCGTATTTTATGGAGCAATTGCTATTTTTCTGGTTATTTACTGGGTTCTGCTGGATGTGGTAGAGCCAAGGCTGTTACATGAGCTGGATGGGATTTCGGAAGACCGGAAGAGAGCATATTATAAATATGCAGGAACGGATCTTGTAGGATATGCAGGTATCGCTTTTTTTATTTTTAATATTGGCAATGCCGGCAGCGTGGGACTGGTTGGGGCAGTAATTTATGTTCTGAGTATCAGTTTGAAGAAGAAATTCCGTGATGAATTTACCGGTGTAAATCTTCAGAATGAAGTGGAAGCCCAGGAAAATACAGAAGCACCCGAAACCCCGGAGGAGATAGAAGACCTGAGCGAACAGACGGAAGAAGTGCCGGAAGCAATGGAAGACCCGGACGGATCGACGAAAGAAACACCGGAAGCAGTGGAATATCCGGACGGATCGTCGGAAGAAGCGCCGGAAGCAGTGGAAGACCCGGACGGACAGATAGAAGACGTGCCAGCAGAGGATTTGGTGCAGAAATAAACAGAATTTGAGGCGTATAGCATGTATACATTATTAATCGTAGATGATGAACCGCTGGTGAGAAATGCAATAAGTACGATTATAGACTGGGATTCTATTGGATTTACAACTATTTACCAGGCGGAGGATGGCCTGGAAGCCCTTGAAATATGCCGTAAGCATCAGATACATCTGGTGCTTACGGATATTGTCATGCCTTTTATGGACGGATTGGAATTGTCGAAGGCATTAAGTGAAGAATTTCCAGATATACACGTAGTAGTATTGACCGGGCATGAAGATTTTGAATATGCCAAACAATCCGTAGATCTGGGAGTGAAAAATTATATATTAAAGCCGGTTGGGGCATCCACGCTTTATTCAAAAATGAAAGAAATCTGTAAAAAGCTGAACATTGAGGCATCCCAAAAGCAGTATATAGCAAAAATGAAATTACAGATTCATCAAAGTATGCCTGCTCTTCAGGAAAAATTTTTGTATACCATGGTCTGTACCCAATATGGACAGTCGGATCATTTAGAAGACCGTATCAGGTCTCTTGAGATTCCGCTTGATTCCCAGCAATACATGGTAGGAATTGTTGAGGCAGATCTGACAAAAGCAGAGAATTCCGATATTGAGTTATTCGTATTTACAGAAAAGAATATTACCCAGGACTGTATCGGCAGTCAGCATTGTATTTTTGATGATAATAACAATAAGGTTATCATTGTATTTAACCTGGATTCTTTTGGAGATGACGGACATTTTATTGCATACAGTACGCTTCAGGTTATTCAAAAGGCCGTAACTGCTGTTCTGAAGGTGAATACCACTTGTGCGCTGGGGTCAGAGGTAAGGAAACTAAAAGATCTGTACCACTCTTACCACGAAGCCAGTACGGCACTGGATTGTAAATATTCACTGGGTGCCAACAAGGTGTATGATATCAGCGATCTTGATTACATCGAGAAGGCTTTTTTTTATCCTTTTGAGGGAATTAAGGATTTGATCTACAGCATTAAATTTTTACAAAAGGAAGATATAGAGAAATCTATGGCGGGAATTTATGATGACCTGCTTTGTTCAAAAAATCTCTCCAGTTCCAATATAAAAATGGTATTTATAGAGATGATAACATCCCTTTTAAAAGAATTGTCCGGTGTACGGCAGGTCTCCAAGGATGTGTGGGGAGAAGGCTTTGCTCTTTACAATGAGCTCGAGGACATGTCATCTTCCGAAGAGATTCTAAAAAAACTGCTGTCTTTTTCCATTAAAGTATCCCGGGAACTGCAGCAGCTCCAGTCCAACAGCGGTCAGATGATTATCCAAAATGCCAAAGATTATATTGGCAGCCATTATGGGGAAGAGGAATTATCCCTCAGCACTGTTGCGGAACACGTATCTGTCAGTACCGGATATCTAAGCGGGCTGTTCAAAAAAGAAGCAAAGATAAATTTTGTGGAGTACCTTACCAATATCCGCATGGAAAAAGCAATGGAACTGATTCGCAATACAGATAAAAAGACGTATGAGATTGCTTATGAGACCGGATTTTCCAATCCACATTATTTTAGTGTATCTTTTAAAAAGTATTGCGGTATGTCGCCCTCTGATTTTCGGAGTAAACACAGGTAAAATCTGATAATTCTAACAGATGAATTGCAAATATTCCAGGAGGCATGTGTCTTGCAGGAGAAAACAACAATGATTAAGAAAATAAAACATCGCTATGATTACATGGGGATAAAGAATAAAACATTACTGCAGGTTTTTGTAGTCGTGATCTTCTTTATGCTGATTTTCATAGGGATGTTTTTGTTTATATTTACAAAGAAAATTGAGTCGGATAATGTGACTTATTCCAGGCAGCTGCTTCAAAATGCCAACAAACGTCTGGAAAATTATTTTGATGAAATAGCATCCATAGCAAATGAGGCTAACTATAACTATTATCTTCAGAATTATCTGATTGCAGAAAAAGACAATGCCGAGGGGTACAGCAATCTGACCAATGCCAAGAGTATGCAGGATTACGAAATGAGTTCCAAGGTATTTAACTCTTCCCTGAACAGCCGAACCGATGTGACGTCTCTTATGATTTTTGGAAAAAAGAGTCTCCTGTTACATAAGAGCATTTATGAATTTTGGTCTGTGGTACAGGAATATGATTCTTATCCCTGGTACCAGAAAGCAATAGAGACACCTAATACTTCTGTAATTACTGGGCCTATGCGGCATGAATTTCTGAAAGACAATACGGAACAGACGATTTCTTTGAGCAGGAGAATCAGCAGTTACGAAGACGGTAGTTTTTTAGGAGTGATTCTGATCGATTTAAATCTGAATAAAATCGCCGAAATATTTGAATCCTTCTATGCAAATGGTGAAGGAGCGCTGTGTATTTTAAATGATCAGGGACAGATTGTATATCCTATGAATTATGACAAGGTTACACCCCAGCTGCTTGAAAAGCTGAACAGCTCGGCAAAGGACAACTTTATTGCCCGTATAGATCAGGAAGAATATCAGGTGGTTGCAGCCACTTTTGAGAAGGCGGACTGGAAAGTGCTTTCCATTACGTCAACCGGAAAGCTGAAAGAGTCCATGTACGATACCCTTGGAATCGTTATTGCCGCAATTGTGCTGGTTATGGTGATTCTGGGCGTTGCACTCAGCAGAATTCTTAAAGGAGTAGTAAATCCAATTCTTCGATTAAAAGGGCATATTGATCTGGCGGATGAAGGGCATTTAAGTGAGCGGGCTGAGGTTCTGAATCACAACGAAACAGGTGCATTATCCAAAAGCTTTAACAAGATGCTTGACCGTATTGAAAATCTCATGGGTGAGGTTGTAAATGAACAGGAGGAGAAGCGCAAATACGAACTCCAGGCATTACAGGCGCAGATCAATCCTCATTTTCTTTACAATACACTGGATTCCATTATATGGATGGCAGAGGCAAAGAATTCGGATGTAGTTCCTATGACGGAAGCGCTTGCGAAGTTATTCCGCATCTCATTAAATAAAGGAAATGAATTCATCCGGATAGAAGATGAAATGGAACATGTGCGCAATTATCTGGTCATCCAGAGTATGCGGTATACGGATAAATTTACCTATCATATAGAAATAAAAGATGAGGTCAGGTATTGCAAAACCATTAAGTTAATTGTGCAGCCTATTGTAGAGAACAGTATATATCATGGAATTAAGAAAAAAAGAGGAAAAGGCAGGATTGATATTCTGGCTTATCGGGAGAAAGAAAAGCTCTGTATCCGCATACAGGACGATGGAAATGGGATGAACGAAGAAATCTGCCGGGCCATACTGACGAAAGATTCCAAATTTGAAAACAGCAGCGGATCCGGTATAGGAGTAAAAAACGTAAATGAGCGTATACAGCTCTATTTTGGGAAAGAGTATGGGCTGCGCTATACCAGCGTCCTTGGAGAAGGAACAACTGCGGAACTGGTATTGCCTGTTATAGAAGAAACCATTGGCTAAAAGGAGGCAGAGAAAATGAAAAAACTTATCATATCCCTTGTAATCTGCCTGTTATTCTTAATTACCGGATGCAGCAGTTTTAATCAGAATGCGGAGATTGAAAGCAGTTCCTCCCAAATGGAAAGCGAAACACGAAAGCTTGGCATAACAGAGGGGGCAGGTACCGGTACGGATATTGATCCTGATACAGAGAAACAGTTATCTGAGAAGTCAAAAATAGTGATAGGAGCCACTCTTGCATCAGAAGATTCTGCCTATTTAAAGACAGTCAGCAAGGCTATGATCCGTGTTGCAGATCAAAAAGGTGCCTCGCTGGATATCCGGTATGCAAAGTGGAATGAACAAATACAGACGGAACAAATGGATGAGTTTATCCACCAGAAGGTAGACGTAATTATACTTTGTCCCGTAAATGCAAAATCAATGCTTACTTCACTCAAAAAGGCTAAAGCTGAGGAAATACCCGTAATTAATCTGAATATGAAAGTGGATGCAATGTCCTCGGAATATATCAGTACTTACATTGGAGCCAGCAGCTCGGAAGAAGCAGCCCTGGCAGCAGACCTGATGGTTACCGCTCTTGAAGATGGCGGAAAAATAGCAATTATTGAAGGAGCGCCGGGAAGCGATCCTCAGGTATACAGAACCCAGACATTTGTGGAGCAGATGAATTCCCACCCCCAGTTTGAAATCATCGGCATTGGAAACGGCAGCTGGAACCGGGAGAAAGCAATGCTAGTAACTATTGATTTAATGCGAAAAAATCCTGATATAAAAGGAATCTTCTGCCACGACAGCAATATGGCATTAGGGGCCCGGGCGGCGCTTGAATCCATTGATAAAACCGATGTCGTCCTGATTGGAGTAGGGGAAGACCAGGAATATCTGCAGGCGGTGAAAGATGGAAAAATCTATGGTCTAATAACACAGCCTCCGGTATATGAAGGCGCATATAGTATTTACTGTGCCATTGATATAGCAAACGGAGAAGAATTAAGGCCGTGGTATAAAGATCCGATCCAGACAATCACAAAAGAAAATATCGGAAGTTATCAGGATCCTATGGATGGAGAAGACCTGGAATCATCCAATTAGAAATAAAAAAATAAACCATATGTGAAAATTTCGACCAATCCCATGAAAAAATTGAATTAATTTTTTCGTGGGATTGTTTTATATTATGAGTGTAGCAAACAGCAAAACAACAAATTGGAGGATATCAAATGAAGAAGAAATTTTTAAGCGGATTAATTTGTGCAGCAATGGTCGCAGGAATGCTGGCAGGATGTGGAGCATCCGAAAAGAGTACAACAGAGGCAGCAGCTACCGGTTCAAGTCAGGCAGCATCCACAGAAGCAGCAGGAGATACTGCAGCTGGCACAGAAGGTGCAGGCGAAGCCGGAGGAGAAACAGCTGCAAACGGTGATCTGACCATTGGTTCTGTTATTATGAATACATCTGGTGAATGGTTTGCGGAAGTTATCGCAGGTCAGGAAGCAGCAGCAAAAGATCTTGGCGTTAAATTCAGTATCGTAAGTTCCGACAATGAAGTTTCTAAAGAATCCGATAATGTGGCAACTTATGTGGCACAGCAGGTAGACGCACTGGTGATCTCACCGCTTTCCGTAGATGCATCAGTTGCAGCGGTTGAAAGTGCTAAGGATGCTTCCATTCCGATAGTAAACTGGAACACTACGGTAAATACAGATACGGAAGGGTTTGTAGGGGTTTCCAATTATGATCTGGGAGGAAAAACAGGAGAGTATGTAAAGGAATATGTAGAGAAAAATTTCCCGGATGGATGTAAGATGGCAATCATCGGAAACAGCAGTTATGAAGTTGGTGTTGAGCGATGTAAAGGTTTCAAGGATGCTATCAAAGATGCAGCAGGCCTGGAGGTAGTTGCAGAACAGGATGCAGAACTTCAGGAAGAAGGTCTTGATATTACAGAACAGATCTTAACCGCAAATCCGGATGTGCAGTTAATCTGGGCATGGAACCAGACTTCACTCCTGGGATGTGTGGCAGCGCTCCAGAACGCAGGAAATGCAGAAGTAGTTGTAATGGGAACAGACATGAGTGTTGATCTTGCGAAAGATATGCAAAGTGAAGCTGTGAAATTACAGGCAATCACAACACAGATGCCTTACGATATTGGATATAAAGCGGTTGAAAATGCAGTAAAAGCGGCAAAGGGTGAGACTATAGACAAAGAGACACTGGTGCCTTTGAAAACGTATACCAAAGACAATGCAGATGAAATCCAGACGTATATTGATGAACATAAGGATTTAGTAAAATAAGAATAGACCGTCATGAGCCTGTTTGAAAATTAATTTCATCAATCAGCAATGCCTGGCTTTGTGGAATGGATGTATCGCAAAGAGGAATCACACCTTGATGAAAGCAATTTTCAAACTCGCTTCAGAGATAACATGAGGAGCAGGTTAACAAGCAGAATAAAAGAAGGCGAAGGTGAAGGAAGTGTCTGACATTATATTAAAGGCAGAAGGCGTTACGAAAAAGTTCGGCGGAATCACCGCTTTAGAGAATGCCGGTCTGGAACTCAGAAAGGGAGAGGTGCATGCTCTGGTAGGTGCAAACGGGGCAGGGAAAAGCACATTGATTAAAATTATTACAGGCGCTTATTCAAAGGATGAAGGGAAAATTTATCTGGATGGCAGTGAAATCAATGTAAAATCCACATTTGAAGCGCGTGCATTAGGCATCAGTGCTGTTTATCAGGAATTTAGCTTGATAAATACCGTATCCGTGGCGGAAAATATTTACATGGGTAAATTAATAAAAAAGAAAATCGGTCCTGTGAATCAAATTGATTGGAAAAAAATAAATGATGAGGCTCAGAAAATTTTAGATTTATTAGAGTGTAATATCAAGCCGGATGCTGTAGTTGGGACATTGAGTGTGGCACAAAAGCAGATGGTTGAGATTGCGAAGGCACTCTCCAACGAGATAAAGGTGCTGATTATGGATGAACCCACAGCCTCCTTGTCGGATAATGATATTGAAAATATGTTTAAGGTTGTAAAAGGGCTGCGGGAAAAAGGCATCAGTATTATCTACGTCTCCCACAGACTGGAAGAACTGCCGGTTATCTGTGACAGGATATCGGTATACAGGGATGGAAAATATATTAAAACTTTAGATATAGAGGATGCTCCGAAAAATGTGATTATTGAAAACATGGTTGGCAAGAACATGACTGTTACGGAACAGGCTAATTGTGCAACCAAAGAAGTCTTGCTGGAAGTCAGGAATTTTTCTTCCGGAAAGAAATTCAGCAATGTAAACATGAAACTTCACAGAGGGGAGATTCTGGGCATTGCCGGACTTGCAGGGGCGGGGAGAACAGAGTTTGTCAGAGCATTATTCGGTGCAGACCCCAAGGATTCCGGTGAAATTTTCATGGAAGGTAAAGAAATACATATTAAATCTCCAGGAGACGCTAAAAAAGCCGGTATTGGATTTGTTACAGAAGACAGAAAAGAAGAAGGACTGATTCTGAACATGGATCTGCATACCAATGTAGGTATGACCATACTGGATAAATTAAAAAAGAGAATCGGGCTGGATTTACACAAAGAGGTAGACTTGATGAATGGATATATCAAATCCCTGAGTATCAAGTGCCGTGACGGAAATCAAAGAGCCATGGATTTGAGCGGTGGAAACCAGCAGAAGGTTGTAATTGCAAAATGGCTGGCTACCGAGCCTAAGATTCTGATTATGGACGAACCCACACGAGGAATAGACATTGGCAGCAAAAACCAGATTTATGCGCTGATCAATGAACTGGCGGAACAGGGAATCGGAATCATCATGATTTCCTCTGATCTCCCGGAGGTACTGCAGGTATCCAATCGCATTATGGTACTAGCGGCTGGGAAAGTTACAGGAGAGTTAGTAAATAAAGATCTGACACAAGAGGTTCTGCTTGATTATGCCACCAGCCAGAAAGCAGTCTAACGGAGAATTCAGGAGGATAGGAAGATGAATGCGAAAGCAAAAAGTTTTGATATAAAAGCATTTTTAATGAAATATATTATGTATTTTGTTTTGATATTGATGTGTATTATTATGGCGGTTGCCAGCGACAAGTTTTTAACCACGGCAAATTTAATGACAATAGTAAAACAGATATCCATACAGTCTATAGTAGCAATCGGTATGACCATGATTATTATAACCGGTAATATAGATTTAAGTGTTGGCTCTATCGTAGCATTTGCTTCCGTATGTGCAGCAATGATGATGAATGCCGGATTACCTATTCCCATTGCGATTATTCTTACCGTTTTGGTGGCAGGGGTATTAGGATTTATTTCCGGTGGGGTGACCGCAAAGCTAAAACTGCATTCATTCCTGGTAACACTGGCACTGATGCAGGCATTCAGAGGTCTTGCACAAACTATTACCGGAGGCTATCCGGTAGCCGGACTTCCGGATTCCTTTGGAAAAATTGCATCCGGTTCCATTGGTCCGGTTCCTTATCTGGTTATTTATATGATTATCTTTTATGCAGTGTTTATATACATTATGAAATATACTGCATTTGGAAGATCTATTTATGCCATTGGCGGAAACCAGGAGTCAGCAAGACTTTCCGGTATTAACGTTGAAAAAGTAAAAACAATGGTTTTCGTTATTTCATCCATGCTTTGCGGTGTTGCAGGCGTGCTGTTGACATCGAAAGTCCGTTCCGGAGATCCGACTTGTGCAAACGGTTGGGAAATGGATACCATCGCAGGTGCGATCATTGGCGGAACAAATATGATGGGCGGCGAAGGAAAGCTTGGAGGAACCATTATAGGTTTGCTATTTGTTGGTATCTTAAGCAATGGTATGGTATTATTAGGTGTAAATGCATATATGCAGAGTGTTATTAAAGGGCTTGTAATCTTTGGTGCAGTTATTATCAACAGCATCCAGAAAAGAAGCCAGGCATAATAAGGGCTGTCAGAAAGCAATCAAACACGCTCTAAAGCAGAATTACGATTTATGACGCAGAGAGTATAATTCAGGAGGAATGAAGGATGAACAGTTTAGAACGTTTTTATGCAACGGTAGACAGAAAGCCGGTAGACAGACCGGCGGCATGGCTTGGAATGCCGGATATTTTTGCACAGCCGGCGTTATTCGAATATTATGGTGTAAAAGATATGCATGAATTAAAACTGGCGGTGGGAGATGACTTCTATGCAGTGGAGGTTCCTTATCAATCCCCTACGGCAAGTGCAATTTACGCAGCGTTTGACTGGTATATGGATGGAAATGTAGATTCCGAAGACCGTACCTTAACAGCAGACGGATGTTTTAAAGATGCAGAAGACCTGGAAGACCTGGATTTCTTTGAGTGGCCGGATCCGGCAAAATATATTGATGTGGAAGAGTGCAGACGCAGAGTAGAACTTGCACCGGAGGGAAAAGTAGTACTGGGCATGATGTGGTCAGCTCATTTTCAGGATGCATGTGCGTCCTTTGGAATGGAAACAGCACTTATGAATATGATTGCCAATCCGGAAGTTTACGAAGCGGTAAATGATAAAATCGTGGATTTTTACCTGAAAGCAAATGAAATTTTCTATGAAGCGACAAAGGGAAAACTAAATGCAGTACTGATCGGAAATGATATGGGAAGCCAGCGCGGACTGATGCTTTCACCGGCAATGGTCAAAGAATTTATCATACCCGGATGTAAAAAACTGGTAGAGCAGGCACATAGCTATGGATTAAAAGTCATTTACCATTCCTGCGGTTCTATCGCTGATGTAATTCCTGATTTAATTGAAGCAGGTGTAGATATTGTACATCCCATTCAGGCACTTGCAGCCGGAATGCAGCCGGAAAACCTGAAAGAAAAATTTGACGGAAAAGTCTCTTTCTGCGGTGGTGTAGATACTCAGGATCTGTTGGTCAACGGAACACCGGAAGAAGTACGCAGTAAAGTGAAAGAATTACGGACCATCTTTCCGACGGGTTTGATTATTTCCCCCAGCCACGAAGCAATCATGCCTGATGTGCCTCCGGCAAACATAAAAGCTCTGTTTGATGAAGCACAGAAAATATACGGGTAAAGTGTAATCTTGTTTAACCGTTATGGAAAGGGACAGCAAATATGAAAAGAATTGGTGAAATGATAAAAATAAAACCGGAGGGTCTGGAACAATACAAAGCATATCATGCAAATCCGCTTCCGGGAGTAAATGAAATTTTGAAGGCATGCAACATTCAGAACTATTCTATTTATCAAAGAGGGGACTACATGTTTGCATATTATGAATATGTGGGAGAAAACTTTGATGCTGATATGGAAAAAGTTGCAGCCGATCCGGCAACGCAAAAGTGGTGGGATCTGGTTAAGCCGTTGATGCAGCCTCTTGAGGATAGGAAAGAAGAGGAATTCTGGTCGGGAATGGAAGAAGTTTATCATTTGGAGTAATAGTACTACAGTGAACAGTTTCTTAAATTGAGGTTTTGCTGAGTAATGACGCTTTGTAGATGTAGGTAGTGTACGGAAAGAGAAGGGGACGGAGCCCATGCCAGTTCCCCACATTCTGGGTAAATACCAGCTCCAATACAATGGTAAAAAAAGCTATGTCCTTTGCGGATAAAGCGTTTTTAAGGACTTAAAAAGCAGCTATCACATGATGATGCTGGGAATGTGTGTATACTTAAGTGATTTCTATGAAATAAAAAGTGAATATCGTATTATATCACATTAACGTTTAGCAGGGTGCAAATCAGCACCCTGCTAAAAAAATGGATAATTTTTGAATAACGACAAATAATAGCAAAAGAATATATATTACGTACATTATTTCATAAAAAGCATTGGTACTAGAAAGAGGGATATTATTTGTTAATCATAAAAGGAAAAGTCCATACGATGGATGGGCAGACATATGAAAATGGTTACGTCCGTACAAAGGACAGTAAAATTGCGGAAGTTGGAAGTATGGAGGATTTATTTCCATTCTGCGGAGAGGATGAGATTATAGATGCAGGCGGCGGCTGGGTACTGCCCGGCATTATTGAATCGCATTGTCATATTGGAATAACGGAAGAAAAGCATGGGATGATTGGAGATGACAGCAACGAGATGACGGACCCCATCACCCCTACTCTTCGTGCGATTGATGCAATTGATCCATTAGATCCGGCATTTCATGAGGCAATTATGGCAGGAATTACGTCTGTTATGGCAGGACCGGGCAGCTCCAATGTAGTAGGTGGTCAATTTGCATTTATCAAGACACATGGGCGTTGTATCGATGATATGATAATCCGGGCACCAGCGGCAATGAAGATTGCGTTTGGTGAGAATCCCAAGACAAACTATGGGGACAAGGATGTATGTCCTGCTACCAGGATGGGGATTGCTTCTCTTTTGAGAGAAACTCTATTTAAGGCAAGGCAGTATTTTCTGAAAAAAGAGTCAGAAGAATTAGAGGAGGAAGATTTCCAAATGGAAGCCTGGGTGCCAGTTTTTCGAAAAGAAATTCCGTTAAAAGCACATGTGCACAGGGCGGATGATATCCTGACCGCAATTCGTATTGCAAAAGAATATGAATTGGATTTAACCCTGGATCATTGTACAGAAGGACATCTGATAACTGAAAAAATAGTTGAATCCGGATATCCCTGTATCGTAGGTCCCGATCTGACGTCCAAATCAAAAATAGAAATAGAAAATTTAAGCTTTAAAACAGATAAAATCCTGCAGGAGAGAGGCGTTCAGATTGCAATTACAACAGATCATCCGGTTTCTATGATCCGTTACCTCCCCTTATGTGCAGGGCTTTCGGTCAAGCAGGGACTGCCGATGGAAGAAGGACTAAAGGCGATTACGATTAACCCGGCAAGAATCTGTGGAGCAGGAGACCGGGTAGGCAGTCTGAAGCCGGGGAAGGATGCAGATATTGTTATTTTTTCGGGGAATCCGCTGGAAATATTTACGCAGACGCTGTACACGATTATTGATGGTAAGATTGTTTATAAAAACGGGGATATATAGAATGTTCTTCAGAAGAGAGAAGGGACTGCCGGTTAAATAGATTATTAACCGACAGCCTCTTTTTAGTTAATCCCATAACAGGTCTGAGCTTATGGAAATATTTATGTTTCATTATAAAAAGTATAACAATTCTTTCCATTTCGTTTGGAACGATACAGTGCTTTATCCGCCGTTGTGAATAACTCTGAATATTTGCACCCGTCTTGTGGATAAAGTGATATTCCAATGCTGATAGAAATTGGAAAGGTGTTTTTAGCGGAAAAGGAAAAATTCTGCAGGGCATTTTGAAGCAATTCCGCCTTTTCATAGATTAAGGAGGCAGAATGCACATTTTTTAAGAATACTACAAACTCATCGCCTCCTGCACGTCCTATAATATCTTCCGTCCGGAAATTTGTTCTGAGGCATGAACTGATCATTTGAAGAACAGTATCTCCTACGGTATGTCCGAAAGTATCATTGACAGTTTTAAAATTGTCGATATCTATAATAAACAAAGCATGATATGAACCCTTTCCGTCTGAGGCCAGATAATCCTGTATTAATTTTTCTGTGGTAAGTTTATTGTAGATGCCCGTCAGCAAATCTTTTTGTGCCATATTTTCCAACAGTGCATTTTCCTTTTTATAATCATCTACGTCAGATATGGTTGCAATGGTTCGAATGGGATGGTGGTTCTGGTCGTAAATAACGTTAGCTTTGATCCTGCACCAGATATATTCACCTGAATTAATCTTTATCCGGATTTCCAGTTCAGCATGAGCCTGTCCGCTTGCCAGTATTTCTTTAAAATCCTGAAATGGTTTTTTATCGTCTTCATATACAATATCCGTTGTACATATGGTATTCCAGAAATTGTGGATTGGAAGGTCGTATTTGAATTTTTTCTCAAATGCCGGTGAGTGATACATGGAACTGTTCACCATATCCCATTCAAAAATAATATCCTGTGCCTGTTCTACGATGATACGATATCGCTCTTCGTTCATTAAAAGCATATTTTCCGTTTTTTTTGAAAGAGTCTGATCTATAAAAACAGCCTGCACGATAGCATAACCGTCTTCTATTTCAACTGCAGAGCCATGGACATCAATCCAGGCAATGCCTCCATCTTTTTTTCGAATCCGGTATTGAACAGAAATGGGGGAGCCCTCATTCATTTGCTTTTTAATGGAGAATGTAAGATCCGGGATATCTTCCTCCAGAATCAGGCGGATTCCTTTTCCTTCAATCGGTGCAGAGTGGTATTCGTTTCTGGTATAACCGGTCAATTTATAAAATCCTTCGGAAGCAAGCAGAATGCGAAAATCATCATCTACAGCGACTTTTGCCACACCTCCGGGGATAGCATTAATTAAGGCGTCCCGTTCCAGGGTTTCTTTTTGCAATGCAGTAGAAGCTTCCTGTAATTCTTTGGCAATCATAGTAGGATCTTTTATATCGGTACCGGGAAGGTCAGCCATGTCAGGAAGAAAAGATACCGAAATATTATCCTGTATGGTGCCGTCCTTGTAAGTGGTGCTAATTTCTTTGAAAATGACGGATACCTGTTCAAAACAATTAATCAGCTGAGCAGAAAAGATGCCGCATTCACCGTGTAATATCATTTGAACAGCTTCCTCATGGGAAAAAGCAGGCTTGTATACGCGGTCACTGGTCAGTGCATCGTATACATCTGCTATGGATACAATCTGGGCACAGACTGGGATTTCATCACCTTTGAGTCCATCGGGGTAGCCTTTTCCGTCCCAGCGTTCATGGTGGTAGCGGCAGATATCATAGCAGTAATGCAAATAAACTTTATCATCCATTCGCTGAAAGGTCTGAAGAATTTCACAGCCTTTCGTAGTGTGGGTTTTCATGATTTCAAATTCTTCCGGAGTCAGCCTGCCCGGCTTTAAAAGAATAGAATCAGGAATAGCAATTTTACCGATGTCATGCATGGCGGAAGCGCTGGCTATGGTATCAATCAGCCTGGGAGTCAGCATATATTCCGGGAACATACGCTGTACACAGGCAGCCAGAGTTTTGGTTAACACCCGGATACGCCGGATATGATGGCCGGATTCCATGCTGCGGTATTCAATTACAGTACTCAGGGCATCGATTATAAAATCATTGGTTTCCGTTAGTTTTTTTGTCTGATGCTCCACAAGATCTTCCAGATGATTTTTGTGCCGGTATAGTTCAATACTGTTTTCAACGCGCTTTTTAACAATATGTGCATTAAACGGTTTTAATATTATATCAGAAGCACCAAGGTTCAGTGCCTTTATTTCATTTTCCTGGTAAGTATCAGCAGTGATCAGGATAACCGGGATTTTCTTCATAATTCCTTCAGACTGCAGATGTTCCATTACCTGAAATCCATCCATGACAGGCATGATGATGTCAAGCAGAATGATAGCAATACTGTCCTGATGCTGATGGAGCAGATTCAGCGCAGTCAGTCCGTTTTCTGCCTCCATTACGTCATAATCTTTGTGGAAGAGCTCACACAAAATGGCGCGGTTTATTTCCATATCATCAACTATTAGTATTTTATTTCTTTTCATGACTTTTACCTGCCTTGTATATAGAATGCTTAATTGTAAAATTTTAACAAAAATGTTATTTCTTATTTTATCATAAAAGAACATATTAAAAAAGTATATTCAGAAGAAAGATGGCGAAATATCTCAATTTTCCCCTTATCTGGTGTATGTAGATTATGGGCAAATCTGCAGATATGCATATGCGCACAGGCAGATGGAACGGGCAGCCTATCATTCGAATGTGGAGCATACAATACCACAGCCGGTTAGATCGATTCATGATATTAGCTTGGAAGATATAAATAAATTTCTCAAGTCCAGAATTTGCTAGAAAGAATAGATGAAATCTCTGGACATTTTAAAAAAAATATATTATATTAAATATATCGATAATAGTTATTGATATTAATAAGTTAATAAAGGAGATATTCTCATGAAAAAAGATAAAGTAGTATGTAATTGTTATAACGTAACCGTAGGGGAGATGGAGGAAGCAGTTGCGAAAAACGCAACGAGTTTTGAAGAAATTCAGGATGAAACGAATGTTTCCCTATGCTGCGGCGCATGTGAAGATTATGCCAGAAATGTTGCGGATGAATTATTAGAGCAATCCAATTAAAAACTAGATAACCGGGTGGGCAGGTAACTGCAGCACCCGGTTTTTTTGTGGTAGTTATTAAAAAACTATAAACATAGGAAATTTTGTTGAAGCAAATGCTAATTCATGCTATCATTTGACCAAATTTAAGTAACTAAGAGGGATAGGAAAAGGAGGGCGCATGGAACTTCAGTTAGAGCAGATCAGGAAATCGTTTGGAGAAAAAGAGGTTCTGAAAGGATGTACTTTTCGGTTTGAAAAAGGGAAAATTTATGGATTGCTTGGAAGAAATGGAGCGGGAAAAACAACGTTGTTTAACTGTTTGAGCGATGAAATTTCACCGGATAGCGGCACAGCAAATATATACAGGGAGGACGGACAGCTGGAATCATTAGCCGAAGATCATATCGGTTATGTATTTTCCACACCGGTTTTGCCGGATTTTCTCACCGGATATGAATTTCTGAAATTTTATATTGAGATTAACCAGGACAGAGCAGATCCCGCAATGACGATTGATACATATTTTGATATGGTGAAAATAGATCCGGAAGACAGAAACAGGCTGATTAAAGGATATTCTCATGGGATGAAGAATAAATTACAAATGCTGTGTTTTATTATCGCAAGGCCGCCTGTAATTCTTCTGGATGAGCCGCTGACCTCTTTTGATGTAGTGGTGGCACTTGAGATTAAGAAATTGCTGCGTGAGATTAAGAAGGATCACATCATTATTTTTTCTACTCATATATTGCAGCTGGCAACTGATCTTTGCGATGAACTTGTAGTCCTGAGCGAAGGAAAATTGCAGCAGCTGGATCATGAGATGCTGAAAAGTAAAGATTTTGAAACCCGGATCATAGAGTTATTAAAGGATGAGGAGGATCATGATTAGGACATTCAAGACCATTTTTCATTTGAAAACGGTGATGCAGGTAAATGTTTTTCTATATTATTTGAAGCGGCTCTGGGTAATCGGAAAGCTGATTCCAGACAATGCCTATGGTATGGATTCTGCTAAAAAAGTGCTGACAGTAATCATTGCAGTCCTGATGCAGGTTGTGGAATTTGTTGGTAAGGGTCTTTATTTAGCGGTAATGATTGGATTACCATTCCTTTTTATGGGGAAGAATCAGATATTGACTCCGGCAGAGCGGTTCCTGTGGATGGTGCATATTTTGTTCTTTACAAATTGTATTCTGGGATCGTTACAGGACAGCCAGGTTTTTTCGGTTACAAGACAGAAAATCACTTGTATAAAATACATGCAGATGGATGCAGGAAGGTATGTGCAGGCTACATTACTTTCAAAATATGTTCCCTTTTTCGTGTATTACCTTCCATTTTTGATTTTAGCAGCCCGCATGGCAGGTGGCAGTATACTTCAGGGGGTGGGGCTGTGGCTGCTGCTTGTATCTTTCCGCATGATGGGGGAAGCTTTACAGGTATATCTCTACGATAAAAAAGGTTTTGTACTATCCAGAAATATGGGATTTGCCTGGGGAGTTATTATTTTATCCCTGACGGCAGCGTACCTTCCGTTTTTCCTGAACATGCCTCATACAGTGGCTCCGGTTATCATCCATCCGGTCAGCGTGCTGATCGCTGTTATCCTTGGCGCAGTCAGTTTTTATTATATTATGTGGGGGTATAAAGCCTACGCAGAGAAGCTGAAACGATCGATAGAACTGAAGTATTTGTTTTCGAATGCCATGAAGCAGGCAAAGCAGTCTTCATTTGCCGAAGTAGAAATGAAAGAAAAAGATCTGAAAACCAGCCGGGAAGAGGTAGCTAAATTCCAGAGGCTTAAAGGATATGCATATATGAATGCAATTTTCTTTGCAAGACATCGCAGGCAGTTAGTGAAACCAATATATTTCAGGCTTGCTATAACAGCCATTATATTTGTCGGGGGAATCTTCCTATATATAAGTGATAAAAACACTGCTGTCAAATTAAGTGAGAATCTGGGTGTTTTACTTCCCAGCTTTGTTTTTATCATGTATTGTATGTCAGTTGGGGATAAATCCTGCAGAGCAATGTTTTATAATTGTGATATCAGTCTGCTCCGTTATGGATATTACCGGAAGCCGGGAACGATTCTACAGAATTTTAAGATACGTCTGATTCGGATATCGCTGTATAATCTCATTGTAGGTGTGGCATTAAGTGCAGTGGCAGTTATTTTTTGTATTTTGTGTGGAACCAGTATATTTTCGCTAGATCTGCTGGCCTTTTCCGTATCGATCATGCTTCTGGCAGTTTTATTTACAGTACATCATTTATTCCTGTACTATGTATTTCAGCCTTATTCTACGGGGCTGGATATTAAAAATCCATTTTTTACGGTAATTAACAATGTAATGTATTTTATATGTTTTATGTGCCTTAAAATAGAGGCGGGCGGAACAGGTTTCACAATGGCAGTATTGGCATTTACCATATGCTATATAGCTGTGGCTCTTGTTTTGGTTTACCGGCTGGCTCCCAGGTATTTTCGGATAAAATAAGCAGCTGAGGAAGGATCTATAATCTATGGATATAGAAAAAAGAAAAAGATTTATTGTTAATTTTATATATTGTTTCATCATCGGGGCAATTGTAGTTGTTGCGCTTAAGTATGGTTTGTCTTATATAGCCCCCTTTCTAATGGCATTCGTATTTGCATTTATACTTAAAAAACCAATAAATTTCCTTAACCGGAAGTGCAGGGTTAATAAAACATTAGCGGCAATTCTGCTTGTTATATTGTTTTATGCAGTAATTGGTGTTCTGTTTACGCTTCTGGGAGTACGGCTGTTTACATCGATCCAGCAGTTATTTTTTTACATTCCGCAGATTTATGCCAGGGACATTGAACCTTCTTTAATGGATCTGATTGATTCCCTGGAGAAATCCCTTTCCAGGCTGGATCCAACCATGATTTCCACACTGGAAGAAGTTACCGGGAATCTGGTGAAGTCACTTGGAGAGAGTATTTCAAGTCTGTCTATGAAAGTAATCGGAGCAATTTCCAACTATGCATCGACGCTTCCGGGTTTTTTAATACGTGTACTATTTACTGTAATTTCCACCTTCTTTCTGACCATTGACTATGATAAGGTTATGGGATTTCTGTTAAGACAATTAAAAGAGAAACCAAGAAAACTGGCATTAGAGGTAAAGGATTATGTTATAAATACCCTGTTTAAATGCATTCGTTCTTATGCGCTGATTATGTGTATTACTTTTATTGAACTTTCCATTGGACTTACAATACTGCGGATAGACAATGCGATTCTCATTGCGTTTTTAATATCGATCTTTGATATTCTTCCGGTACTGGGGACCGGCGGAATTATGATTCCCTGGACAGTACTGACGGCAATACAGGGAGATTACACAATGGCGATTGGGCTGCTGTGCGTGTATCTGGTAGTTACAGTAATCCGTAACATTCTGGAACCGAAGATTGTAGGAAGCCAGGTAGGGCTCCATCCACTGGTGACTTTGATGTCTATGTTTGTCGGGGCACAGATCTTAGGAGTATTTGGGTTATTTGGATTGCCAATAACGCTTTCCCTCTTAAAGAATCTGAATGATAAAGGAACGATTCATATTTTTAAATAACGATATCTAAAGAGCACAGTTTCTAAGCGGGTACTGTACTGGGAAATGCATCAGGCTTTCACAGTGAATGCCCGCCGCTCCAGAGCGTGTTTTAACAATAGAGCTGTCGGGCATATGTATATATTCACGTTTTTCGAATAAATTATAAGTAAAAAGAAAGATGTGTAGGAGTAAGCTATGTCAAAGATAATGTTAACGACAGCCCTGAAAGGTCTCTGTGTAGGAGGCACCATGCTTGTACCGGGAGTGAGCGGTGGTTCTATGGCCATGATCCTGGGGATTTATGATAAATTAATTGAATCTGTCAGTTCATTTTTTAAAGATATAAAAAACAGTCTGATTTTTCTTGTAACCTTTTCTCTTGGTGCGGGAGTGGGAATGATCCTGCTTGCCAAGCCATTACTTCATCTGATCGAATCTTATCCCATGCTGTTATTGTATTTTTTTATCGGAGTAGTTGCAGGCGGTGTGCCTATGATATACCAAAAAGCAGAGGTACACAGTATATCCTGGAAGGTATTTTTATATCCCGCAGCTGGTCTGGCTGCAGTGCTGTTGTTTGAACTTCTTCCAGCCGATTTCTTTCAAATGGGAACCGGAGAGGGGATACCGGGGTTTCTGCTGCTGGCAGCAGCGGGTATTGTGGCAGCGGTGGCATTAGTCCTCCCTGGAATCAGCGTATCCTATCTGCTTCTGCTGATGGGAATCTATGATAAAACAATGATGGCTATTGGAGATTTTAATCTTGCTTTTTTAATTCCTCTTGGAAGCGGTATTATTCTGGGAATTATACTTACTACGAAATTGCTGGAAAATGCCATGAAAAACCATACTCAGGCAACTTATCTGATTATTCTGGGCTTCGTGGCAGGATCTGTGGCAGAAGTATTTCCGGGAGTGCCCCAGGGAATAGAATTTATTTTTTGTATTGCGGCATTTATTGCCGGATTTGGTATGATACAGCTTTTGTACAGTATAGAGCGGTCCTGAAGGTTCCCGTAGAAATGTATTATAAAATCATATACTTTTCATCAGATATCGTTATTTTACTATTATGGTAAATTACGTTATAGTAACAATGATGAAAAGGAGGATATTTTACAAATGGGGAAAAAGAAAATTTTGTTAAAATTGTTTTTGTCTATGCTTTATCTGAGTGCATTTACATTTGGAGGGGGATATGTAATTGTCACATTAATGAAAAAGAAATTTGTGGACGGTTATCATTGGATTAATGAGCAGGAGATGCTGGATTTAACTGCAATAGCCCAGTCGGCGCCGGGAGCAATTGCAGTAAATGGAGCTATTATTGTAGGATACCGGGTAGCGGGAGCAGCGGGAGCAGCCGTATCGATCATTGGTACTGTGCTCCCGCCCTTTGCGATATTATCTGTGATTTCCATATTCTATGAAGCCTTTCGGGATAATTTAATTGTGAACCTGGTTCTGACCGGAATGCAGGCAGGTGTTGCTGCGGTAATTGCTGATGTGGTAATTGAAATGGGTGGAAACCTTGTAAAAGAAAAAAATGTACTCTCTATATTCATCATGGTAGCTGCCTTTGCCGCATCCTATCTGTTAAATATCAATGTGATTCTGATTATTCTGATCTGTGGAGTAATTGGTGTAATCAGAGCGGTGTATAACATAAAGAAGGGAGCGGTCAAATGATCTACTTACAGCTATTTCTAAGCTTTGTGCAAATTGGAATGTTCAGTATAGGGGGCGGTTATGCGGCGATGCCCTTAATTCAAAATCAGGTTGTAGATATTCACAATTGGCTTACGGTAAAAGAATTTACAGATTTAATTACCATATCCCAGATGACGCCCGGACCGATTGCAATCAATTCCGCGACTTTCGTGGGCTTGCAGATTGGAGGTATCCAGGGGGCAGTGGTAGCTACAATCGGTTGTATTCTGCCATCTTGTATTATTGTATCCCTCTTGGCATATGTTTATTTTAAATATCGTGAAATGGCAGTTCTTCAGGGCATTTTAGGGAGTTTAAGACCGGCTGTTGTTGCCATGATTGCATCGGCAGGGTTTGCTATACTGGTTTTGTCTTTCTGGGGAGATGCCGGTTTCTCTGTTCATTTCTCCGATCTAAAAGTACAGGCGGTAGTGATTTTCACCGCTGCAGTAATCCTTTTGCGGAAGTTTAAGATGAATCCCGTCAGTGTAATGCTTTTGGCTGGGGCTGCGCAGGTTGTGATGTATTATATATGGGGCTAGGTGAGCAAGAGGATGGTTCCGTTCACATGCTTTATCTGCAAAAGGTCATCCGCAGCACCCCCAATTTTTATAAAATCAGGATTTCTATTTTCAACCAGATATGCTATACTATACAAAATACAGATAATACGACTATATTAGAGATAGGAGAGCCTGGAATGAACAGCGATTATAGAATTGAGACTAAATGCATCCAGTCTGGATGGAAACCGAAAAAAGGGGAGCCGAGGGTGCTTCCTATTGTTCAGAGTACTACTTTTAAGTATGATTCAACAGAAGAAATGGGCAGATTATTTGCACTGGAAGAAGAGGGATATTTTTATACCAGATTACAAAATCCTACCAATGATACCGTGGCTTCTAAGATTTGTGATCTGGAAGGCGGCGCAGCCGCTATGCTGACATCTTCCGGACAAGCAGCAAATTTTTATGCAGTTTTTAATATTTGTGAAGCGGGAGATCATATTGTTGCATCCTCCACAATTTACGGCGGAACTTATAATCTCTTTGGCGTAACAATGAAAAAGCTGGGGATTGAGTGCACCTTTGTAGATCCGGATTCCTCTTATGAAGAACTTTGTAAGGCATTTCAGCCGAATACAAAAGTTGTATTTGCTGAAACGATTGCGAATCCAGCACTTGTTGTACTGGATATTGAGAAATTTGCAAAACTTGCACACGAACATCAGGTTCCTTTGATTGTAGATAATACATTTGCTACACCGGTTAACTGCCGTCCTTTTGAATGGGGAGCAGATATCATTACCCATTCTACAACAAAGTATATGGATGGACATGCAATGCAGGTAGGCGGAGCCATTGTTGACAGCGGTAATTTTGACTGGAATGCATATGGCGACAAATATCATGGTCTCACAACACCGGATGAATCTTATCACGGCGTGATCTATGCACAGAAATTTGGAAAAGGTGCATACATAATGAAGGCAACATCACAGGTAATGCGGGATCTGGGATCCATTCCGGCACCAATGAACAGTTTCCTGTTAAACGTTGGTTTAGAGACCCTGCCTCTTCGTGTGGAGAGACATTGTTATAATGCACAGAAAGTTGCAGAGTATCTGAATGCCCATGAGAAAGTATCTCATGTAAATTATGCAGGACTACCCGGCGACAAGTATTATGATGTTGCAAAAAAATATATGCCAAATGGAACCTGTGGCGTTATCTCTTTTGAACTGGAAGGCGGCAGAGAGGCAGCGGTAAGATTTATGGATGGCTTAAAGCTGGCTGCAATCGTAACCCACGTGGCAGATGCCAGAACCAGTGTTCTTCATCCTGCAAGTCATACCCATAGACAGATGAATGACCAGCAGTTAAAAGATGCCGGTGTATCACCGGGAATGATCCGTTTCTCAGTGGGCATCGAGAATGTTCAGGACATCATTGCTGATTTGGAACAGGCACTTGCACTGGCTTAGAGCGTGTAAGAAAAACGCTGTCTGACAGGCTCTGGTACGGCAATAAATTGGAAAAGACCCTGTATGGAGCAACAGGGTCTTTTCCATATAGGAAAGGAGGAATTTGGATGAAATTTATCCATATCGCAGATGTGCATCTGGGTGCTGTTCCGGATGTGGGATATCCATGGAGTGAAGAACGTAAGACTGAGATCTGGGACAGCTTCCGTAATATTATCAGAATAGCAAAAGCAGAGCAGGCGGACCTGCTTCTGATTGCAGGAGACCTTTTTCACAGACAGCCTTTATTAAAAGAATTAAAGGAGGTTAACTATCTTTTCTCCACCCTTACCGAGACAAGAGTTGTATTTATTATTGGAAATCATGACTATTTGAAGCCTGATTCGTTTTACCATGGTTTTAAGTGGAATGAAAACGTCATTTGTCTGGAAAACCAGGATTGTCAGAGGATTCATTTTCCAGATCTGAATACCACTGTCTATGGCCTGAGTTATCATACCAGAGAAATTACAAATGCTTTATACGATGAACTGGTACCAGAGGATGACGGAGTGTGTACGATTCTGCTGGCACATGGCGGGGATGAAAAGCATATCCCAATTAATAAAAGGCAGTTGTGCCAGGCCGGATTTGATTACGTAGCCCTGGGACATATACATAAGCCGCAGATACTGGAAGCAAATAGAATGGCATACTCAGGAGCTTTGGAACCTCTGGATAAAAATGATACGGGGCCCCACGGGTATATGATAGGCGAATACAGGAAACGTACACTTACAGCCAGATTTATACCAAGTGCGGTCAGGGAATATATTCATTTAAAGGTAGAGACAGATGAAACGCAGACGGATTATTCCCTGCAGGAAAAAATTCAAGCATATATGAAAAAATTGGGCGGGCACAATATTTATAAAATAATCATTACCGGATATCGGGATCCGGACATTCAGTATGAGCTGAAAAGTTATGAAAAACTGGGAAATATAGTGGAAGTCGCCGATATGTCAAAACCGGCATACGACTTTGCGAAATTAGGGAAGAAATACGCTGACAGTGTAGTAGGACGATATATTCAGCGCCTGAATACAGATTCTATGGATGAAGTACAAAGCAAGGCTCTTTACTATGGAATACAGGCGATGTTAGAGACAACGAGGTGAGATGATGCGGATTCTGGAATTGCAGATCAGAAATTTTGGAAAGTTCAGGGATCAGATAATTACTTTCCATGAGGGGATTAATATCATCTACGGGGAAAATGAAATGGGAAAAAGCACGATCCATGCATTTATCAGGGGAATGCTGTTTGGCATTGATAAAATGCGTGGGAGAGCTGCCAGGAATGATGAATACACCATACGCCAGCCGTGGGATAATCCGGGGTATTTTGCCGGTGCAATGCGGTTTGAAAGCGGTGGAAAGATCTTCCGTATAGAAAGAAACTTTAATAAATTAGAAAAAAAGGCTCTGCTGATCTGTGAGTCCGACGGGGAAGAGCTGGATATTATACATGGAGACCTTCAAATGCTGATGGAAGGGCTGAATGAAACTGCATTTCGAAATACCATATTTATTCGTCAGAATTCCAGTAAAACGGATGAGGGGCTGGCGGCAGAGCTTCGAAATTATATGGCAAATTTTGAAAGCGCAGGAGATGATGAAATTAATGTTGTCAAAGCAATTGAAACATTAAAAGATAAGCAGCGGGAATGCGCAGTAAAAAAGAAGCAGCAGGATGAAGTTCGCAGTGAACGTCTGGAACAGGTGCAGATTAAACTGGATTATGTAGAACAGGAGATCCGTGGGCTGCAAAAACAGCAGGAAGACGGTACTATAAAACTTCAGGAATTACGAAGCATGGAGGCAAGAGAAGGGCTCGCGGAACAGGAAAAAAGAGCCCGCATGGAGGCCAGAAACAGGGAAGAAATCAAAATGCTGAAAATCCGGCAGATCTGCTTGTTCACTGCGGCAGGTATTGCAGTGCTGATGGGGATTCTGCTTAAACCGTTATGGCTGAAAATGGCATTGGGAATCGCCGCTGTATTGTTATTTGCTTATTGCTGGTATACAAATCGTTATTCCAGAAACAGGGAGCAGGAAAGCCGCCAGTCCGGCAGCGGAGCGTCCAAAGCCTCTCAGAAAATGGTTTGGAATCTGGAAAGGATACAGGAAGAATTGCATGAAAAGAGGGTCTTGCTTGAAAATCTCAAAGAAAACCAGGCGGACATTCTGGCAGAGAAAGCAGACAGCAATCGGATCCAAAACGATATAGAGGCTCTGGAGATTGCCATATCAACCATACAGGACATTTCCAGAGAGATATATAAGGAATCGGCAAGAAAGCTGAACCATACGGCTTCAGATATCTTAAAAGAGGTAACCGGAGGAAATTATACCAGCATCTATCTGGATGCTAATATGCAGGTACGAATTAATACGCCTCAAAAACTATTGTATCTGGAACAGGTCAGCAGGGGAACGATGGATCAGATTTACTTTGCTCTTAGAATGGCTGCAGCTCAGCTTTTTCTAAGCGGCGAGAAAATGCCGCTGATATTTGATGATGCATTTGTAATGTACGATGAACAGCGGCTGAAAAGAACCCTTAAATGGCTTTATAAGAGTGATAGCCAGGTATTGTTATTTACCTGCCATAAAAGAGAGGGAGCAATTCTGGAAGAGATAAGAAGAGAAGAATGCTTTGTTCAAAAATAAATTGGGGTTTCGCTGAGGAAGGGGACGCTTTGTAGATGGAGATAGTGCAACGGAAAGATGGGAGTGGGAAACTTGTATGGACTCCGTCAGCTGGC